>Ga0115005_10002633_pt1 | contig 14320 bp, 27 predicted proteins | sample ArcOceMetagenome_FD_87163 | JGI IMG/M metagenome (GOLD analysis project Ga0115005, IMG submission 87163) | Marine eukaryotic phytoplankton communities from Arctic Ocean - Arctic Ocean - Greenland ARC118M Metagenome | ecosystem: Environmental > Aquatic > Marine > Oceanic | place: Arctic Ocean... | reverse complement strand
GTATTAGAAACCACCATTTCTTTAGCCTTCCATACTTTTAGTGGAAACATGCACGCCATGAAAGCAGCACCACAGGGTGAGGCTAGATACTTAGACAGTGTTTACCGTCAATTTGTTTGTGCGACCTTTAACGTTAAGGATAACAAGTGGGTTTTCAATGCTAGTAAAGCTAAGAAATTACGAGGTGAAGATCAATTAAATTTACCTTCCACTGGTGTAACTTTCGACCAATTTGTTGATGCTATTGTTTCCAGTACTGCTGCGAAGGATGCGGCGAAGGCTGCTAAAAACTTGGAAGAATCCGCACTTGATCCAGTCGCTAAACTTGATAAGGATAAAACTAAAGTTACTAAGTATCTTGTGAACTGCGGCTTAACCGACTTACAACTAAAAGATATAGTCTTAGGCATTGAATTAGAACGTAGTAAGGATAACCTTAAATCAATTGCCTCTCCTTCTGCTGCTGCATGAAATGGTAAAGGCTTAGTGCCTTTTTAACCCTAAGTATAGTACATAGAAGTCTGACTCTTAGTAAACTAAAGTTACTAGGGGTTTTCTTGTGTCTACTAAAAAGATACAACCTTAGTTAACGTATAAGATTGGCTTATACCCCGCGTTAACTATTGTACTCGGTGGGTTCTAGCTTCGAGTTTGCGCCTCGTTAACATATCAATAGCTAACCTAAATGATACTAGTCGTACAAATATAAGCGACATTAAATAACTAAGTATGTGTTATAAAATCCGATAACTGCAATATTAAGGTGCGTTGAAATATCACGTAAATTCTAAGGTGTAACAGGCTGCAAATACCTACAGTGTCCACCGTTTACACGGTTAAATCTATACACACAATCAAAGGAAACAATCATGCGATATGGCATATTTAATAATACGAAAGTAGTCACTGCGTCCCTAGTTATCATTGGAGATACCACGTATATACCAGTGCTAGTTAATGGTAACTGGCAAAATGTTAAGGAAGAAAAAGTTTCCTTTGATGCCGATAAGCTAGCGAGGGTAAACTAATGAATGAACAAGAGTTAAAGGCCATTATTGATAAGCCAGAAGTTAAGACAGGTAGGGTGTATGAGTAAATTCATTGGTAAACATCCAACACTAGCATTTATTGTGGTGCTATTAATCATATTACTATCGGATTCGTTAGTAAACGCTTTAACTTAACAGGAAAAAATAACCTTAGGAATATACCTATGAATACCCCCGTGACTTTAGAAACTTTAGAAACCTTAGTAAATAAAACTAAGGTTACATTCGGATTAACAATCTTAGTAACCAACAAAGGAACAAGGGATCTCTTATCATTAAATCAAGGCCGTATTATAGCCCTACCCTTTGATGCGCTTGCTGGTGTAGTAGAACAACTTGGAGTTAATAGGAGTGACCAATTTACTGATAGGCATTATATGACTAGTACCACTGAAGACATTATCAAGTGGGATGGCATGGATGTTACCTATGATTACGTAGGGGAGTATCGACTATGAGAAATGTAAACGTATTAGTAAAACGCAAGGGACAACGTAACATAAAGCAGACTGCTACGTGTGGTACAGTTACCTCAGTGAGTACCACAAATGCGATGATGCGCCCTAATGTAAAGCTAAGTCACCATAATATCCTATTGTAGCGGCTAAAGTAACCTTAGAATAACCTTATAATCCATTGTATACATAAGTATCTAGTGGATTATGTGATTTATTCTGAATCAAACAACTTAAATTAAAGGAAATATTATGTCTTCAGATCAGTTAGCTCATTTATTATCTCAAGTATTCTCCGAGACCCCTTCTTCATTAGCAGCCTTACAAGAAGCTACAAGGGAAGGTGGTTTTGAAATAAGAACAACTCTGGCTTCTTATGTTGTATCGCACGAAGGTCAGGTATACTTGTTTCAGATGGACGTACCAGCATCCCCTGATAAAGAATTGGGAAGTGCGTTAGGCTATATGTTTACAACACCTGATGAACCCCTTGATGAAGAGATAGTAGCTATTAAAGCTAATCTTAAAGTTGTTCAGGATGCTGATGCAATAATTCAACTTCAAGATATGGAAGGCCCCCTAATTCCTTGGTTACTTATGACCTCCGAGCAGATAACCGAAATTAATGCTCTTGCGGCTCAGTACGACGAAGAAGAAGTTACAAGTAAAACAATACACTAGGAGTTAGGTAATGAAGTCGTTTGTAATCGTAGGTAAACTATCGAAGAATGGTAAGAAGGGAACAGTGACCGAGGAAGCATTAGATAAACAAGAGGTCTGGGGTACACCTACGTCCTTTGGATTCACCAAGGTATTCAGTGTTGAAGAGTACCGAGGAGTAGAGAGATTTGATAAGAGGGAATTAATTGAAGTATGACTTATGTATACTTAGGTGTTACTAAGGTAACCTTATGAACTTACTTGTAGTTAATAACTAGTAGTAGGTTCTAAAGACTTCCTAAGTAAACATAGGTATTTAAAATAGCATACTTTATTCTCTTTGTCAATAGGGTTACCAAAGTATTTATAGTTTAATTACCTGCTTAGTCTAGGGGTTACTGAGGTAAACATATGTTTACCAACGGGAGAAACAAATGAAACAAACGAGAGCGGCCGTCGCGGTAGTATATAAAGAGTTCGTCAGGGACTCCGAGAATAAACGTATACTTAGGGATAAGTTTAAGAGTGGGGGTACTCCCTCGAAACTCTTTAATTATATTATAAACGTAATGCGTACCCAGTCCCCAAAGTATACATATAAATGCCTTTATAGTGCTGCTGCTCATGTTATGGAAGACGTAGGCATGTCACTGGGTTACACTTGGGCTGAAGGCTTACCTGCTGCTCTTGAGGTGGTTCTAAGGGGTATCTTGTCTAACTCACATTGTGACAGAAAGAAAGCTGCTGAAGATTACTTATCAAGCCTTGAACACCCTATTAATTATATCAACCCATGTAGCGAAACTTACTTAACAACACTAGGAGAAGAACCAATGCAACAAATCGACATAATCAGTTCACGGTATGCTAAACAGAACATTGCTCAAGTAACATTAGTCAACGGGCAAGATGCCTCAGTGATGAACGAAGAGGATTTCTTTAGTCGCATTCATACCCTCCAGAAAGAATTAACTGGATTAGGGGAGTTACCTGAGTCTACCTACGTTAACTCTCGTATCGCTGGTATCACTAAAGACATTGATGATTTAGTGTCACTCATGGACGCTACACTTAAAGCGTAAGTTATCATAACAAATGTGGAGATTCCCTAGGCCATAAGTAACCCTAGGTTCTCCACTAACACAATAGGAAAACAATAATGAGTGAATTTAAAGTAGGTGATATTGTAGAAATCATAGGAAACGACCATGCGCTACGTGCTTTTTCATGTAGTAACAGCATAGTTACGGGAGGTGTTTTTATTATTAGATCGTACAACGGTAAGAACTATCAGCTAAAGCGTATTGATAATACTTATATCAATCTAGGGTGGGTGAAGCCTCGCATGCTAAAACTTTACTCTACGCCTCAGGTTAAACCTAAGGTTAAACCTAAGTCTATTAGGAATCACTACAGTATCCAAGCCAAGCGTAACATAACACGTGAATGGTTAGCTTTACCTAGAGGTACCGGAGGTAGAGCTAAGAGTGGTGCTGTTGCCGCTTTATTTCATAAATATGGAGTAGCCCTTAAAAGTACTAGACATGCTAATAGTTTATTACGTGGGGATACGGGTTGGTTACAACAATATAACAACGGTGGGTGGGATACAAGTAATGCTGTAGCCTTCAAGAGAACTGTTGAAATCGCGGGAGTTCTATAATGGATATTTTCTTAGTAGGTGTACTTTCGCTCTTGGGATGGATAGTAGTAGATGTAGTAATTTATTGGGCATCTAAGTCCGAAGCCCCCTTTCTCTACAAGTTCGTAGGTCTATTAGTTGGATTTGCGTTGTCTTACCATTGGTTACTCGGGAGTACCTTATGAACATAAGTAAAACAGCATGGCATTACAAAGTAGTAGCGGATACGTTCTGTTTCATAGAGTGGTGGAGGCCCTCGCAAAGTCTCTGTATATATTTCTGGCAGGTTATCCTTCGCTTGGTATTAGGTTTAGCAATATGTTTACTTGTTGTATCGCCCGTGGTAACCATAATTACTTATGTTACTGGTACACTAGAGTCTTCACATTTTCTAGTACAGTTCTACTCTTTCATTGGGTTTGCTATGGGTGTGCTATATTCATTATTCGTATTTGTAGGTACAGGTATTTTACTTTGTGATGGTGTTGTATGGGTAATTCGTAAGTTTCCTACGAAACATAAGAAACATAAGAAACACAAGGAACCTAAAGAACCCAGCCTACTCCTTGCTTACATAAAAGCTAAGAAAGATAGGGTATGTCCCATGATAACCTTTTTATAACAGAGCTTGACTAACCTTATGGTCTTAAGTATACTTAGGGCCATACATTAGTAAAGTTTAAAGACCTAGTAATACAACGTAAGACGAGGTGTACTTAAGGGAAACCTTACTACGACAGTACGCTTGGGAAATCCGCACGGAGTCTGCAAGTTGAGGATTACATTTTAAGCATGACAGAAACCAAGAGTAAGTAGTAAGACTAGTCGTAGGCTTATGGAAGTTTTTGGAGGACACATGTGAGATGGGGGGTTCGATTCCCTACCTTGGTCACCAATTTAAAACCTAGTATACACAAGGTTACCGATGTAATAGCCTATCAGTGTATGGTGTAAGGTTTAACGATTAGCTGCCGTAAGTAGCTATTTATTCGCATGATGATTGGTTAAAGTGGTAAGGGAGCTGCCCACTAATGGCTAATTACCATCTGAGTTTAATGGTTACCTTATTCTAGAACAAAGGTGACGTAAGTTAGACTTGGGGTCGCAGGTAAATGCAAGGTGCGGTTCGATTCCCACCACCAGTCATCAGCCGAATAAGTTATATTAACCAGAGGAAAACATTATGAGTAAACATCTATTAGTATTGAGGGCTGATTGGGCCGATGGGTTTGGGTGTGTGGAGTATCTTATCGTAGACTCCCTAGAAGAAGCGAACCGAGTTAAACAAGCGTGTGTAGAGAACGGAGGTTACTTTGGTACCAATGAAGGTTGGGAAGAAGGGGAGTTTGAGGAGAGGGACATTATTATTAGTGAGATAGCCGAAGAAAGCGTATATGTTCTATCTACTCTACTGGGCGATAACTTTGGAACAGGAATACTAGGAGCATATCAGTATGAAAATAATTAAAGGTGACTTACTTAAACTAGCGTTAACCGAAGAAGTAACACACATCGTACATGGTTGTAACTGCTTCCATGCCATGGGTTCAGGGATTGCAGGCTTACTTGCTAAACAGTTCCCTGAGATACCCAACGCTGACAGAGATACTAAGAGTGGTGACATTAAGAAGTTAGCATCTTATAGTAGAGCTTATGTTACCGAGCAACGTAAGTTTACCAAGAACATGGTAGGACTAACTCTCCACAGTGTTGAACACTTAACACACCCTTTTCACTGCATCAACTTGTACACTCAGTATGCTCCGGGTGCTGACTTCCTGCCTTCGTTGTTTCCCGAGGCACTTAAGTTACTCAACAAGGATTTCAAAGGGCGTACATTACACTTCCCTATGATTGGGTGCGGTATAGGGGGTGGCGATTGGGTTACGGTTATGAATGATATGCTTAAGTATCTGTGGGATGTTAATGTTGTGGTGGTTGTCTTATGATTACATTGGATAAAGTACTAGTAAGTATTCTGATTATAGCTTTCATTATATTCCTGTATCTGTTACTACTATGGACACCAGTGAACCTAAGAGACCATGCAACATGCTTGGAGTTAGGGTATCCTAAAGTCCATACTACACTTACTTTGGATAGCTATTGTATTAGTATTTCGGAGGTTACCAAGTTATGAGCTTAGAACAGTACAAAGACGCGAATAGAAAAGAGCTGTGGGACATATTGCAGATTCAAATGCAAGTGTTGCAAGAAGAGAACACTAGGGTGGCGGAGCTTGAGAAAGAGTGTGCAGCTTTAAAGAAACCCATCCTGCAACTCTTAGCTGAAAAAATTGTTCTATTGAATGAGCCTAACGTATTGACAGGCATGTATAGGATGCAACTCCGTGACGGGTATTGGGCAGGTTGGGAGTCAATTGAAGCACTAAAGGAGCAAGGCAAGTGAATAACCAAAAGATTATAGATAGTGCGCCAAAGGGTGAGAATCCAGATGTTGTTGATATAACTGGCGCTTACTTCGACGAGCACTGCAATCATCTTAACTCAGAGGGCTTTTGGAGTGAATTAGATATTACACCTGTTGGCCCTCGCTCACTAGCAGACATTAAGCGCATTGTTGAGCTTGAGTTAATGCTAATACACCGAACTAAAGAAGTTGGCAATTGGATTTTACGTTACGACAAGTCGGTGAATAAGCAGCGCGAAATAATACATGGACAGAAGATGCGAATTACAGAGCTTGAGTTAGGTGCTAGACGATTACTGGATGCAAGCACACTAGAATCTCAAGAAAATGCAATGGCAGAACTTGAAGAGCTACTAGAGGAGCAAGCCAAGTGAATGACCGAGGTATTTTAGGAATGAATGAACAAGAGCTGGAGTCTGAGATAACCAGAATAGGTAAAATGCTGTACAGCCATGAATTAGCAGAAAAACAAAACCATCTAAAATATAAACTAAGGCAATTACGAACCAGTGAAGCACTAAAGGAGAACTAAAATGAGTTTATTCGAGAACCAAATCAATACATTAATTACAACATTAGAAAACGTACCTAACCCTAAGTCATTCGATATGTCTAACTGGCATCAGTATAAGCCGCATGTACAGTGTGGGTTTGCTGCGTGTATCTGTGGGCATCAAGCGTTAGCTCCTAAATCTGAGTTCTTTGATTACCAAGAGAAACCTAAGGATGCTTCTGATAAATTTGAAGAAGATGCAATAAGTATATCTAAAAACCTAGATAATGCGTGTACCATCTTAACAGGTGACCATAGTTTATCTATATCTATTTACGGTGGTGATGACTATGGCAGAAGAGATGCCGCTATAGATACTCGGTTGTTTGCTCCTAGCGAATTAGCGCATCCTTTTCTTACATCGTACACTCCCTCTATTGAACAAACTTTAAGTTACCTTCGCCTAGTGTTAACTAAACTTGGAGACTTTGATGACTAGCACAAATACGATGATTCCCAAGACCCATAAGACATGCAGCGCTTGTAAGCAGGAATTACTTATGTCTCACTTCACTAATGACAGAAGTAAGAAAGACGGTAAGCGCTCAAGGTGTCGAGCATGTCAAAGGGAGTGGAATGTGACTAATGGGCATAAGAAACGTGAGCAGCAACGAAAGTATGCAGCTAAACCTGAGAACCGTTACAAGAAGTATAAGGCTAGCGCGGAGTCACGCGGGTTCGCTTGGGACTTAACTCGGGATCAGTTCATGATTCACTGGCAGCAGCCCTGTGTTCACTGTGGATCAGAGATTAAGACCATAGGTCTCGACCGTATTGACTCAAGTGTGCCCTATCAAGAGGACAATGTTGAGCCTTGCTGTCGTATATGTAACGCCATGAAGAGTGATTCACAGACTGTTGACTGGTACTCACACATGGAATTAATCAGAAAGAATGTTAAAGGGTTCGTCAGTGGGGCTAAGGAGTACTAATGGAACTATTAAAACAGGAAGGTTACGTGGGACGTATAGTTTATATTCCTCCCACGTCTCCCAAGGAACAAACGTACTTCATAGCTAGAACAACTAAAGCTAGTGGTATGACACCTTATATAGGGCGTGGTGTTGTTGAGAAAAAACTAAAAGCTATGTGTGTAGATCTTGAGGATGATGGTGGTATATGGAATCCTGCGTGTATTGTAAAGAGTGCTGAGGTACTTAAAATAGACTACGCTGTTCTTGAGTCACACGAGATTAAACCGTAAACTAGAGGATAACTAATGTTAATAAATAATGAACATCAACAAGCACAAGTACAAGGAGTAACATCCAGTAAGTTTGGCTTTGAGATGAATGCCAAGATGTACGATATCTTAATCAGTAAAATGTACACGAATAAGCAAGGGGCAGTAATAAGAGAACTAAGTTCCAATGCCTCTGATGCACACGGGGAAGCAGGGAAATCTGATGTACCTTTTGACTTACATCTGCCTACATGGTTAGATAAGTCCTTCTGGATACGAGACTATGGCACAGGTATAAAACATCATCTGTTTGAGCAGATCTATACTAATGTTGGTTCGAGTACCAAGGAGGATTCAAATGAATTCATCGGTGGTTTTGGATTAGGGTCTAAGACACCCTTCACTATGACAGATACATTCATGGTTGAGAATCACTGCGATGGTATCAAGACTACGTGGGTATGCTTTAAAGACAAGGGTGAACCCCAAGTATCCAGAGTAGCTGTAGAACCTACTGATGAACCCAGTGGTCTCAAGGTATCCTTCTCGTTCGACGAGGGTGATGTACCAGAGTTCACACGCCAAGTAGTTAGACAGCTTAGGTTCTTCCCTGTGAAACCTAATATTACTGGTGGTGAAGGGACTGTATCTTTCACTGACTTACCTGATGGGTGGGAAACTTTAGAGTATTTCTACACGAATACCCGTGGATCAGATAGTAGAAGCGATACTAACTATGTTGTTATGGGTAACGTTGCGTATACCTTAGATAGCAGTATGTTTGATTACAACTTACGTTCTTTGTTTAACAACGGACTAACTATTAAGGTTCCCATTGGTGCCGTGGATATACCACCATCAAGAGAGCACCTAGAAATGACACCACGCACCAAGGCTTATATTAATGAAGTACTAAGCCGTATAAAGAAAGAGTATACTACTGACTTACAGAAGAAAGTAGATACTGCTAAGACAACATGGGAACTACGTAAAATCCTATTTGACATCAATGATTCTCTATTGGTAAACAATACTACATTAATATGGAAGGGTGGTGATATTAAGTGGAGGGAATTGATGTCACAACGGCTAAGTAATATTGGTGGTTTCTCTGTTAAGGGTATACACAAGAGGTATGCTCATGTTTACCGCTCCTCTCACATCTCTATGCGTAAAGCTATTGATGGTGTGTTTACCTATTATGTGAATGACTTAGGTGTTGGTGGAAGTAAGCATATCAATGAGAACTTTAGAACCCATGATTGGACCGACGTTATAATATTTCATGTAGATGGGATTAAAGATAAAACAAGGGATTCCTTAGTCACCGCTGCCTTGGATACCATTGAAGCAGAGATATCTATTAGACCTAAGTTGCTCTCAAGTTTACTTGGGTTCCCTGTAAAGAAGGTACGCCAGAAGAATGTTGTCGGTAAGTCAGAACCTAACCAAGTCTTTACACCGAACACGGATATAGATAAGTATACTTCAATGAAGAATCAGATGAAGGAACAGGACACGTTACCAACGGATGGTTACTACGTTGAGATTAAGCTATGGCAGTTACAGCTCAGGGACTTAGCTCAGATGTTATCCGAGGGTTTACTTAGCTTCCTTGATAAACCTCTGTACTTTGTTCGTGCTAAAACTATTAAGAAACTTGATAAGACAATGGTTCCTCTAACAAAGGATATACTACTCACTTTAAAAGATTCAATCGTGAGTAAACATAAGGAACTCATGCATGGTAGGAATATAATAAGTAGTGTCCATAGGATACCTATGCTACACCGTACAATACTTCCTGCTATTACCGACAAAGGTTTAAAGGCTTACATAAGATACTCCTCAGGAGTACTTAAGAAAGTCGATAGTTTCAAGGGTGACACCGATGTGTTACATCGTATACTCTTTAATGAGCGTATAGATTACACCCCAGTGTTACCTCCGAGACTCAAGACACTCAAGGCACAGTATGATCCCATTCATGATCTACTGTGTTGCGTTTGTAGTAGTTGGAATACCGAACGTAATGAAAAACGTTTAGGTATTATGGCTTCTTTATTAACTAATCAATAGGAGAACATTGCATATGACAATGATTTACACTGGTACAACAATTTCGTTCATGCACAACAGTAAGTTTCAACAAGTACACTTAAGTCACCCTAAGTTCCAAGAGATTGTAACTTTATGTAAGGATGGTGACTTTGGTACTGCGGCTTCTTTAGTTGACCTTAAGTCAGTCGTATCTAAAGCATTAGCAGGTAGCGCGGCTGAACTACGTGACGACAACGTCTACTACAAAGGAAAGATCGTGCGTTCAGTATTAGCTCAACGTATTATTAGCATGGCTCGGGAGGGATTCGAAGCAGCACCATTGCTACTGTTCCTAGAGAACCTAATGTTAAACCCTAGTAACCGTGCGGTAGAGGAGTTGTATGGCTTCCTAGAGGCTTCCAGCTTACCTATCACTGATGATGGTTGCTTCCTAGCGTATAAGAGCGTTAGACAGGACTACATGGATCATCACTCGGGTACTATGGATAACTCAGTGGGTTCTGTAGTAAGCATGGAGCGTAACAAGGTGGACGAGGACAAAGACCGTACATGTAGCTACGGTTTGCACTTCGCTGCCCATGAGTACGCAGCAGGTTTTGGTTCCTCAGGTCGCATGGTTGTCCTTAAGATTAACCCAAGGGACGTGGTAGCTATTCCTTCTGACTACGCAAATCAGAAAGGACGTTGCGCTAGTTACGAAGTAATCGAGGAAGTTGACCGTTCTGACACTAAGTTAGTTAACGTTTCTTTCGTTGACACAGGTGCTACCAAGGAAACACCTAAGGTACTCTCAGCAAATACCGTTGAAGTAGGGAAGAGCTATATGTTCTCTGGGCGGATATTTAACTCGCAATTGAAACAACCTTTTCTCGCTACTGTTATAAGTAATGATTCAAAGGAAGTATATATTGATCCAGTAGATATCAAGGGTAATCAAGTGTACTCTAAAAACCGTAAGGTAGTATTAGTTACTGTTACGGAAATCGAGGGTACGAAGGCTGCGTATGTTCCCGAGGAAGATAACTATGACTCGCTAGGTCGCTGGTCGCTAGGTCGCTGGTTAGGTTCTATTTTCATTGGAGACAACGATCAGTTCCCTGTGAACCGTGATGTTGCTTACATCTTAACCCGTGACTCTGATAACAAAGAGTACCGAGGTAAGTTCTTCTTCTGTGAGTATGATGTTAAGAATGATAACTTAGTATTCAAGAGAACAGAGAGTAAAAAGAATGGTGAGCGTTACGTCACTATCTCTGATGCTGATGACTGGGAAATCATATTAGCCTAGAGTAATACTCAAGTATCTTAGGTTTCTTAAGGAGACCTAGGGTGCTTTATGAATTACTTTAACAAGAGGATAACCCATGAAACAAATCATTCACGTGAATCAACACGTAATCAAGAGTAATCGTAAGAACAACCAGAACCTTCCTGTGTTAACCAGTAAGAACTACATAAACAATGTGTATTGTCACGAGGTTTCTCTAGAGGTAGACGGTAGGGTAATAGCTACTCTTAAGTATTCTAAAGATAAACCCTTGTCCTGTGGGGCACACGTCTGGTTAGAATGTGACAGTGAAGACGTTAAATTATTACATACAACAAGAGGATAACCAATGATACACATAGTTGACATCGAGAATGCCTTACTTACAGACTTCAAGAAAGAAGCAGGTATAATATTCCGTAAGTATGGCTATAGGCTAGACTGGGATAAACCCGCGTGTACTTGGGGAGGTTGCTTCACAGCGCTCCCTAACAACATAACCTTTAATGACGTTAATAATGTACTAGAGGATAACTAATGATAAAAAGAAACTTAAGTAACAAACAGTTTACCGATGAACAAGCGGTATCTAAAGTAAACTATGGTGACATAGAGGAAGGTGATGTTGTAAATCTAATTGAGTTCGTGGTCTCAGGAACAGGTACTTGTAACTATTATAAAGTAGTACCTCTTAGGTCTACTAAAGTCCACTATATGCTAACAGCGGAGCTTACGCTATGATTAAACCTTATCGAGTACCTAAGTCTCTCCTAGCAGTAGGGACAAACATCAAGACAATCAAGAGTGACAAGGCTAGTGAGTACCTAACAGCGATTATGTACTTAGCCCCTGCCAAGCAGAACACCAAGGGAGTTAATCTATGTCCCAAGGCTTCCCAAGGTTGTCTACAGGCTTGCTTGTATACTGCTGGACGAGGTAAGTTCTCGAACGTACAGGCTGCTAGAGTAAACAAGTCTGATTACTTCGTAGCTGATAGACCTGCGTTCTTACTTCAGTTACATAAGGATATAGTTAAGCATGTTAAGAAGTGCAAGGCGTTGGGTAAGAAGCCAGCAATAAGACTTAATGGGACTAGTGATATACTTTGGGAGAGATACATAAACATGAGCTTATATCCCGAGGTTCAGTTCTATGATTATACTAAGTGGAGTCCATGGGAACGTGAGAAAGTAGAGAGTATACCTAATTATCATCTGACCTTTAGTAGAGCAGAGGATACCTCGGACTCTATGGTTAGACGTATGATTACCCAGAAGCAAGTTAGTATAGCGGTAGTGTTCTCAAGTAAAGAGCTACCTAAGACGTGGTTAGGTAAACCAGTGTTCAATGGCGACCTGACTGACTTACGTTTCCTTGACCCAGCAGGCCACATTATTGGCTTGAGTGCCAAGGGCGATGCTAAGAAGGATATCAGTGGATTTGTAATACATCAGGAGGCAGCATGAGTAGAGAATTTACAGCGGAAGAAATAGAGATGTTTCAGGGTAACATTAGAGAGAGGGATGAGGTTTATTGTGAACCTAGGAAAGATGTAGTCCAATCTAAGTATGTCTTCGAAGTCTTACCCGATCAGGAATATTGGGATGATGAAAACTTTACCCGAGTCCCTGAAAAGTTAGTAGGATTCTGGATCATGGCTTACGCAGATGATCTACGTTATACTCATCTTGAAGAGTGTATGAAAGCGTACGCTTGGGATAGGTGTGAGATGAAAGAAGTAGTGAAAACTGAGTGGGTAGTTAAGGAGGCGGTGTAATCTCTCTTATAGGTTAATAGTCTCCAACAGAATTATTAGGGAGAATATTATTAGAAAGTGTAATATATGTAATAAACTTAAGTCTTTAGAAGACTTTACCAAGAATATTAAATGTAAGGAGGGAAGAACGGGAACATGTAAAACATGTAGGTATAAAAAGCAGAAAGTACGTAATGGTTCTACTGAGGGTAAGATACTAAGAAGTAGACTAGCTTCTAAGTATAAGGAAGAAGAGCCTACCAAATACATGCTTTATTCAGCTAAGCACAGAGCTAAGAGGGATAATGTACCTTTTAATATAAGTAGTAAGGACATTGCTATTCCTTCGGTATGTCCTGTCTTAGGTATTCCTTTAATAGTATCAAAGGGAAAACCTACATCTAATTCTCCGAGTTTAGATAAATTAATACCTGAATTAGGCTATGTTAAAGGCAATGTAAATGTTATAAGTCATAGAGCTAACTTAATTAAATCAAATAGTTCTTTACAAGAAATAGAAGCAGTGTTAAAATGGCTCCAAGATAAAACGAAGGAGGCCTTAGATGTTGGATAATTTTAACTCGAACCAAGCATTGCAGTTACTTTATGTTCATGAGAAAGAGAGTCATAAGTATGACTTAAGTTTAACTAATGTAGAGCTAAGACATATTCAACTCTGCCTTATTGATAAGTGGGATGAACTAACTACCCACTATAAGAAACAGTTAGAAACCAAAGACAAATTAGACAATATTGCTAAGATGTCACGAGGGCTACCGTTATTTACGTAGACCAACAATCAAGAAACGACAGGAGAACTACGTCACTTATGAATAAAAAACAATCGAGGTAAATTAACCATGGCAGTAATTAAAACAGTAGCAGTATTATTCTCTAACGTATTAAACGTAGACGACTTCTCTCAGAAATATCAGATTGTAGTTAGTCTGAATGAAGAGCAATCGGCAGACGCTGAAGAAGCGGGTATCAAAGTTAAGACGAAAGAGTATGATGGTAAGACTCAATACCAAGCAACATTCAAGTCTAAGTTTCGTCCACGGGTAGTAGGTTCAGTAGCTTCTGTAGACCATGACTTACAGGGTGCTGAGTTAGGACGAGGTTCAATTATCTCTGTCCAATATAAGCTACGAGACTGGGTATCACCTAGTAAAACTACAGGTACATCATCTGACTTAGTAGCGATACAGATTTTAGACCTCAAGACACAAGGTGCTATGGAGTTCGAGGATACTGGTGCGTTTGG
>Ga0115005_10002632_pt1 | contig 14321 bp, 14 predicted proteins | sample ArcOceMetagenome_FD_87163 | JGI IMG/M metagenome (GOLD analysis project Ga0115005, IMG submission 87163) | Marine eukaryotic phytoplankton communities from Arctic Ocean - Arctic Ocean - Greenland ARC118M Metagenome | ecosystem: Environmental > Aquatic > Marine > Oceanic | place: Arctic Ocean... | reverse complement strand
CAGTTTGGTTTGCAGGGGGGAGTTTGAAACCGACTGGTTTTCAGCCCCTCGAAACTTCACAGCCCTTCATCATTTTTCATCATTCAAACCTCAAAACTAAAGAACACTGAGGTTTGGTGGTGAAACAGGTTGTACTGTCGGGTAAAACAAATATAGATCATACTTTCAACGTGGAATTCCATTTGTTATACTTTAACGATACTATAATTGCCAATTGGGTCTAGCATTTGGTTAACCACCGACCTCCACGAGATACATACATCCAGCATCATCCAGTACGGTACCGTAGTGCTATTCGATGGAGGTGAGAAAGAAAGAAATGGGAAGAGAGAGTTCACAGTTTATGTCAACTTTTTTGGAAATTTTTGAACTTGTGAATATTTTGAACTAACTTTGGCGGATCGTTCATTGCTGATCCTTTTTATCAATCAGGGTGTCAGGAGCTCGAGACGGAAAAGGTCTGCACGAACCGACATAGATCATGTTCACATTGATGAAACGTTCACATTATTGGGGAATGATGGAGAGGCTGTAGGAAATGGCCACTATGTATCAACGGAACTCAATAATAAGCGCTACTATGGTGTGCTGATATCCCAAGACTCGTTGAAGCAAGCTAATGATCTACACTTTCAGGATGAAGGATTTTCTTTGGAACTGAATAGAAGAATGGAGGCGCTGCGTGCCCGACACGGTGCAAACGATTCAGAGGACAAAAGTAAAGAGGACAAACGAAGGAAGTTTGATAATGGAGTGCAGGTGCAAAAGTTCCAGTACGTTGACGCGACCAAAAAGACTTTAGGATATCGAGTCATTCTCGCAACGTATGCAAATGTTTTGGAAGCTTCAGGTGATAATGATGAGATGCTTAAAATTATCAAATGTGCTTGTGACGAAGGTGGAAACTGGGTTGGTACCTATTACTATCAGTATGAGGTACGTAAATGTAGTTGCACTTGCTCTCAACAGAAAATATCGTGGATATTTAGACGCTTACTCACTGTTGCTAACGCGTTCATTTTGTTTGTGCTGTTATATCGTATTAGGTGCAACCCCAAGCACTGAAGTCTAACTCTAAATCGTCAGATGTAATCGGTCTTCATACTTCGCTCAGCTTAAATTCGTTCCTTTTCAATACACAAATGCCCCCATGGTACCCACTTAAAAATGCAGGTGGAAGTAGGTCGAAGGTCCTTAGCATGTTAAACCTAAAGACAGATAAAGGTGGAGGTGCTGCAAAATATATAAATGCCGCACGACTTAACGAGTCAATAACTACTACTAGTAGAGAGCATTTTCGAGTATCAATCCTGGGAGCAGGATTGGCAGGATTAGCTTGTGCTCAAGAGTTACTTCGAAAAGCAAAAAGTGAAAATATGACGATAGAAGTTGATTTATTCGAAGCTCGCGATAGAGTTGGCGGGCGATGTTACACTGATCGTACTGCATTCAAAACGCCTGATGGTAAAGAATTTCCTATTGAAATGGGAGCGTGTTGGGTAAGTTACAAATCGAGGATTTCAATTATGTGCGTATGGAATGCTGATGAGGTCTAATCCAATATCTGATCGCAATTGACCAAACATAGATTCATGGTGTGACCGGGAATCCTTTAGCAATCATAGCTCAAGCAGCCGGCATCAAAATGTCCAAGGCCAGCCCTAGTGTGAAGCTACTTGTTGGTAAGATGAAACAGGCCGAAGAAAAGATGGATAACGACGTTTCCAAATCGTTTGATCAGATGCTTGATGAAGGAGTAAGTATGCAGGAATGTGATATTTGCTGGAACCTTAATCCACGTACTAACACATCAATTGTATGCAAATATGATACAGGCACAAAAATGTTGGGATAAGGATGAGTTTAATCTGTCTGAAAGGAAGCAAATGTCCACGCGTTTCTATGCATCGCTACTTCATGGTGGTGGATTAGACACACAAAAGGAGGCAAGGAACCAGTATCAAAAAGATGTTGCACCGCATAGGTATTCGTCAGATACTTCTGTCTTCTTTTCTATCGAAGAAGCACTCAAGAAAAGTTCAGAAATGGCCGGGGAAGAATCACATATTTTTGAGTGGAACATTAAGCATGCGGAGTATTCGTTTGGGGCAAACATTGAAGATCTATCAATGGTAAGTGCCCGTGCTATCTTGAGAAGTTTGCATTGTAATTGATATAATACACCTTCCCGCTGACACGCACTTCGCTCGCTTCATTCAGAAATTCTGGGATGCAGGTAAAGTAAAGGTTGAACAATCTTATTTTTGTTAACAATACGAAAAGGCACTGACATCATTCCTTGTTTTAACTTTGTTTTGTAGACAATGATTATGCACTAAAGGGGCCACACGTGCACCTAAAAGAAGGGTACTCAACCGTTGTCAGCTCCATTCTGAACAAATGCAAAGAGAGTGACAAGTTTCAACTACATCTTAGCTGCCCTGTCAAAAAGGTGGAATACGGCCGGATATGTTTCTCAAGGGCGGACAGTATAAATGATAAAAGTAGCATTGGAATCTCCGATACTTGTCGAATCACTCCTGTCGATCAAAATAAAGATTCTATTTCTTGCGATTTCGTCGTTTCTGCGCTGCCTCTTGGAGTTCTCAAGTCGACTCAGGAGACGGCTGTAGCTTTTCAGCCTCCTCTGCCACCTGTGAAGGCTGATTCCATTGAACATGTGGGGTTTGGAATGCTGAATAAAGTGTACCTCCAGTTCCCATCAAGCTTCTGGCGTAAGAAGGGTAAAAAGGAGGATCTGAAGAATTCCCCTTACCTAGCCGATAACGAGGTCAATTTCGGAAACGCGTCGGGTGTGAATCCGCATCATTACATGTTCTTTGATGTTGGCTTCGATTTGGAGGATCCTAACAACCCAAACAACCCAAACATTCTACACACGCTTATATCTGGGCTTGACGCTGTGAACAGCGAAAAACTTTCAGATGATGATGTTGTGAGAGAAGTCATGGATACACTCAGGCATCTTTATTCTGAAATAACTATTCCTCCTCCAGTGGCATTTAAGATGTCGAGATGGGGTAACGATAGCTTCTCCCAAGGTGCTTATTCTTTTCTTCCGCCAGGTACATCAGACGAAGATTATAAATCACTCCAGAGTGCAGTCTGTGCGGAAGGTGATTTCATAGAGCTGGGTGATTCAAAGACTATGAGATTGTTTTTTGCAGGTGAACATACGTCTGCCCATTACCCTTCGTTGGCTCATGGTGCATACATATCAGGCGTCTGTGCTGCTCGTGACATATATTCAAACATCAAGAGTAAAGTTGATGCCAATAATGATGTTGAAAGAGTTGTCCCATTGATCAGGTATAGAAAACGCCATCCAAAAGCTCCCCTAGTCTGCAATCTATGCAGTCGCCCTTCTTCTTCCAAAGAGGGAGTTTTATTGGTTTTCCAGAAAGACAGAAGATTTGCATTGGTTCACAAGAATTGCGCGGAATATTCGCCAGATGTCTACTATAAGAACGGCGCCTGGAGGAATGTAATCAAGTGCGTGAACAGAGGGAAACAGCTCCGGTGCGTTCGTTGTAAGAAAAATGGGGCTACAATTGGATGCCATGAGTCTTCTTGCAAAGAAAATATTCACTTCGGCTGCTGCGATTCAGGGTGGTCGTTTGATGGTATGGGGAGGGAATATCGGTGTCTATTGCACAGAAAATCTATTCCTGAGGAACCAAGTGCTAAGACCATGCACTCTGCTAGTTCCGGGGAGGGTGTTCAGGATCGTCCTGTTGTTACTTTATCAACTTCAAGCGGTGAAGGTGTACGAATGAACCTATCCAAGGACGTTACTGTATCTAGTTCAAATGGAAGTCACATTATTTATAATGCGCAGAAAAGAAAACCTATTGAAAGACAGATATCTCCACATGAAGAGTACAGGGCTATCCCTATAGTACAATATAGATTCAAGAATCCGTCAGCTTCGGTTGTGTGTGGCTTATGTGGCGGGAGGGGTAAGTCGGACATCACTGGAGACCTTGTTGCGTTTGACCGTCAGAAAGAGCAAGCCCTTTTGCACACGAATTGTCTCCGTTCTTCGAATATATTGAAAACACTTACTGATGCCGAAAAATACATCAATGTGATCGAGTTGATTGATGCTGCAAGAACGTGCTTTGGCTGTCGCAATAATGGTGCTTCTTTACGTTGCATTCATAAGGGTTGCTTTCGGCACTACCATTTGAAATGTGCAATAAGTAGTGGTTGCGATCCCTCTAACACGAACGGATTTTTTTGCAGTGAGCATAACAAATCATCGTCAGGACATGGAAGAAAGAAGCTAGTTCTTGTTGAATCAAAACACGTTGTGATTGAAAACAAAATAATTGACCACAACCTATTCTACGATGGTGCCTATAGGGAAGACGGGCCGGTATCTATTAAAATGAAGAAAAGGAAACATGAGTATGCACCATCAAATGAATTTGTAGTGTCGTCAAATCGAAAACTCGAAGAAATCTGTTCCAGTGCGCAGGCGCAAGTGCAAACTCACACCAGGGATACGTCGTCCATTTCACATACGAGTGGAGATCATGTGCCTAAATCTAGCACTGTCCCTCCCGTCACAAATGTTATCAATCAACGGCTTGTTTCTAACGAAACTTTATTAAAAGACACGAAAAGTCAAGGTGAGATTATGCAGGGGGATTTGAAAGTCCCGGATCCGCCCAAAGATATTATGAACGGCAGACATAAAGCAAATGACAAAAGTAGAGAATGCGCTTGGAAGCATATTGAAGAATCAAATGGGCATGAAGCATCGGCAAGGTCGGGGATTAATGTTACAACGCAGAAGAATGGGGTAATGAATGCCAATGGATCCCAACAGAATGCACAAAATTTCGAGAAAGAAAAAGGATCACAAATAAATCCGATATTTGTCGCAATTGATTCTGGTGATACGGATGAGGAAAATCCAAAGCTGAAGCACACGGGGGCTGCAACAGATCCAATTCCTATCGACGATGACGAGGACTCGTCAGTCGACATATAGTGGATTCGATAAGGAAAAAGATAGAAGGGTAATTATGACGAGCTTGAAATATCTAGGTCTGCGGTGTTTAGATAAGAATGTGTACCAAACGAGCACAATTGTGCAAGAATATTGAATATGCGTTTATTTTTGTAAAACTAATTTTAAATATCTATGACAATGATCGCAGTGCATCACATAGACCTAAGGCCTCAATCTCGGCCTCTCGCATTTCGTGTCTCTTATAACTGACTGGACAGTCAATACAAGTACATATTGCGATAGGAGATACCACACCACCACTCACTAATGTCTCTTTGGTCTGTTTTGAAGTTGAGAAAGGATTAAACTTTTTCCGTTTGATTATTACACGTTCAGGTGCATAGGTTCCAGCATTTTCAGTGCATCCGTTGCACTGTTGGCAGATCAAGGCTAAGGCATTGGCTTTCTGTTGAACTTCGTTGAGCGATTTCAATGCCATAAATGAGGCCACATTCGTATCACCTCGGCATCTATCACAAATCACAGATTTGGAACTTCCGTCTGTTTTTGTTTTCTGCGCGCAAATTGCGCAGGTGTCGCTTCCAAAGTATACTGATATCATGGCGCTGTTTCCTGTTCTTGTTACCGGCCAATGATGAACCCGCTTTGGAGGTTTTGGGGCTGATTCGTACCAGGTATTGATATCAACTCTAAAAGGGGAGAGGGAAAAGCATCTGTTAAGAGCAGCATTGACATGCTTGGTGGTGTAGTATTGAGAATGGACCATATACGCGTCCCATTGAGCTAGTAACTCATTTGGTGTTAACACGCAATCGCGAAGCTTGAAGCTCCGACCCGGAGAAGCAACTATCACGTATGGCAGCCTTTCTTTATGACGTATGGTTCGACCCGGGTCTGCTTCAGCAAGTCTTTTTGAAAGAGCGGCTTGCACAGGTCCCACCTTTCCTCGGTATTGGCTGCGGACTCTTCCAGTCAAAATGAAGTCAGATACAGGAAGTCTACCGGCGTGTATCAAAGCCCACTGGCGTAGCAAATATTCCTTTAAATTGCCGAGATCCTTCTCTTGAAATACCGTGACAAGCGCATTACGTAGAATTTTCTGGGTGAGACTGCACTGATCTTTACGAATAGTTTCTATGCCTTTTGCCTCAAATGATGGCACTTTCTGTTCCGGGGAGTCGTATTTCATGCCGCAATACTTCTTTTTCTGATGTTGTTGAAATACATTTTGTCAGCTCGAAAAACTCAAAACATGCAAGCATCGTATCATATCAGACATACCGTTTGCAAAAGCGTTCCCATATAAACCTTTTCCAGCTTCAATTGTACTGGGGGTGGATTCGACAAAGTGACCGCGTCACAAAAATCTTTTCCAAATGCAAAAGCCTCTTTCACACTCCTGCCTGGAAGCTTCACAAAAAGTGAATCAGTGTCACCTGAATAAAAATAAATGAACTTAGAATTGTTTTGATAGTAACGTTAAATATCTCCGCAATGCACACAAGCTTACCATATACAACTTTGGCACCTGCCCATTGTCCGCACTTATCATTTCCCCATTGATTAGCAAGCATAATTGCGTTGGTAAGTGTTCTTCTACCGCATTCAACGATGGAATCCGCTAGCAAAGGCATGGCGGATCGACCAGAAAAGGTCGCAGACGTGTATCCGCTAAATAATGAAAGTAAATGAATGAGATTTGATCCAAAATCAAGTCAACGTTGGGAGAAGGTTGTTGATACAGCTGTTATACTCACTAAGTTACATTGGCAACATATTTCAATGCTAGCTGCCTCGCTTCTAGCTGACGGAGAACAGAAGCAGGTGGTTTTGCCAACAATGTTTTGTACTGCTTTGCAGCTTTTTTTAGCATTGCTCGTGTCGACAAAATCTCGTCAAGGACGGAAGGCAGTACGCCTTTGAGAACTCCCTCTGATACAAAAATCGACCCTGTAGGAACACAATACGCTCTATCGTTCAATTTTGATATTGTTGGAGTAACGAGCGACTTCAAATGCTGCCTCAAAACGTACGCCGTTTGTGACTCGGGATATTGAAACGGTCCAAGCTTCTCTGTCGTTTGGCCTATACGAAGTGATGATTCCAACGGATATAAGTCAAGTATTGTGGTAAGCGTTTAAATATGCAAGAGATAGAGAAAGAGAGACGAACCTTTCTGTCTCATTTCTTTCCTCGTACTATGGTATTCTAACTTTCCAGCGCACGTACTGTAACATAAATTGTACGCAATAACCAACGATGGGTATAACGCAGTGAAATCGCAAACCACAATTGGATCAAAGTGGAAGCCTGATTGTGGTTCTAGAGTCATAGCTTGACACTCTAGAGCTTCTTGGTTTTTGCAATCACTCTTCGAAGGAGAATAAAAGAAGTATCCCCTTTGAGTAGAATCGTTCAATGATCCGGCTGCTTTACCATTGCGTACCAACTTTCTTCGAACTTTCCACGGGCTTTGCGTCTGAGATTTTGACTGCTGGCTATTGTCGGATAGTGATCCTACTGATTGCTTCTTTCCCTTTTTATCTCCTCGTTCGTCCGACCACAAACTTTGAAGAGCACGAAGTAAAACTCCTTCAACTTTGTATTGAGAACCTCTAATTCCTGGAAAACTTTGGGAGAGTTCTACGCCGCTGAGCCTTGCTGCTTCTCCTGCTCTACCTATGACATCCAAAGCATCAAACAGTAAAATATTAGCTAAGGCTTGACAAACCCTGTGCTTCAATACACGCCAACGCTGCAGTCCTTTATTACTACCATACCACTTTGTAAGAAGCAAGTTATCGTGGTGAGGCAATCTCTTTTTTAGAACTGCCCATACCATTGCTGGTTGGTAAGAGGAGTTTGGATGTTTCACCTCCTCTGATACGATTTTGCAGACATTCAGAATTAGCCTACCAATGATTGAAGAGGGTCCTGCTCCGGCACCAACACGCTCATCCCACTCAGCGCCAAGGACGCTGCCTTTCCATTTTTCTGCTTTCCTATCGTCGCCTGTCTCGACTTCATCGAAGAGACCATTGTAAGTATTATTTTCCAATTTTGACTTATCGACTTTAGGAGTGCGTCCGAACAATCGGACCATATCTATTAAGGATCCATTTGTTTGGTTGTTGTCCTTGTCGCCTACGGCCAATCCGCGTTCAATCAAATAACCCAGACCAAAACTTTGTGTATCCCAGGATATCAATGCATCTGGATCCTTCCACCTAACAATTGAAGCAATCCTTAAGAGGAGCTGTCTCTCATCTGAAACTACTTCTGTTTTAAGAAATTTAGAACATCCCATTGTCTTTCCAATTAGTGACACTAGACCACCTCTTGATGCATCGCCATTGCTTTCATTCTGATGGCAAGAAACATCATTTTGGGTTGGAACAAAGATACATCCTCTCTCTATTATTTGTATTTTTTCTCCTCCACCTGGGTCAATACCGTACGCATAGCAAATAGCAAAGACTGCATCCCTTGTTGGATCAGCTTGCATTGAGATCTCTCTTGAATCATTGACACCCGCTTTCCCTGTTCTACATTGAACGTGAACTTCAATCGACATGATTGTGACCTTGGCTGTTGGATAGCCCCCCTGGGACTGTCCGGAAGACGACGCGGATGCAGTTTTAAACCCTCCGCCTCCTTCCATAAATATTTTTCCTCCCTGTTGACCAATTCCTTGGAGGGCATCCGTGCCTTCACTTTCCGCACTCATCATCATACTGGCTGAATGCTGTGTAATTGCAGTGCGCTGGATTTCAGCCCCTACATTTGGCGACGCTGACAATTCATCTTGCTTCGATCCTTCGGGACCCCCCTCTACCTTCCCATCTTGAAACATTAATCGTTGAGAATCTTGGCTCATGTCTTGACTCAAGCCTTTCCAACTGATTTCTTCAATTTCGTGCATATTACATGTCGATATTTTCACTGTCTCTGCGAATGCGACCCTTTTCTTTCGGTTCGTCGCCTTTATTGTAAGCTTTCTGGTATTCTCATAATCTTTGCCTATACACGTAGCTGCATCCGCGGTTTTAGATTTTGTTCCTTCTTCTCTTTTGTATGACGTTATTTGCTCCCGTTTTCGTTTTCGTGTTAACCATCTACGAATGCGAAATGCTGACGGAGGCTTAGAGACAGGTTCCAAGTACTCCCCGCTCAAGTGAAAACATTCGTCAAACTTTGGAGTACTTTTACTAGCCCATTGAGCCGGCTCAGAAAATTTGAGCCAGTTCACACTTGCGTTTCTTTCATGCGCAATTGGATACCACAGCGTTACTACTGAACCTTTACCTTTCTTGTTTGGGTCACAATCTCTCCGCGTTGGCGGGCTTCTTTTCAAAGACAAGAATCCGCCTATTAATTCTGAGCACGAATTTGAAGTGGCCGATAGCATCCTTTTTACATCAAAAGGGCTTGACGAAGTTCGGTTGCCGTCAGTGGCGAACGATGCATTGCAGCTGGAGATAGAATCATTTTGCGATTCCTGAGCAAGGGCAGTGTTTAGATATGGTGTCTTGATCGACATTTCTTTGCCTTGATCCATGCAATCCACCCATCCCTTTTCGCTAAAAAGGAACGAGTCTTGATTCTTTCCCACTTCGTTTTGATGATGAGACGTTTCAGATCGTTGAGAGTGGCAACTTGTTATCCTACCATCGTAACAGTCCATTCTAGATTCAGAGATAGGTTCAAAAATAGCACCATTGGTGGTCGTCTTTGTATCCTCTTTAAACTTTGTAATAGATCCTACCTCTTGTGTTGCAAGCATTGTCAAACATCGTTCAAATTCTTCTTCTTCCATGCTCTCCTCTTCACTCAAAAAGTCGTCACCACCTTCTTCTACAAAGGGAGTCAATGTGTTTGGATCAATGTGACCTTCGTTAAATCCAAATTCTTCGCATTCAGTGTTCTTACAAAACTCCAAGTCATCCTCTACCTCTTTCAGATCAGCCTCAGTGAGCTGCGGTGCGCCAGCGATGGATTGGCTCAACGTATTCATATTTTGACTCATTTGAGTATACATCTGATCTTGCGATTTCAGTGTACTCACAGGTGGATGAAAAACTTTTGCTTGGCTGAACGACTGACTTAACTTTGTGGGGCCCTGTGAAAATTGATCGAACAGACTCTCAAGAGCTAAGAATGCTTCGTCTTGACTTTGCTCCATCGGCTCTTTGGATGGCGTAGTTATTCGTTTCTCTTCGACCCTTCTGGTTTCTTTTTTCATCAAGTTATCAATATCAGCAATGGCATTGTCATGCTTCTCTACGATATCAGCCATTGCCCTTCGAAAATCATCCTCCATTCCAGGCGACGACTCAAATAGTTGTCTTGATCCTTTCAGTGCGAGCCGGGCGCCAGGCTTATCGGCCCCTTTCTTCACACTAAGCGTAAAGGCAGGTTGTTTCTTTTTTTCTGGAGTGTTCAGTGTTTGTGAAACCGTATCTGTGCTTAGAAAATTATCCTTTGGAGGTAACAAATTCGCCATTCTCGTTCGTTCTTCGGCCCATATTTCGCGAAGACTAGGTACTGCTCTCCAGTGTACCTCGGGGTCATCAGAAGCTTCCTTGATGACATCATTAACATTAAGAATATTGGAAACTGTGCAGAACCAGCAACAAATTATTGTTAACCTGGAAAAAGTCATGTAGGATGCAACCCGGGATCACTCATTTAGAACAATTACCAATACGCACCTGTTGTATCGAGTTCCAAGTCGCAAGATGTCTCTTTTCGCGTCCAAAATTCAGATCCCATGAACGCCAAAAATTGCTTGAGCGTCTTCTCATCCATTGTCTCGCTATGTATCGACATCGCCTTGTCTACTTTATTTTCCGACCAACAAAGATCAGATGGAATTTTGTTTTCAATTAAAACAAATTCATCGTTTTTACATGGATTGTACGATTTGGCGCTACCGATAGATCCTTTCCCACCTCTATCCTTGGCAGTCTTGAGGACTGGACTACGGAAACGGCCATCCCCTACTTTGATCCACGACATACCGGATAAGTTCTGATCCTTTTAGGGTTAGGGTATAAAATAAATTATTAGAATAAACCACTCCACAAATTCAAATTACCTCAATGGAAGAATGGGCCATGCACAGCACGAATCAATACCGTATTGCCTTTTATTTACCTTGAAAAACTGCATTGTGTACGGAATATGAGCCTCGTAACAACGAAACTGAAGGAGACCCACTTCCAAGTCATTCTCTGAGGCCGTAGGCCGGGAAGTGCCACTATTGCCCGACCGCCCACGCGTCTGCGGAATATCTTGTGGAATATATTCCCTCGGAACATCAAAGCCCCTCTCCAACATTATTTTGACCCTCCACCGATGGCTAGGATTGTAATATTCAATTCTCAAAAAGGGCGCTATGGCATTATTGCAATATGTATAAAATCCCCTCCCACACACCACTGTGATTTGTCGAATGAATCTTGTTGGCAACGTTTCTGGCACTTCAGCTTCAGCAGCCGCACCACGGGTATTTTCTCTACTGGTATGCGCGGATTGTTGACCATGGTTTTGTTCCAAATGATTTCTAAGTGCTTGTTCTAGCGTGTAGTGAATATGATCTATAATTGTCTCCACGCTATCCTGATCATCCCAATCAATTTTTTGCGCATCATGGCCGTCAAAGAATGCCGATTCACAGCTGTTAGATTCTGCCGTTTCTTCATTTTTGTTCCTAGATGCATTGCGATATGCGCGGTAAAATGAGGAAGACGCATCAGGTCCAGCTTGTGATGGTCTTGCGAGCATATATGGATAAGCGCCATGTATATGTAGACATCCAGACTGATGTATTTCTAGCGGACTGTGATTATTTCCATCTTGCTCTTGGAACTTCTGAGATTGCGACTGCGATTGTTTTTCGTTGTAATTGCCAGTTGTAGGCATGGCCTTGCCTCGAATAATGGGTCCAAATATTCTCACCACCGGAACTTGAACTTGTTCCATTGGTGTTCCAAGAATCTCGCTGGCGTCCTCCTCTTCCTTCGACGTCTTTTCACCAAAAATATCACGATCGGTATTTGCTTTAGAGGTGCCATTGGAATTGCCATTGACATCGCCATTATCATTAGCATTTCCTTTCTCATGAATTATTTTCTGGTGTCTCGTGAGTTTCCATTTGAATTCATCTGGTTCAAGAGGCGACGGTTCCATCATTATATAATCCACGGTGAGATTCAGTATCGAAACAATTGGATCTTGACGATCCGTCTTATCTGAATTGTTCCCTTTCTGAAAATCGAATTCCTCACGAGCATTCTCCTCCTTCGTGGGCAGCACCATGCTGGTAGTAATATACTAATCAAAACTTCCCTCCGATGCTGACAGCAGTACTGTATCCAAGTTACTTGTAATTTCGGAACAGTCAGTCTTTTCTCCTCCTCGTGTCCTATCCTAAGTCTTATTCTTATTAGTGAAATTTCCCTTGCCTATCAGGCATCTGAAACAAACCCGCAAGTATCCAGTGATGCTCGTATCATGCAATCTACGTACAGTCTGAGTTTTGAGTTGTTATAATCTATTCAGATGTGTTATATATCAAAAGAAGAAGCTTGGAAGAAGTGAGGAGGGAGAGACGAGAGCGCCCGTGGGTGATTTTCCGCGCTGGAAATTGAGGCCTTTTCCGACCATGCATTACTTTCACCAAAATCACAGCAATGGCACTATCATACTCCTGACATATTGTAATAAAATAATTGTAATAGGTAGCTACTAATTCATTCTTTACTTCCGTAGACCCGTCATCGCACCCGTCAACTTGACTGACTATACAAGTTCAAAGTATAGTTCACAGCACCATTTTGCGTCTAAAAATCGAAACCTTGCCTTCTCAAACACTCCCACTCCCTTATAATTGAATTACTCTTCTTCCATGGAAGCCTTGATTTTCTTTGCCTTTTCTTTCTTACCATTGCTCACAAAATTCTTCAAATTCTGCGCCAATGCAGCACTCCTCAAATTCAAATCCCTCGTCCGTTCCATGACTTGTTCATAAACACTCTGATTCTCAGCCCCCATGACAACACATCCCTGCTCCGAATCAATCTTTGCATCCAACAAAGCATTACGAATCAAATCCACAATCCAATGCTCAGCAGCTTCCTGATCCATGGCAAGTTTCGTTGCCAAAACACTCAGATCAACCTTATCATGAATCCTACAATAGTTTTCAAATACAAAGACCCTCGCTTCTTCCATGAACAAAGCCGTCCTCTTGCAAAGGAAAAAGTCAGTCTTGAGAACATGTTCACATTCTGCCAATTTCGTTTGCGCCCCTTCAAAATCAAACTTGACGCAAAGACAATCCACAAACTCAACAATGGGATCAGAGTATTCACAATTATTCATGAGCCTGACAAGGTCCTTCATGAGTTTCCTGGCTTCAGCTCCAGAAGCCTTTCCATCCCTGGAAGTAGACTTTGCCACACGTCTCTTACAGAGCAAGACAGCGGCAGTCAAGTACCTCAACAAATGTGGTGCATTGGTAGTAATCGCCTGAAGGTATTTTTCAGAAAAAAAGAGTTCAACCATGCTCTCCAATCCCTTTGCGGAATTATTCCAGAATACGAATAGGGACCAGTGCAAGAGCCAGGTACGTTGCTTGAGTGCTTCGAGAGCGGACATTTTATTGGTAAACACCAGTTGTTCAATGGATAGTTTGACGGCGGTGAGTGCGGTAGATGCCTCCTCCCAGTTCTCCAACAAGATTTCACAGGAAAGTTTTCCCCATAGTACCTGGAGCAAGTCTGGGCTAATGGATGCGGATGTGACGTAGTATACGTTCGGGTTTCCGGTTTTATTCTTGTCATCTGCTGATTTGTGGTCTCTTCTATCGTCTTCGACGATATCATCGTCTGCGTCGTTATCTTTGGGAAGGGGTGGTAGGGCGTGGAGAGAGATGATGTTGGAGAGCATGACCTTTGCGGCTTGGTAGTCTCCGCAGTCAAAGTTGAATTTAGAGAGTTGGCGGTAGGTTTCAATGACTTGTGTGGTGATTCCAAGGTTCTTCTTTTTGGAGAGCGCCGACGTGTTCCATTCCTGTGCCTTGACAAGTTTGGTCTAAATTGATTGAATGATTTGTTGAGAGAAGGAAGCGGAAAGAAAAGTGAAAAGTGAGCAAGATAGAAGAGATTGTAAAACAAACGGCTGTAAGTATAAGTGCAACGCCTACTGCTTGCTCAGTCCAGTCCAGTCCAGTCCAGTCCAGTCCAATTTTGAACTTTGAAATGACATACAACGATAAAGACATTACAGGTACAGGTACAGGTGCTGTAATTGCAAT
>Ga0115005_10002629_pt1 | contig 14327 bp, 15 predicted proteins | sample ArcOceMetagenome_FD_87163 | JGI IMG/M metagenome (GOLD analysis project Ga0115005, IMG submission 87163) | Marine eukaryotic phytoplankton communities from Arctic Ocean - Arctic Ocean - Greenland ARC118M Metagenome | ecosystem: Environmental > Aquatic > Marine > Oceanic | place: Arctic Ocean... | reverse complement strand
TTGCGACAAGTCCTTTAGCAAGCATTATTTTATATTCTGCTGGCTCTGTGGAGATGACGCTTTGTGGAATTTCATTTGCTTTGTGACGAGTGAGGATATAAGTGATATTCTGCATAGTTTGTCCTTCTGATATGCGTCCTTCCAGTTAAGTACATCTTCGTTTGGTTTTTCACAGTAATGATAACATTGCACAGTGAATACTTGTTCTAAAGGTCCTGTCCTTCGACGAAATTGTCTTTGATGCCGTCACTCTGATGATCTGGGTTTAGCGAAGCATGGCGGAGTTTATATGGCATGCTACATGATAGGAGTTGATCTATATTATCAATAGTGTCCATGATGATGTTTGGGCTTTAGCATATGTTCGCTGATACTGAGTAAGTGGCGTGTAATTCTGACGTTGAAGCTGCACGCGCGAAGCAGTATTTAGAGTTGATACCTTGGAATGGGATGCCGAATCTCTTCCCAAATATGCCGTCGCCTTGAGATGTATCTGGTTCTGAACATGGTGCGGTAGGATCCAGGATACTCATGGAAGCCGGTCTTGATGCGTATTTGGTCAAGTTTCTGCTTACGACGTTAATGGTGCTAGGTTGATACCATTCTTGCAAAGATTTGACTGATTCTTTCTTGAGGTTGAACTCGGATGGTAAGCGTATCGAAAATTCTCGCATGGAATCATTCAATACTGTCAGTATGTGCTCGCCATAGCCAATTGGCGTGAACGCATCCCAATCGGACTGAAATTAGCTGCATGATCCTCTACCGTTCTCGCACATTTTGACAATTTGAACGTGGCATCTCATAGCTGCAATGCTATCTCCAAATTTGGCTGCGTTATAATGATTGCATTCGTATGCCCAATCTTCTGGTATGCTGCTTTTAATGATTTCTTGAAGGATTATCTTTTGCGTAGCGGGTTTAATGAATTGTGCGGGAATCCACAAACTCACTTCTATTAGTTCCATGGCCGTGACGAGTTGGCTTGACAGTATCTCAAATGTATTGCTGATCCAGTGGATGACATTCCCCAGCTTGGAATATGGTACGATGAAAATGTTGATGATATTAGTGAACTTTGCTACTGAATCTAGACTTTGTCCGAGTTTCTGAAGATTTCTGCCGGGAAAAGTTCACTGAAGAGGCTGCTGTGGTCCTTTTCTAAGAAGATTATTTGATGCTCCCATGAGATTGGTGGCTTTGCTGCATTGCGAGCCCAATGGATTGTTGATCCGGTAGTATCGTTGATTACAATGCGGTTGATATTCAGATGTTGAGCAGCAGTGAACATTGGGCTTTCCGCAGAAGGTGTGACTGGGCCATCATAATAATTGTTCTCTTGTATCTGAGTAGTGATAAAAATAGGACTCGTCTGTATTGTTTCATTACAGTTGATGTCTGATGTCTCTTCTGCGCTCGTTTCGGAATATTTTTCGATGATGTCATTTGTGAGAATTTGTGGTACTGTCGCTGGGAGTGGGGCGTCTTTTCCTATTCGTGTAGTGTCTTTTGCTGTGTGGAATGTGGATTGCTCGTAAGCAGCTGGTCTCTTGACCTTATTGTCATCCGAGAATATCTTTGCAATTGTGATATAAGTTTGAACTGGGTTCCCATAAAAATCGATTTAAGCTGTCGACGTCTTTCATCATACGCTGCATGCGATGCACAACAGTGAAATGGTATCCTAATAATTCTTGTGCACAGCGTTTGATCATGGTAATTGGTCCGTCCTAGCCTAGTATTTCCACCCAGCGAGACGAATGGCAGGACCCTCGACTGCATAACGCAGGCTTGGGAAGCAACTAGGAACTGGTGCTGGCCAGTAATCTTTTTGGGCGGTCTCAATGTTGATCTCGGCAACTATAATAAGGGGTGGAGAGGAGACTCGAAACGGCATCATTGATGGACACAATGGGATTGTTTAGCATGAGGCAGCGCTTCTGACAATATAAGAAGAGGATGGCATGGTATTGGACTTGGAGGATGAGAAGAGAGGGTGCTTTAATTGGAAGCATATGCAACCACGTTCTCTCTGATCATCCTCAGTACTTTATCAACTGTCAGATCAAAATACCTAGAATGGATACTGACCACAGTGCGCTTATTGCGGTACTGCGGTTAGGATCCGTCAAAGACCATCAACGGTATGCTGTTCGGAGTAGTGTCAAATACCCAATCAGACCAATCATCATTCTGGAAGGAAACAGAGCTGACAGGTTTGCTGGAAGAGCTAGCAGAAAAAGTAGAGCACAGATACCTTGGCCACAAGTGCTGGGAAGACGCTCTATTGGGATCTCAATATGATGACAATAATAATTCATGGCAGTGGGATGATGATGACATATAGGGATCCTGAAACTGTTGGATTTATTGGGAACACTGTGAACATGAATGACGAGGGAGCGCCGCCTTTGCTTATGGACGCATGTCGATGGCAAAGGAAGGAGATGTACACTCATGCATTTTGAATTTAGTGAAATATATATGGAGACAAATTTATAATACAAGTAATCTGAAATCGGCTTTGACGGACATAATTATTTATTCTCTAGCAGGAAGAGCTGTATTTATTCAAGCAACGAAAACTTCAAATTGGGATACGGTACCTGGTATGCTATATACAGGATAACACATTCATCTCCTAACAAACCCTGCACCTTCCGCGGTAAGTAGAAAGGACAAAGGGCGGAGGCTCGTTCATCTAAACCATGTGACAGGATAAAAGATGCATGTTCAATGTATTGCAAACCTCTATCAACATACAGAAAAATAGATAATAACGCGCATCGTTATTTACAAGTACTACACGTCACTATGGTTCTTCTTTTGCTAGAAATCTTGTTATTGATTGGAATCCATTTATTTTACTGCCTACTAGATGCTGTATGAGTGTGCAGTGTGCATCTCCTTCCTTTGCCATCTGCATTCATTAAAAGCGACTTCTTGTCATCAATGCTGAGAGGCGGCACATCATCATCATTTGCCATATTCACAAAGTCTTAAAGACCCTTTACATCAGTTTCAGGATCTCTGTACTGAGCATCGTTTTCTAATACCATGTCATCATTGTCAGGTTGGGTGATCATCTGTTATCCCAGCCATGCATCGGTAACATCCATTTTCCTAATGGCCCTCTAACTTTGCCTCTACCGGTAGAAAACCACCAGTGGCAGGATCCCTAAATTGATCGTCATCTACTACGTGATCGTCATCGTCCTTAATCTGTGACGCCAATAGGGCTTTATCCCACCATTCACGATCAAGATATCCATGCTCTACTTCGTTTCTGAAGAATGCAATAGCATCGTCATCTGTGAGCTTCAGCGTCTCAGTATCTTGAAATGCAGTGGCATCCCACAATGAATTATTTTCTTGTTGCACCTTTGAACGAACAGTTCCTCGAAGGCTGGCAGCAGCAGTAACAATGTTTAGTAACTGTGCATATAAATTGAACGTGCATGGAAGAGCGGCGATGCTCTTGAAGGTTTTGCACATTGCGGTTGTCTTCAATTGTTTTTTTGTGATCGCTTGGCTTGGTTTGGTTTGATTTGATTTTATGTACCACACAATAATCCTGAACTCTTCGTCTATCACGGTGTTACTATTCAGCTTATGGCGATCTTGCCTAGAGTCTTTTTTTCTACGATCGTCTCTGTCCTTGCGTCGTCTACGTTCAGAATCCCTCTTTTCTTCTCTATCCCTACTACCATCACGAATTTTATCATGATCATGTCGAGACGATCTATGGCCAGCATCGTCCCTTTCTTTACTTCTGGATCGACTAGATCTTGATTTTCTGTCGGAACTTGATCGCCGTTTCACAAAGCTGATGGTGCATCCTCTTCCCAACCCATAAACCCACCGATTGTCAAATGATATGTTCCAGCAGTATGGCTGATCAGACACGGACTACAAGAACATTCCGAACACGGTTTCCCATCCTGTTGCAGCGGAAACATCCCATTCAACAACCCATCCGTCCCCGCTGCAGAAAGTTTTGGATACGTCCGACAGGAGGCATGCATCGGAATCTGATGTTCCACAAAGTCCGGTTGGAATCGGTGAAAGAGGTAGAGTGCCACTCGAAATGGAACCTGATCATTAGTCACTTTTTGGTTCGGTGATGCGACGTTGTTGTAGATGTGTTCCGAAACGAGTGGAATGAAGTGCGCTAGAGTATGTGCGATGGGCCGTTCAAAGCTGAAGAGTACGGCACCAGTATTTCGCTCTGCAAACTTCAACGAGTCGGCGAGAATTATTTCATCGCCAGGTATCCACATTTCATTTTGCCAGACAGCGAATTGATCCATGCCAACGGCAAGATCTCCTGCTCCCGTTGTAGGAAGCTGCCAGAGTTTACCAAAGTTGGAATTATCGGGGTTGGTGAGCTGGAACAATTTCTCAATACCGGGACATGGGTAGGAGTCCGAATCTAGAAAGAGGGAATGCTTGTATGGGGCAAGGCGATATCCGCCCAAAGCTTTGAGCCAGAATTTGGAAGACCCCTGATCGAGGTTCGTATGATTGTCGTTTGATTTGTATGGTGCATCTTGCATTGGGATGATATGGTCAAATATAGTTCCATTTGCCCATAATCTACATGCTTCTTTGATTTGTTCATGATTGATTTTGCCAGCCTTGAAGGTGCGTACCACATTCTGATTTATCCGTGGACAGGCATTCAGTACTTCCACATGCTGGGGAGACGTCATGAGAGCAAGTTTTAGGCTTGTCTTGGTGTTGCCGGTGGCTGATGATCTTCTGCCCGGTGGACCCAAAATACTGCGAATCCTCTTGCCATTCTCAAGGGCTAGCAAGGTATATTTGAATTTTCCTTCCGTCGGGCCAATCACAATACCAAAAGTTCCATCCCTGTGAGATGAGTCATAATCTTTTTCGCTACGAAGTTTGGCCTCCTCGAAGAGCTTGATATAGACCGGGTCGACGCCAATGTTGGCATGAGGTGGAATACCAGTTGCGATACTTGTTGTTGGAACGTTGGTTTCGTCATGTGGGGGCGGTGGGGAGGTTAAGTTCTTCATAAGATGATCATCACTAAGGTTGGTGTTGGCAGCAGTATCTTCTTTATCGTCAACTAATGTTGTGAAGGCTACCACGTTGCAATAGACTAGGAGTGCAAACAAAGCCCATACTGGTACCTTGACGCTTCTTGTAAAGAGTGAAAGCATTACTGTTGTTGTAGAGTTAGTATGTAAGATAGTACAGTTCAATGCTGTAGTCTACGTCTATCTCAAAGGTGTTTTATTATAAATGCCACCAAGCTAACAACGTGGCTCGCTCGTTTGACGCCAATCCCGGGGATGGATCAGAAGACTACTCTGACTGACATTAATTGACATGACATTGACAGATTGAAGATAATTGGTACAAAATTCAGGACGTTCAAAAATCGACGCGTTGATTTTTGTAAACATTTAATAAGAAATTTCTCAACTTGTCAAGGTTTGTCGCACAATTAATAGGAGGAGTTTCTTATAGATGAACAAAGCTATATTTTGACTGTCGTAGCAAGTAACAAGAAGTAGTAGGTTCGTTCAATACAACAATAGACAATAGTAAAGCCTCGCCACTAAAAACTAAAACTGTCCTCACTTTATAACAAATACTTAGCTAACCTTCTATCACACTCATGGACCTTCCCATGACGCAACGGAGGTTCAACCAGCTACTTCAAAAAAGGAAAAGTTGAGCCCCATTCTTTTTAAATGTGAGACTGGAGTCCAGGCGCGGGAATAAGTGGACCGGTGGAAATAAATAAGTGGACCAGTGGACCGGCTCAACCAAACTTTGAACAAGAATATTAGTTCGCGGAATACGGAAATTTAAATACAAAAGTCGTCTGCTGGAAACACAACTTTCAATTTCCTTATTCCAAGAGCGAGGTGCACCATGAACCATGAACTTGCATGAAGAGCCACGTTCCAGGAAGCCCTTTTTGCGCAACGTAATATAGTTACTAGGTTTTTAGCCAAAATAATGTCCTTTTTGAAGTGTCTACATCGTCCAAAAAAAATACAGGATGTAGCAGTGTATTTACTACAAGCCAAAGGTAGAAAGTTGAACCTTTATCCTTTTGAGAGGTGGTCATGTCTGTAGCCACTACTTGTCACAACTCTCTCTGTCCATACCCTGACATCGTCGTGATTTCATCAACAAAATACATTATATATCCTCAAAAGACTCATAAACGAATTTCATTTATCTACGTTCAAATGTATATTACCGCATCTCCCTTTACATTTCAAATTTTTGAATGTCCAGTAGTATGCTATTAACATATATAGTACATCTCAGCCCATCTCGTTTTGCTCCTACATTTATACACCAAATTCGCATGTATAAATACTCCTCTTTCAACGTAGAAAGCCATAGCCAGCAAGATCAGCAGAAGGTACCCCATCCAAATGTCACTCCTTTTCTTACCAGGTTTTCACAATATGCAACAATCATTCACTTCCACTGCTGCTTGTAACATCAATACACTACAGTGGATCATCAAGACTTACGACCTCAAGCCTAATCAACTGCTGAACTCCATCAATATGAGCAAAAAGGATACTGACATCATACCTAATAGAGGAGCTTCTGCCAAAAAATCTGATATGAATGCTAACCCGGATCACTCCATCACTGCATTTGGTGCTCCCGAAGAACAAGATGTTGTTCCCCCCTCCTTGGACACCACGCACGATGCTGCATTTACCTCTACTGTTTCTTCCGATATTCCTTGGTTACCAAAAAGATCGAAACACTTTCATTCAACAAGTTCCATAGCCAGTGATAGGCGACATAACTCCTTTTATCACAATGCTAATTTGGACCTATCAATTATTTCCAGCTTCAACAATTTTCTTACACGGCAGGGCATTGCCAGTGATAATCTAGCATTATTCCAGCAAGAAGACAGTAACATCGTGCATTCTTCTGATATCTGTAGCAGTGGTGCAGGTTCCGATTTACGATCTCAGATCACTCGAAACCAAATGATGCTAATGAGGCAGGTATCAAAAGAACATAAATCATGATACATAATGAACAAGTGTATGAATATCGCATCAAATAATGTGGAAGAATTGTCTTCTCCAACCTCATCACCAGCAGGATTATCTAACACCCATATTTCCCAAAGGGACCAGCGCGCATCTAGAAGGAAACAAGGTCTTCGTGACTCTTCAAGTGTCAATATTAATTCTTCAGATCCTGACTGTCAGAATACAAATGATCATCAACAAGGGAGTGCTGCAGCTGGTGGCAGTAGCTCCCCTGCCTTGAGTTCTGTTCAATTTGAGACATCACATGACTCCTCGAATGATGATTCAGATAGCATCTCCTTCCCTAACTCCAACCTGAAAGGTATCAACCGTAACCACAACATCTCTAATACTGAAGATGCTTCAAATTTTAGCCATGTCGTAAACGAAAGCCACAATTCTACTAATACGACGTCGGGGGCTTCCACTGCTGATAATGAGAACTCACACCATCATCTCCTTTTCGAAAACATGTGTCAAGAAGAATATGATCTATATAAACATACCCAAGGTACTGCCCGATTCAACAAAGAGCAAACAGCTTGTATTGAACTTGCACACATTCTTGACAAATGCGATGCTCCCAAAATAGTTTTCGATCAAATCCTCAAATGGGCAGTTGAGCACCGTAATCATTTATCAAATAATCCACCATCAAGACAAATGTTCTACAGTAAACTAGAGAAAACACTATCCTTCAATAAGCACCTTCCTGAAAAGATTGTTGTTGTACTGAGTGGAAACAAAGCTAGTGAAGTAACAAGACATGATCCTGGAAGCAGTATCTTTTCTTTGTTGACCAGCAATGATCTGCCAACCGGTGAGAAATGATATATTTTCGGTTCGAGTCCCGACACATTCATTCCTCAGACAGGAGGTATTTCACGTAACAACATAACATCGTCCCGGTGGTTCAACACCATCTACCAGAAATACGCAATGATACCCAAGTATCAATGAGGCAGTAGAAAGTTTGTTATGGTTCCAATTATCCTGTTCATTGATGAAACTCACCTTGACAGGCAAGGTAGTGCAACACTTTGTCCAGTTTCGTATACTCTCGGCATTTTTAATGATCATACCAGAAAAAATCCCCATGCTTGGAGACATCTCGGATTTATTCCCAAAGATGTTGTTCTAGCTGTTATTGGAAACACTCACAAAGAAAACAAATGTCTCAAACTTGCCGATTTTCACTCTCATCTGCGAGCTATTCTCGAGCCATTAATTACATTCCAGTCTAATGGCCCCTATCAGTGGTGTTTTCACGATTTACATACTGGTGTTCCCAATGGTGTTGCCACTGATCAACAGCCCTATGATTTATTTTTCCCAGTTGCGTACATTATTGGTGATATCAAAGGCCACAACATTCTCACTATGAGATACAACGATTATTTCATAAGTAATTCGATCTCCCAAGAATGCAACTGCCTCCGGAGTGATGGTTTTCGAAGTCTGACCAAGTGTCAACATATTTTTTACCGAGATATTAAACATTAACAACATCTGGCCATCAATGGCACTACGGATTCTATAAAAAAAGAGGCATCAAGCAAGTTACGTGAGAAATCCTTTCACTATGGTCATGAAAATGCTTTTGATGGGCTTGATTTCGGTGGAAACATTTACAGAATAAACTTTGCCTGCACTCCGTGCCTGTTACATACCTGGACGTTACGGTTCCCAGATGATATCTTCAATGCATTCATGGACAAAACTCTTGGCAAATCTGACACCAATGCATTGATTACTACTTTTTTGGATGCTTGTCCAGACATCATAAGATCCTGTGTCCGTCAAAGTGATTGCAAGCACCTTGACATTTTGCCCTTCTCAATTGCAATCATGAAAGACAAACAGAGTATTGTGCGAAGGAGAAACATGCGAGGTTATTCGCAGTTTACATATACAGTTTGACCACCTTTTTGTATACACTGACTAACGATATTAGAATCCACAATGAGTTCCTCAAGCTTTTCGAGTTATCACTCTGTCTATATGAGTACCTATATCAATCTTATTTCCCCATCCATGACTGTGAACCCTTGGAAGAGAATGACTTTCAATGTCGGGCCAACAACAAAATTGGAAACTGGAAAAGGTTCTAGAAAAATGTTTTGGACATCCCTGAAATTTCCGAAGTGGCATGACCTTGATCATTTGGGTGCTTACATAGATTTCTTTGGCTCAGCACAGTCCTTAGACAGAAGTTCGTGCGAATCTAATTTCAAGGTATTGGCAAAAAAACCTGCCAAACGCTCCAATAAATTGAGGACAAGGATTAATTACGATGTTGGAACAGATCTCACACATCGGAGACTAATCATGGCTGCAGCTAATATCTTGCGAGGAGATCATGTGCATAATAATGATATCATCAATGATGGTGATGATGGATGTGAACAAGAAGACGTGATTGAAAAAAATTCAAAATCATCAGTCTTCAAAGTGATTCTACGGCAAGACAGCTCTTCAATTGATATTTTTTGGAAGAAAAATAATGTTGAACCGCTGATGTCATGCAGTGCACAAACAGAAATGGAAATATATCAACTACTATTTTCCAGTTCGAGAGGAATTTTAGAGGTTCCATTTTCTACCGTGGAAGGATTTAACAACCTTGAATCTCAATGGAAATATCTATCGAGGTCATCCTTGGTTTAATCCAGCACTTCCCTGATATGATTATGCCTACATCAATTGGGAAGAAGACAACAATGATATTTCTGATGATGTTGAAGTCATCTGTTGACAGAGATTGGCTAAGATCTTATGTTTCCTGGATCTATCACATCACGACATAAAGCAGCGTGTATTGGATATAGATCATCGCTTTAAGGGACAATGTGTTGTGGTACAAAGTATTTTGGAAACTGATGTTGCGGATGTTTGTACCCCAACTGTCCGGGCAATGAATGTCATGAATGAAAGGAATCTACCAGATAGATGAGATCAACTTTTGCTCGTTACTGCATGGGAATTAGAGAACAAGTACAGAATAATACCTGTGTCACTAATTGCTGATACAGCATTCGCTTTCCAGGACATCATGCAAGGTCCTGACGAAAAACTAGCTCATGGAGATGTTATATTTGAGATAAGGAAGAGAAAAGATTGGTGAAATTGTTTCCTTCCACGGGATCTAGACATTGGTAACATTTAAGAATAGCAAGAAGTTATATAGAACACCATTATTTATTATTTATACATTCAACGAAAGACAGGATTCAAGCTTGCATAGTCCACCTTGCAATTTTCAGCATTGTACTCTATGCAAAAGGATAGAGTATATGAATGCGTAGAACTCCTCACCTCAAGAATAGATCTACTGGCATTGCTTGTCGGCCTCACACGGAATAGATTGCTAACCTTTTTCATCTTGTTGTCATAGAAATGATGATCCCACTTCTTACAAGTAGCAACATTGCTGATAACTTGAATAATTTGATGTAATCTCTCAACCAGGTTCAGCCAACAGTTGTTTAACATTTTCTAATCTAGCTGCAAACGCGGCATCGTTTTGGCCTTTCGATGCTTTATCAGGGCATAAAGTTGATTTCAGATAACCAGATATCTTGCAAAGAAAGTTTTCGAGAAATTCATGGGTTATTCCAGAGATTGCCATCTTATTCTATCCTTTCCCGGACAAGGATCTCTTGATATTGATAAAATTGCGGTTGATTTCAGCAATCATAGATGGATGATTTTTGTTCCCAATATTTTTCTTCTGCCTGCTTGTATGTTGGAATTGTAGACACTGCGTATAAGAGTAAACAAACCTTTCTTGTTGTCAATTTCAGAAAACTCGTAACATTGCAATGGAAGAACACCAGTGAGAGCCAGCATCTGGAGCAGTAGACATGTTTGGAATGAACATAGGCGACTTTTTTCAAATTTGAGACATGTCGCGATTGCTTCCATCATACGCTTGTATTCTTTGACCTGATCCCAATGGTTGAAACTACTTGGCATCATTGCAAAAAATTGTCGGACGGCGTCCTAAGAATACTCAATAATACATCCATCCAATGCTTCCCGATGATCCTTCAAGTAGCCATGCCGGTTGCCAACATCATACTGAAATCGATTCCCTACAAAGTTGCCACAGTTCCACCTTTTTGAGGTTGACCAGTTCTTGCGCCCAGTAACATCGAAAAGAATGTTATCCAGTTCGTTCAGTTGTTCGGTGAATGTGAGATCCGTATTTTCGGTTATTCTGTAACATGATCTCTTAACCCACAGATTCCTAATTCTAACAACAATCGAACACCCATTGCATTGACAAGAAAAGAAAGTGCAATATCGAACAGCATCTGCCACTGTTTTGAGGTCGCCTTCATACAAATGACCTAGGAAACATTTCATAAAATCCTTCAAGAAAGACTATTGTACACACATGTTAGCGTCATGTTGGTGGTAAATTTGATGAACATTACATTCAGACTAATACTCACCATGCGTGTAAGGGTCTGTGGAGTTTTGTAGCATTGTCCGAGACTCAGTGTTGCTTTTTCGATTATTAATGTGTCAGTTTCAATTGTTTCAAAAAGTTCTGTGAAAGACTTCTCATTCTCAAAAATGTGATAGTAATCAAGCAACGCTCCCTTTGTTTCAGTCAAGAACAAATAAACCAGACGAGCAATGGGTCAAAACTCATCCATTTCTATAAGACACGATCTCAAACTGCACGATAGAGAAAAGTCATGAAAACATATCCTGCTATAAGCCACAATCATACAGTTTTGGTATGATCCTATTTGTTCTGGGTGTGCAGGGCTTATAATTCGATTGTGGTTATCAACGGTCACGGTCAATTTAGGATGACTTGTCCCTGCAAGGCATTCGCGCAGCCACTTGTTCCTGATACGATCAATGTTATGGTGGAAGGAGTATGCTAGTGTTAGAGGGAAATTTTCACACGTCAGTTTGTCATAGCGACCCCCACAATCCATGAGCCTCTGCAAGGTGATCGGTGATCTTTTCTATACCATCAGCATATGTTGATATTCGTCCAGGCATTAGACCAAACAAATCGCAAAAGATGGTGATCAGCAACAAAAATTCCTCATCAGCTATGGTATCATACCTGTTTCCCAACATATCTTTGTATAGTAATATTCGGCAGGTGCGTCTCGATTCGTAATAAACTTTATCCTCTGAATATTGATTCTTCAAATTGGCCAAGAAGAAGAGCTGCTTATCTCTCTGCGCGTGATGGCAATTTAGTATGGAGATCATTATGAATGCCTTAACCTGGAGCAAGTATGTCGATTCATCCACATGATCACCACATGAGTTGGTGCCAGGACGCGTTGCAATGGTCCCATTGAACAGTCTATAATTTTTCTGCATCATCACCTCCTGAGTAGTTCCACCTTTCGTGAATAATGGAAATGTACCACGATCACACTTTGTGACTTTTCTATGATGATGCAAGTAGTCCGAAATACCCTCAACAATTTCTTCAACAATAGACTCCAGCCGTTTCTCAAACTTTAATAGGCTGTCATTATGCCACGGATTTGCAGTCATGTCATACGTAATATCAAACCTCTCTGAGCAGAACCTTGTTTCATTTGCACTTGTTTGGACAAGATTAACAAATCCACTCTTCATAAACGAACTAACAGAATGAATCAAATTAGGAATTGCTGACGTCTTCATGGAGAAGTGATAGACAAAGCAATACTTGATAACCATAATCATCCGCTGTTGATGAAAGAGATGCCCACATTGTCGTTCAAAAGCGTGGATTGTATGAATTTCACTGGGATTGGGAGTGTCAGGACATGCATGTGTCGGAACGCTGGTAGAGGTACAGTCCAGAATACACATTGACTGCACGGGGTGGGTGTATTCATTCCTTCACATCAAAGGCTATTGTCTCTTCAAGGAAAAATTTCCATTTGAGAATATCAGTACTGCTCGTTTTTGGAAATGAAGGGACCATGTCACTGAAACGATCAGCTGGCTCGTTCATTGCCCATCTTTGATTTGGTAATGCTTTGTCTGCAACTACATTTTGTTCCCTCAAGACCGTTTTCTTCTGTTTTATTAATCCATTATTAATTACTGACGATGCAAAAGGGACAGGACTCTCAACCTTATCTGGTTTTTGAACCAACTCCCTCCTTGTATCCATAGTCTGAATGTTTGCTTCGTGCATCATGAAACTGCAATCATTCGCGGACAAGTTATGATTGTATCTGTTATTGACAGCTGAGCAATTGTCAAAACGATCCACAGGCTTGTTGATAGTTGGTTCATCCATGGGCAATGTTTGGACCAACTTTCTTAATGCTGATTTTAGTGGAGTAGTCGTTATGTGAGAGGACCAGCAGCTGCGTCTGAATAGGGGAGACCTGTGGTTTGCTGGTCCATCCCCTGTTCGAGATTAGAGCGATGCAGAAAGATTACGAGATTGATCAATTGAGGTTGAACATAAGCTGAAACCTGGCTGGATTGATCGGTTGACCAGTTGTTTGGCAATCCACACTGGTATCGAGGTGGGACTGGAGCAGAAACCCGGCCTGAATGATCGGTTGACCAGTTGTTTGCTAGTCCATTCTCATTTAGAGTTTTGACTGGAGCAGAAACCTGGCTATAATGATCAGCAGACCAGTTGTTTGCTGGTCCATTCTCATTTAGAGTTTGGACTGAAGCAGAATGATCGGTTGACCAGTTGTTTGCTGGACCATTCTCGTTTCGATGTTTGACTGAAGCAGAATGATCGGTTGACCAGTTGTTTGCTGGTCCATTCTCATTTAGAGTTTGGACTGAAGCAGAATGATCGGTCAACCAGTTGTTTGCTAGTCCATTCTCATTTAGAGTTTGAACTGAAGCAGAATGATCGGTCGACCAGATGTTTGCTGGTCCATTCTCATTTCGATGTTGGACTGAAGCAGAATGATCGGTTGACCAGTTGTTTGCTGGTCCATTCTCATTTTGAGGTTGGACTGAAGCAGAATGATCAGTCAACCAGTTGTTTGCTAGTCCATTCTCATTTTGAGGTTGGACTGAAGCAGAATGATAGGTCGACCAGATGTTTGCTGGTCCATTCTCATTTAGAGTTTGGACTGAAGCAGAATGATCGGTTCACCAGTTGTTTGCTGGTCCATTCTCATTTTGAGGTTGGACTGAAGCAGAATGATTGTTCGACCAGTTGTTTGCTAGTCCATTCTCATTTCGATGTTGGACTGAAGCAGAATGATCGGTTGACCAGTTGTTTGCTGGTCCATTCTCATTTTGAGGTTGGACTGAAGCAGAATGATC
>Ga0115005_10002628_pt1 | contig 14328 bp, 10 predicted proteins | sample ArcOceMetagenome_FD_87163 | JGI IMG/M metagenome (GOLD analysis project Ga0115005, IMG submission 87163) | Marine eukaryotic phytoplankton communities from Arctic Ocean - Arctic Ocean - Greenland ARC118M Metagenome | ecosystem: Environmental > Aquatic > Marine > Oceanic | place: Arctic Ocean... | reverse complement strand
GACCTGTTCTTTCATCAGCACACCCTTTGCTTGCATTTCATCTTGATTGCCGGTGCCTTCTTTAACTTCCTTGTCAAAATCTTCCTCGATATCATCGAATCCGGATATCATGTTTTCACGGCATGTTCGTAGGTCATCATCCTCATATCCTTTTGCATCGTTGCTGTCATCAACAATCTCATTCTTTGACCTGCTCGTTGAAAGTAACGGCCACTTTTCTGAGGACTGCTGGTAATCTCGAGATACAAGTGGTTAGGAACGTTTTGAATCAAGGATCTTATTCATTTTTCTTTGAATAATGTAGATAGTGGCAGAAATTCAGGGCGAGGAAATCCATCAGTTGTGTCCATGAGCGGAAGTTTCGGATTTAAGGAATCAAATGGATAACACCACGCCAGAATGATTTTAGGCAGTGGCCTCAAATATTCCAATGTAGGCAAGATTTTGTCTTCAACCTTTTCCTCATTTGAATGTTCAAATGTTAGGACTGCACGGTGGCTATTCTGAGTAGATTTCACTTGATAACTGATTTGAATACTATCAGCGAATAGGTACTTCGTCTCCATTGTTGACAGATAGGTCTTCTTAGTCTCATCTTTCTTGGCACGGCTTGAACTCCCAGCACTCGTAGCCTGTTTCACCTTTTGCGATTTTGATTTCTTGCTTCCAGTTTTTGCCTCTGCATCCTTCGAAGTCGCTTTTCGTTTCTTTTCAATTCCTTTTGAGTTTTGATTGGGTTTCATTGTTGGCATTTTCTTTCCTTTTGAACTCCCGCCCTTGTTGTATGGAGTCTTTTCTTCGTCATTATTATTAAGCACCTCTGGCATGACACTCTTGGATACAAGAGCAAAAATTTGGGATATCTTACTCTTAGCATCAACATTAAACCATTCGATGTCACACGTTCGAAGATGCAATTGTAGTTCAATAGTGTGACGTTTGCCAACCTTGAGCTGAATTAGATTTCTGGTTCCATACATTCTTCTAGTGTTTACAGTTTAAAAAAATCTGCTCCCCTTTGAACGCCAACTGGTAGAATAGTAACACTTGTGAGGTGGGACAATAAATCAATGGGCATGCAGTACATAATAGGTAGACTAGTCGCAGTCTGTTGTCGGTTGTCGTTGGTCGTTGGTGGTGTGGTGGTGCTTCTTGTGAGCTTGGTGCTTCTGTGCCTTGCCTCAGTTTAACCAATATTTAACCGCAATTCATACGCTTACCAACAAGGCGAACTCCATGTGGCATGCCTTCTTCGGTGTTCCACGAAGACAAGACTCAAAAGCCGACACAAAAGAGCATCATCGCCCACGCATTGCGCCGAAAAAACTTCTAACTTGCACCCGCTTGTTTGCACACAAAAATGAGCAGCAATACTCAAAGCATTAGTCAACCTCATACTCATAATATAAATGACCTTATAGAGAGGAACCTCCGCAAACAAATCATCATGATAAACGATGGCAAGATTCGGGGGATGATGGAAGATAGTGATAATATGACAGCGTCTCTCGCAAATTATATTCAAGATGCATCTGTGGAAGCGATAGTTAGGGAAGCTGATCAGAAGCTCCGCTTTAGGTCGATTGGCGAAACGCTTGGAAACTACTGTACCAAACTTCAAGGTTGGAATGTGATTGGAGGTGGAGGGGTGATTTTGACTGGTGTCCTGGCAGCTCCAGAGTTCATCGTATTGACGGGGGCAAGTCTCGGGGGCAAGGTGGTTGCTGACACTATTGCGAATGGCGTGAGGAAGTACAAGTGGAAGTCGCTATTTCGCACCATTGTCGGGAAGCTCAGGACTGACGAAGCATATAAAAATAATGTCACAGAGGGGATTTTGAGGCAAATTGTTGACGATATAACATTGAGTTTATGGTCAGCAGAGGAAGATCCCGATGGAGCTTTGGTAGCTTATACACGAATCAATTTGAATTTGGCATGGAGAATTTTAGTTCAGAATTTCCATTAGAAGACAACACCGGTACACGCAATTGAAATAAAACCGCAATACTTGCAAGAGCACCGATCCCGTTTGTATCGCAAGTCTGACTGTGGAATGCATAAGTGGCTGTCCTTTTTGTGAGAAGCAGCGGGGATCTTCTTAGCGTCTCTACTAACTCATGAACAGACGTTCAAACGAAGTTTCTAAGGATTATAATTCTGTTCCAAATGATAAAACCTGCAATTTAAATTTGTTATCCTTTCTAGAGTAAGGAGACTTGCCACTTCAGGTTCTCGATTTATTCATATCCTTCCATGCCATAAATAATTTGGAAATGCCACTCTTGTCGAAAAAACTAGAAGATCCATCATCAGCAAGTTCCATTAGATTCTCTTCATCCGAAGAACTTCCGGATGACCTCTTCCTCGGCGACAAGGCTTCATGATCAGATTCAGTATTATCTGAATCTTTGCCATTTCTTCGACGCTCCACAGCAACGGCTATTACAGCAATACTCATTGTTGCCGATGTTGCAAGGAGGGCATAACCATACTTTGGTACATCCCCACCTACAGGTTTTTCTTTAAACCTTTCTCCGGAAGGCGTCAGTCCAGCATCGGTATCTTCGTTCACTATCGAAGCATCGCCAGGCTCAAGATATGTTAAAGTCAAAATGTTTGGATTTGCAGTCAACAATTCTCCATTCGAAATTGCATCTTCTATCGAAGACTGGACATCTTCAATCTCATCATCAGCGATTGAAAGATGTCTTCTGTCCTCAGATGAAAGGTACAGAGCTAGCCGCCCTTCTACCACAACACATTCCCCATCACAGAATGAATTGATACGGTCGTCAGGAGACGACGAAATTCCTACAACCTGATCTGTGTCAACTCTGCTTTCGAGATTTTGTGCTGCGTTGCATCCCGGAAATAAGTTTGTGTTCGTAATTATGGCGTTGACAATGTCGCTATTTAAATCAGCAACGAGGCGATTCGGATCTGACTCTGACTTATAAGTCATTTTATAGTAATATTGAAGTTCAATCATTTCCGATGTCTTTGATCCAAAGGTATCATTGCTAGATAGCTTGCAGAATTCTGTCGGTGAATTAGTTGGTGACTTGGTAATCTTCTGCTGAGAAGCGGTTGGAGGTGGAACCAATACTTCCTTTGTTGGAACACTTCTACTTCTACTTGGACTCAATGTTGTTGGCTTTGCTGATGGTTTAGCCGTAGGAATAGGGCTTGGGCCCCTAGTTGGTGAAGGCGTTGGTGGAGGCGTTGGTGCAGGCGTTGGTGCAGGCGTTGATAAAGACGCTGATAAAGACGTTGGTGTAGGCGTTGGTGCAGGCGTTGGTGCAGGCGTTGGTGCAGGCGTTGGTGCAGGCGTTGATAAAGACGTTGGTGAATGCGTTGGTGATTGAGTTGATGGAGGCGTTGGCGAAGGCGTTGGTTGAGGGCTCGGTTTCGACGTAGGTTGAGCTGTGTGTTCTGCAATGAAAGTCGGATTATCAGTTCCAAATATACCGGTACCTTTAAAAAAATCATCATCGGTTGTATGTGATGCACTTGCGGTGGAGGCAAGGAAGAGAGCGATGACAGAGTGCTTCAGTAATATCATTGTGAAATGTTGGAGTTATAGATATAATTTATAACAAATGACACTACTGCTGCAAGGATGTGTAAGTTGTGACGGTGTCTGTTGTATGTGCAAAAGTAACTCAAAAGTATGAAGGACAATTTCGAAATTGTCGTTTTTCAGTTTGGAACTAGATCTTGGCACATAAAATCTGTGCCAAAATAATATACCAGCCTATTAGATTCGAATTGACTTGTCTGTTGTACGTGAGACACTTTGTGACATGCACACAACCTGTAAGCTGACTCCATAAGAGTGCCGCCATCATCCATCATCACTTCAATCTGTCTTCATTCTTCATCTTCTGTCTTCAATCTGAATTACATACAGACAACAGACAACAGTATCGTGCATTTACAATCTACGTTAGAGCGATCAAGAGTGAGAGATAATTCCAATCCAATATGGGAGTAAAGGGCCTCTGGCAGCTACTCCTGCCAACCGGAAGAAGAATATCTATTGAGACTCTTGCCGGCAAAAGGCTTGCCATTGATGCTTCTATTTGGCTTACGCAATTTCTAAAGGCCAATCGTGATCCTGAAACAGGACAGGTGCGGCCAAATGCACATATAATCGGTTTCCTGCGTCGTGTCTGCAAGCTTTTATTCCATGGAGTTCGACCTGTATTTGTCTTTGATGGAGCCACACCGGAAATAAAACTTCGGGAGGTTAGGGAACGAAGAAAACGGAGAGACAGGCTTCATACTTTCCAGAGTGAGGATGACAACGAGGGCGTGAAGCGTCTAGCTAGGAGAATTTTAGTAGCAACATTGAAGAAGCAAAAGGAATTGGAAAAGTCTCAAGAGAAGATGGAGGACGGAAAGAAAGTGAAGAACCCAATGTCAGTTCTTCGGAATGCCAATTCAAAATATGCAAAGAACACGGGAGCATTTGCTTCCGGATTTACGCTTCCAGGCGAAGAAGATATTGGAGTGAATGTTGACAGTGTAGATAATGCAGAAACGCCAAATGCTTTGGGAACTAATGGTTCCGAATCTGCACAACAATCCCATGCGAAAATGCCGAATGATAAACTTATCCTTTCCGATTCAGAGGACTACCTTAAATCTCTCACTCGCGAACAGCAACAAACCAACAACGATTGGGACAATGCCATTGCAGCAGCCGAGAGCGAAAGCGAGGAAAGTGAAGCATCTGTCGAAATCCCTGATGACAACAATATTGACATTGGGACTCTTACAAGTTTACCATCTAAAACTCGGGTCGAGGTAATTGAAAAGGCAAGACGTCTACAACGTATGCAAAGTAGGAAGGAATTCATGTCCGTCGCAGCAAACCCAGATTCATATTCACAATGCCAGCTAAAGAACTTTCTCAAGTCTGCCAACCTGAACAAGAAAGTTAATCAGCTTGGTAAGATTGTTTCAAAGAAAGGCGAGGATGGTCTCGAAGGCGAAGCCATTGCATCTGACGGCACAAGACGTTTTATTTTCGAAAAAGACGGAGACGATGATAGTATAGTAGAAGAAAGAACGAATAAGAGAGGTTCAGACCTGGTTGACGAGATTACTCCGATACATCGAAAACGCTTGAGAACTTCTGCGGACAAGGCCCCGGAAGAAGATAGCGACAGTGAAATTTTCGAGCAACAAGTGAAAACGGTAAAATATGTCGATCTTTTTGATGACGATTCCGACAGCGAAGGAGGAGGCTTTGTAGTTCCGGTGAAAGATTCTACCCAGCAGCAACGCAAGGTTCAGCAACACATTACAATAGGTACTAGCGACGATTCGGACGAGAGTGCTGGAGGAGGATTCGTCCGCGAGGACAATATGAGTGACGGAGGTGGATTCATGCCTTCAGATTCATCATCAACACAGAATAATGTGGGAAATGTTCCTTCATCACATGATATGGTTGAAGTTGGATCTTCTAGTGACGAAGATGGTGCCAATTATGACATGGAGGGATTCATCCCTGAGGACAACATGGGGGACGGAGGTGGATTCATGCCTTCAAATTCATTATCTGCACAAAACAATGTGGGAAACGAAAACTACGACGGAAGGATGGGTTGGGAAAGCACACGCGAAGATGAAATTATTGAGGTTGGTTCTTTTAGTGACGAGGATGGTGCGCATTCTGCATCTATACCCGTAAATAAAGACGTCCATGCTGCCATAACCTTCCGGGATTCGGTGGAAAGACTTCCACCAAATAACTGCGGTGTCAAACAAGGGATAGATAACAGCGGAAATGATATGATAGAAATCGGGTCATCAAGCGACGAAGATAATGCCTGCGCTGGTTTCATTCCATCGAATACAAACAATGTTGAAAGGCCCGCAAACAAACACTCTGTTAGTTTTTCTTCAAAGGACAACGCCGTCCTCGCCATGGAAGAAAATGAGCAAATGATAGGTAATCAAATGTCGGCAAGTGGTGATTTGGATTCTAATTTATCAACCGGACGCAACTTTGACAACCTTGAACGCGCCTCAGACGATAAAGGTGGCTCCACTCAAAATGTTATAAATGAAAATAGATCTGAAATTCACTTGAACAGTTCGATTTTAACTACAAACTTGGAGGTCGGCGCACAGAGCGAAAGAAACGACTCCAACGATTATTCGCACGAAAATGGAGATTCCTCAGATGAAAGTATTGCTTGGGAAGACGGGGACTCCGTTGAAGGGAAAGGTCCTGTCGTTCCTCAAGAGGGAACGCACGGCAACGAAATTCAAATAATTGAGGGAAGCGCGCCGATTGATTTGACAAATGACACGGAATTAAGGAATGATGCCATTATCAAGTCAAAACAAGAATCTGACTCGAGCAGTGGCGCCTCCTCAATAGATGGTGCAAGTGTCATGAACAGTCAAGATAAGAACGAAGATATTAGCTCCGATGACGATGTTAGGTGGGAAGACTGTAGTGAAGCGATTGATAAAGAGGATCGTAAGAGATCCACGGACAATGGAAATAACGAATTGCTATCGGATGCGAATGCTGCAGCTCTCAGGAACGCCCAGGCTACTGCATCCCACCTTACAGATTGGGCAGGGAGAGCGGTTCAAAGGGCAATTAAAGCGCACTATAGTGAAACAATGGCCGATCACAAGTCAAAAAAATCAGAATTACATGAAAGCAGCGACGACGAATCTATAGTGTCTGATAAAAGTGTCGAGTTTATGGGAACGCCAATGCCCTCACAAATACAAGCTCCTTCATCAGGCAATAGTCTCCCTCGCATAGACCCCCCTGTTGTCAACGAGTTTATCGACACATCGCTGGATGCGCTCCAGCGAGAAGATGCGCTCCTTCGCGACGAAGCGAATAGGCGAGAGAGAGACATGGACACTGTCACCGATGAAATGGTCGAGGAGGTTATGCAACTCCTAGAATTATTTGGAATACCGTACTTGAAGGCTCCTGCTGAAGCAGAAGCACAAGCTGTAGAACTCGAAAAGCTCGGGTTAGTCGATGGGGTCGTCACGGAAGACAGCGACGCTATTGTTTTTGGAAGCAAGAGTGTCTATAGACATATATTTGACGACAAGAAATATGTTGAACTTTACTCGTCATCAGATTCAGAATCAATTGGGCTTGGACTCAACGAAAAAATCGCATTGGCCATGTTACTCGGAGGTGATTATACAGAAGGCGTGAAAGGAGTTGGCATAGTCAACGGAATGGAAATTCTAAAATCGTTCCCTGTTTCACCATCAATTGAAACTGGACTTCAAAAGTTCCGTCAATGGCTCGACGGGTTTGACCTTGACGATGGCGACGAGGATGAAAATCCGAACATTGCAGAATTCAGGAGGAAACACAAATCGGCACGGTCGCGATGGATCTGTCCAAAAGACTTTCCTTCTCCGACTGTTCTCCATGCTTATTCAAATCCTGTGGTAGATAGCTCGAAAGAAAGCTTTACTTGGGCAGAAGTTCCAGATCTTGACGCACTGCGTCTATTTTGTTTGCAAAAGATGGGTTGGCAAAATTCAGAAACAGATCGTGCAATCGTTCCCGTTATAAATGAAATGAGGAAGGGCGTTCGACAGACCAGGCTTGATGGGTATTTCATGCGCTCAGAAGACAATATCAAATTTGCCGATATTCGTTCGAAGAGATTACGACAAGTTTGGAATATGAAGAAGAACGATGTTGAAGAGTCGTAATGAAAGTTGGATTAATTTCATTCTATTTACTGTTACATGGCAACATATAGAGAGGTACTGATAAAATACAAATTCAGAATGTATAATCTTTAATACAAAAATGTGCCTATGCTTGCTCTGCAGCTGCTTCGGCGGCAATATTCTCCTCAAATAGTGTCTCGGATCTAATATTAGGAACGTACCCGGAGAGAATTTCAACCAATCGCTTGGCAATAGGATCTTGATCCCAAGGTGCAGCAGCATACTTATCTCTCAATGTTTCAGTAGTATTAAGCATCTTATTAAGCATCGTCGCCGTAAAACGGTACTGTGCTGGAAGGTCTGGGTTAGGACGGCGACCCTGATGAAGATCACTTCTCTCAAATACTTTGTCCAAGACACACGTACGAGCTTGAGCCGTAATAACTTCGACGTTTGTAGAAGTATCTAGAACCTGTCCAATTGTAATGTAATCGGCACCAGGTTGTTCACTATAAAGATTATCGAAATCAATAACTGCCTTTGGTTTACATTCAATTTGTTCGTTTACGCAACGGGGATGGGTTGCATTCAAAACTTGTGAAAACCCTCCATTCATCCAGAAATCAATTTGATAGGCCCACCTGCTCAATTCCCAGTCAAACCTGCCGTTTCTCCAAGCGTACCATTGCGCTACGGCAGGACGTTTGGTATACGTAAAATCAACGCGCGCCAAGCTCGTTAACCAGCCATCAGCGTAATTGAGCTCAAAACGCATGTTATGATATGATGGAATTGCCCATCTAGGACTACGCACAAGTAACAAAACTTGATCCATTTGAGTTCCCCAGCTCCATGTTCCTTCTTTGTGTGGGAAACTGGTCTTAATTGTGAGAGGATTTGAAGCCATTTTCTCGGAGAAATTCCAATCATCTGCAACTTCGGCGTTTGTGAGTGCCTTGATCAATGTCCATGTGAATCGCTTTCCAGATCCAGGGTAAGATACGAGCAATGTATGGGTAGCGCCATCTGGTGCAGGATTGGCATCTTCAGTCGGTGAACCAATGTCACACTCGCCATTATCAAACGTTTGGGTAATCAGCTCTCTCGCTAGGGACCTGTGATCCTCGAGCAATAATTGTCGTCGTTCAAGTTGGACATCGCAGAAAAGAACATACACAACAGAGAGGGACAGACAGGCAAGTGCCGCCTTCGATCTGAGGGCATTCCTAATTCCCAATGCTCTAGCGAGCGGCTTTCTGGAGGCTGTGAGGAGTTTTGACTTGGTCATAGTCAGAGTAGTACGTTCAATGCGAGCGTTCAATGTTTGTCAAACTATGCCTGATAAAATAAGTACGTTCAATGCGAGCGTTCAATGTTTGTCAAACTATGCCTGATAAAATATGTCGGATTTGATGACTTTGACTAGGTATGGAACACGAATGCAAGTCATACAAAAAGTCCGGTTTGGACTGATATTTATTTATTTATAACTTTTACTTATCGAAATTGTAGTACGTGGGCTTTCCCTAAAATGACTGTGACTATGGAACACGAATGCAATTATGCAAACGTCCGGTTTGGTTTCAAGTATATAAAAAATAAGTCCGTTCGAGAGCCGGAATATTTATTTTTACTTGAACCTCAAAACTCGCGGTGATACCGGATACCGGCGTACCGCCGGTACCGGCGGTTTAGTTTCAAGGTTGTCGTTTGTCGTTGCAGCCAAATCCTCTCGCCTCTTCTTTCTTCTTGTACTGTTACTATGCTGTAGGATCACAACAAGCTGGTTCTAGGTGCTGGACGATCGAGCAATGGAAGGTCAATAGCTTCTTGCATTCTCACCTTTACCAAGTAGCACCCAACTCTAACTCGGCAATTAGATCATGGATCACAGTATCATACCGGTATCATACATTACTGCTTAGTGCGGATAGATTTTAATAGTATTTCAGCAAGGAACATCTATTTATCATGTCAATTTCCAGTGAGGGAACCTCTACAATATCAATATCGGCTGCTCTGCATCAGCACAGTACTATTGTTTTCAATGAATCGCAGCCGCGAAGTCCTATTGACTTATTGACCGCAATTCTTTCCATTTCAATAGATCATGAAGTTAGAAAGGCTGACATTGCGATCGGTGATTATTCGTTGAAGCGCCACGAATTTGCGCGTATTCACCTGTGGAGGTTGAACACAACCGATATGGAAACGTGTATTGCTCTTCGAAGGGGCGACATTGCAAGGTTTTCTGGTGTTTCCATCAAGAAAGCATACACGAAAACGGACTCCCCCACCAATGCTGAACTTGCGAGCCAACAATTGCCAACACAAGATACTCATACAGCAAAACATCTCACTTGCCTTTGTGACTTTCACTATTCATTTAAGAATCCGAATATTGGGGCCTGCTTTGGCAAGCTTGCAACAGGATTCGGTCGACACATAATAATGGAAGCAAATCTAAATCGAAGTTTGTTGACTCCAAAAAGTCTTCTTGATCGTGTTGGACATTGGTTTCGGGAAACTCATGGAGAGTTTTGCCACCAGGAAGAGCATAGGAGCGATGAGCATTGCAGACGGGCAATACATGAATTGAACGCTCCAAAATTACTGAGTGATATTGTGGTTCGTGTATTGCAAGTAGACATTGATGGCGCATGGCAGAACAAGCAATATTGGAAACGTACCGAGAATGTGACGAGCATTCGAGTCATTCTCATCGACGCCAGAGGCGTGGAGAACGAGGAAGATTCTATGCCACTCTATATCGCTTCAAACAATCCATTGCTGGAACAAATAAGAACGCACTTTCGAAAACGGAACGCATTTCTTTTGCGACAGGTTTTGACGGAAAGAAGTAATTCATCTAGAATGGTATCACCTGGTGATGGATTATTGTCCGGGATATTTTTGGTACCGACAACAAAGTCAACCATCGAGGTAGTATCCTCTTTCACCCCCCCAAAGTCGAGAAATATTGCAAAGAGATTACGATATAGCACTGATGTTGCAAATGGATCTTTATCACCAATGTCGGCAGACGCCTCAGATAAAAACTCCCCTTCGCCGCAGCAAGCTATTAAATTCAAAATTGTCTCTCCTTTGGTGTCAATTTGTTTCGAGGATTCACATACAGTGTTTACATCTGACTTCAAGTGGGCAAGTAACTCGGACTTATCAGGCACATTGACTAGTGTAGGAGAAGGCGGCGAGGTGCATTACAGAAATGCACGTATAATGATTCATGCAAAGGAGGGTTGTACCTTGGTCCATCAAGAAGTTTTTGCAGACGCAAATACTATTTCGACCCTCTGCGGAAGCTGCGACCCATCGCAATTGCACGAGAACAAGCATACGAAGGAGAAGGCATTGAATTTGATTAGTAGCTTACTAACTCTGATAGTGCCATTAGAATGGATAATATGCCGTGATCACGGTACCGGCACCATTCGTATCGAATCTGTATCCTTGCCTTCATTGGACTTTTGAAGTGATAAGTGTTTCATCTTTTAACAAACAGCTGCTATTTTCATAAACTCTACGGTTGGCTTAAGGTGTTCCTTAGACGGATTTGTGCTAACGTAGACTACACGTGATCAAATATTTAGATATCTGTTGTTTTTCAGCTGCCGTAACTTCGTTATCTCGAAAGCCATTGAATCCAAGCCATCCACACCAGCAATCCATCTGGCACATAATCCCATTTGAATTCATCTCCACCGATAGATTCTTCACTTCCTGCCACCGAACGACACACCAAGCCTTCCAAAGCATCTCCATCCCTCCCAGGCCAGTTCTTTGATTGTCGAAGTCTGTCAATGCTAAGGGCGGCAGATTTTTCAACAGTGTTGTATGGTACAAAGTCGCCCCATTGCACTTCTTCCTCTTGCCAACTTATGCGATCATGGCCCGAGTCAAATTTGTAAGTGTACACAGTGACAACACACCTATTATAGGACGTGCAAACTGTGCATTTGAACAATTCGTCAGAAAGAGATGGTCTTGTTAGACCCAACTCTTCCCCTACTTCTCTTGCAGCTGTCATTTTGAGGCCTTCACCTGCTGTTGCAACGCCCCCAACAAACATATCATAAAGTGAAGGAAATATTCTTTTCGTATCGGTTCTTTGGTGCACATAGACTTCTGGCAGTATCTGATCTTGTGCGGACTTTGTTAAATGGGCGTCACGACAAACAACGATTCCAATGCCACGATGAAGTAAGTTGAATTTGTGCACAAGAGGCCTCGGAATGTACCCAATAGGGTTTCCATCTCCATTGACCATATCGCTCATTTCTATTTTACCCAAGTCAATATCAGGAGGTAGTATGGATGCAAACAACGGCGCACAGCCACTTGGTGACATCAAATCTTGCCTCGAGTAGATTTCTGTGCTGGAGATGGACGGATTGCCTACAGATGGGACTTTGATAGTGATATCATCCAAGCCTGATAGCTTTTCGAATACCGATTGCACCATAACTCTAGACAACGTAGTAACCAATGCCCCATCATCCTTAGCATCGGTTTCCACAATGGCTCCCGTGTCGATAATGCTGCATTTTAACTTGAAACCTCCTTTCTCAGCCGAATCCAGGTTGCTCTTCATTGCATCAATTACTTGTTCTCCTACACCTCCATCGAATCTCTCACCAGCCATAACCTCATCAATTGGATAGCAACTCCAGGTAAAACTGCCTTCCAAGTCGTTGTCATCTTCAATTGAGATTACAAAAGAAGATGCCAACGATCTTTTCGACAGTCGAGCCAAGACAGGTATTTGCTGAACTTCATTTGTGACCATGAACATAATATGTTCACTTTGTTTTCGAAAACGTTTCTGGAATAATGATAATACAGGTTTTCCGCCTTTATGTTTCCCTATTTTATTAGAAGATATGTATTTTTTTCTTTCAGACGTGTTGGAAGGCAAACTCTTTAATGGGAGGAGAGGGCGTGGTTGGAATGCCGCAGAAAGGCAGGCGATGGATAGAGCGCACAAAAATATCTCTTTCAGTTTGAACATTTAAAAAAAATACCTTGTTCACCTAAAATAAAAGAAACGGTTGGTGCCCAGGAAACAGCTTTAATCGCAGCCAAGCACGCCCCACAGTAGTATGATATCCTCGATCGAACTAATGTGAACTTCGTACACGTAGCAACTGAGATGAGGTTGAAGCCAAGCTCGTATCCTCAAACATTCCTCAACCCAGGATACCAGGAGTGTCATCTTTTGAATGTGGTCATTATGCTAATCCCCATCCAGATAAGGATACAGGGAACCGATACATACGCCATAACCAAATACCAAGAAGTGTGTGCGTTACAACAGTAAACAACAGTACGAAGTTAGTTACCTCATTAGTAGATATCATAAAACTGCTACGTTGTATTGTGGTCTCGGAGTCTCAAACCCTCGTTGAAAGTTAATACTTCAAACCTTGTCAAACCACATGTATCCTTGCCAGGTAATTCTTCTGCTGTTCTCCGCTTTCTCCGCTGTCATCCCAGTCACATCCTGTTTTTCCCTGCAAGAACAGCGTCGTCAACCCTCATTCTTCTCCAAGTTTGAACATTTTTCCAGGCTAACTGCACTCAGAATGAAACGGGAGACTGGCAGCGATAAAGATCCAAACGAGTCAAAGCGTTTAATACTCATTCGACATGGATGTACGTTTATGAACGAATACCTTGCAACGCCTGGCAGTCGATGGGGTGATGCAAATTTTACAGACATCTTTCATCCTTCTGAACACAGCCTTTACAGGGACTCACCTCTATCTAACGAAGGTACGAAACAAGCGCAAGAGTTGCGAGATTACTTTCAATCTACAGACAAAGGGAAAGGTATGATTCGCGATATAGAGCTTATCGCCGTGAGCCCTTTACAAAGGACCTTGCAAACCGCAGAAATTGCCGTCCTGCCTTATCTACTAGAAGATACAAACCGTGACATTCCAATTGTTGCGCTGCCTTTAGCTTCAGAAAGGGTCTACTTAATTTCAGACCACGGAAGTTGTAAACAGAGTTTAACAGAAAAGTTTCCTTTTGTAGATTTTACACAAGAGTTTGATAGATTTGGAGATAATTGGTGGTTTTCTGTCCATGAGCAAACAACAACAATCAAGACGGAACAATCTAGTGTCAGCCAGGAGACTCATTCCTTTGTTTCGATGCATATCGACGATTATAAAGAGTGGAGACCAAGTGACGAGAATCAAACTTATTCTTGTCATGGAGAACCTGATGATATGTTTGAGGAACGAATGGTTGAATTGTATAAGTGGCTAGAAGCTCGAAATGAAAGTGTGATCTGCCTGGTTTGCCATTGGGGTGTTTTGGATTGGCTGACAGGAGAAGACTTTAGGAACTGTGAGGTTCGTGATATTTCGTTTGACGATGTTAGAGCAAGAGTGACTTTATCTAAGGCTACAGCAACGCAGGCATGATGAGCAATCAAGTGGGAATGTTAAAAGAGTATGTCAAAGAACAAGAACAGGGAAACGAGAATCATTAATGCCGCAAACATTGATGAATAGAACAAAGCAATCAACTTGAAATTATGAAATAATTCCTGTACGTGTATGGCGAAAGACGACTAATATTACTACTGAAGTCTTGAATTCTGTCTACACTTAT
>Ga0115005_10002626_pt1 | contig 14330 bp, 10 predicted proteins | sample ArcOceMetagenome_FD_87163 | JGI IMG/M metagenome (GOLD analysis project Ga0115005, IMG submission 87163) | Marine eukaryotic phytoplankton communities from Arctic Ocean - Arctic Ocean - Greenland ARC118M Metagenome | ecosystem: Environmental > Aquatic > Marine > Oceanic | place: Arctic Ocean... | reverse complement strand
TATCTTCTTCTACTAGCTCATGTATGTTTTGGAATGTGGTTCTTATGATGATATCATGAGCTGGGCCCCAAGTGGACTGGCTTTTGTAATCATGGACCCTGTAAGCTTCGAGGAAAAAGTCCTCCCTGAACTTTTCAAAGAAGCGAAGTTTGCCAGTTTCGACCGAAAGGTGAGCGAAATGTCGAAATCCTTCATCATATGTTTACTAAGTTCAAAAATGCATCCTTATATAAATGTTCAATGTGTGTGATTCCCCGTGCACTATTCGCAGATCAAGCGTTGGGGTTTTGTGAGAGCAAGAAACAGCAGAGGGACGAAGAAGTCCTGCTGTTATGGTCATACCAACTTTCAGAGGGGGGACTATAATCGCTGCATGATGATGTATTGTTCAATCAACAATCAACACTCAACACCTGCCTTGTTTCCGTCCTCGGCGAGGGTCGCAAACAACACCACCATCGTCACCAGTAACAGAACAAGCAGCAGCAGCAGCAGCAGCAGCAGCAGCAGCAGCAGCAGCAGCAGCACCATTGCTGAAGGTGGCTTTTCGACATCCTCATCCTCTTTTGAGGATGTCATCATGGGATCGTCAATGGCTTGTTTGAGGACTGACGACCCTATTCATATTGCTCGTTTGACTAATAGTACCTACCAGCAAGATTACAATTCATTAGCATCACCATCATTTTCTTCCTCCAGAGCGAGAAGCATGTTTATGGACGTTGGTCCGATGATCGGCTTTTCAGGAGCAAGGAGAAACGATTATTTTTAAATGAAAATCCTTCTCTTGAGCTTAAATTAGCTTATGAAGAAGCAAAGCGCCTATTCCAGCAACACCAGCACGAAAGAAGAAACCAGCACCATCACGCACTAGAAGCCCTTTTCTCGCCGCGTCGTGGTACTACATCCGGCACGGGTACCCAGCACTTCAATTCTGACCATGATGAGCATGATAGCAGGATTCTCAGGGAAGCACTGCTTGTATTGGAAAGGGATCGTACTCTTTCGGGGCCAGGAGCACCACCACCACCAGGCCTTTATTTTTGTTGAAGTTCCCTATGTGTAGTTGTTCTATTCTGAGCTCTTTTCAACCATTGAATTACTACCGAATTTGACGGGGTTAACTGTTGTAGGAGCATGTTCAATCGGTTATTTATGTCATCAGCTGGACATTCAATCATAATGGAATCGAATTCGATGTTTCTTCGAGGCTGAACCACCACACGATTTGCCCAAAATTCTTGACAATTTTGAACATCTTCAACTTTCTGATAATTTTTATAATACATGATGTACGTTTTCTTTTGAACGTGTACACTGTACAGTAATGTACGTGTAGGTTATAATTTTGAATCATAATCAAGTTTTTCGCATCTCCCTCTTTCAGATCTTGAACTTAACTAGTATGCATACTATTTATTACTAGTATGCCAGTATTTATGGATGGGTCGGGAGATTTTTGTTCTTTTGAAGACTGCTTTGTGAGTGTTGCAAGTTTTTGAAGACTGCATATTTATTTGCTTCAAAGACCGGCAGTGCGACGACATGTCACAGACATGGAGATAGATGCGGTAGCGATGCGGTAAATCGCGATGTCTCCATTTTCTCAAAATGCGTATGCTTTTTTAAAAAACGAGAGCTGGATTTTTTTGTGGCACGTATTGCCGTTCTTTACCATATCATAGAAGTGAAATAGGCCATTGAATCAAAATGTTTATGTGATACCTGAAATTTGATCAATCATTGAAAATGACTTTTTGAGGGGTCATTTTCATTCGAAGAAAATTTGCCCGCGCTCGTCTGTCCATTTTTGGAATGATGAGCACCAGACCAAGAACTTTATTTTTTGTCAAAACATCCTCTCGCATCACAACAAACACATCAAATTAGCTGTGCCGGTACCGTAACGTACCAACTATTTCCATTCACCGAGCCTTCCATACAGCTAAAGAACGAATAGACTTCAATTCAAATGAAGAATCTTATTCTTCTTTCAGAAAATCGTCACTGTGTCTCCAGCATAGGAGACCAACAAGGCGATTTTGTTATCTCAACTCTATTACCAAATCCAAATGCCGATCACGATGATCCTGATTTCGCTGATCCCTCGGAAGCCTTCCATTACATTTTATCACCGACGGGTAATTTGTCAGGAATTTCTTCTAATGATGCCATCATATGGTCACTCAATCTCAACGAATTTGTCAATGATGAAGACAAGGACAAGGCAGAAAATGAACACCAAGAACACGAGTGGTTCCATCTTTCGCACGAGGAAAACAGTGACTTGCTGATAGCCCTCTCGCGAAATGGAGCAATAATTTCCGTCACACCTGATGGGAAACAAACAGACCTCATTGGATGTTTTGATCATGGGATTCATTGTGCTGCATGGAGCTCAGATGCTGAATTACTCGCACTAGTAACATACCAAGAACACGAGGGTGAGATCCAGGACACTGCGAATGGCAATGATGTTCCCAAAGAATTGATGGTGCCAGTGCTTATGACCATGAACACACAGTTTGAAATTCTATCCGAAGTTCCTCTACCGCATCATATACCGGACCAGCCCATTTCTGTCTGCTGGAATAAAAAAACAGATAATCAACTGGTGGCCATCTCCACACATGATTCAGAAGATGACAAACGAAAGATTAGAATCTTCCAGGGAGAATCCCTCGAAAGTATCGCCAATTCCAGAACTGAAGATGGAAGTGGGAAACTCATTCCGAATATATTGGCTGTTCCAGATATTGCATGGGCAGGTTCCAATTCATCGAATTTATTAGCTTGTGTGCAGCGTAAAGGACGCAAAGGGCGCAATATCGTATTCTTGGAACAGAATGGGTTGCAACATGGGGGATTCAAGTTGGAGCATAGGCTAGATCATGAGGAAGTTGTTGGCTTAGATTGGAACTCGGATAGTGATTTGTTGGCCATTACGCTATTGGGAAAAGGGCAAGATGCTGAATACGGAAAGGTACAATTCTATCATCGGAATAATTACCATTGGTACCTCAAATATGAGATACAGCTGAAGGACGGTTTGAAGGTTTCCTGTGTTTTGTTCGACGAGATCAAGAGTTACAATGTGTCCATTGCACTGCAGAATACAATTGAAACTGAAGGCTCGGTTCGAGAGTGGAGACAATACAGATTTATTTGGGATACCAGTACAACTTCTCAGAATGGGACTGCTGCAGTGGTTGACGGAAACAATCTCAATTTGACCATGTTTCAACAGGCAATGATTCCTCCTCCAATGTATGCCTCTCGACTGGTGTTTGATAAGGCTATTGTCGGAGTTTCGCATATTCCTAGCAATCTCCACGAAACTGGCATTGATTTGCTTGTGCAGTTGAGTGATGGGACTCTAGCATTTTGTGATTCATCTAAAGCGACTTTTGATGGAGGGGCCGCTAAAGAGATTTCAACCAAGGCTATTCTTGATCTTTCGTATGCATTGGACACAAACGGTAGTCCACTAGAAACCATGGATTCCTCTTGTCTGAGACAATTTCAGGTCGTAGACGTGAAACATGATGGTGATGATATCCATTTGAAGGTGCTTTCTGTCGCATGTTGTAAGGCCAATAATAGCGAGGGACCAAAAAAGGTGGAAGAATTAGTTGCTTTCATTGTGAAGATATCTTCTATTGATGGTGGAAACACTGCTTCGTGTACCGTAGTGAATAGAAATCGTATTGTCCTCGAAGGGAAAGTATTGAGGATGGTGAAATGGCTGGACTCTGAAGATGCCAACGGCGAAAGTGGGTCACAAGCAAGGGGAAAGGCCCTGATTGAATTGATAGATGGAAGTCTTTTTCAATATAGCTATTCCCTCGAATCCGATTCAGATGACGAAGTTATGCCATGCGAAGCCGAGCCCATGTTATTGGAACCGTGCCCATGGTTACAAGGGATTCTTACTGCTGGTGGTCGTCAACTTGTTATTGGACAATCTTCCAGATTCCGTCTGTACTTTGGCGAACGGCAGCTTTGTGATGCCTCCTCTTCATTTATGCTATCACCATCTCATGAATTTTTGGGATATGTCACGCTTGGTTCTCGTTCACAGCTTCGCTTTCTTCCTCTGAAAGTATTGCTGGACTTTGATCCACTCATGGGATCTGAAGAGAATCTAGAGTTTTTTGCAGAAGGTTACGAACCAAGAAATGTCGAGCGTGGGTCCACGTTAGTATCAATTCTGCCACACAAACCAAGTGTTGTATTACAGTTACCGCGAGGAAACATAGAAGGAGTTTATCCAAGAGCACTAGTACTGCCTCATATTATGTCTCTCATCGATGAAGACCAATATCAGCTTGCACTAGATTTGATGAGAAGGCAAAAAGTAGATATGAACTTGATTGTCGACATGAACCCTATGAAGTGCTTAGAGGGTGGCGGACTGAGAAAAATGGTGGGGCAAGTAAAGAATATCGATCATCTAAACTTGTTCTTGGCATCTTTACAAAACCATGATATTACTCAGTGGCAGTACCGAGTTCCAGCATGGCTTCGTAGCAGAGCAAAAGAACAAAACAATCAAGAAATCTCCCAAGATGGTACTCGCGCTGACACACAGTCTCCCTTCGATTTTACGACGAAAGTGAACAAAATTTGTTCCAAAATGCGTTTAGAAATGATGGATATGGAATATACTGGTCTTTCTCCAAAAGGCCAATTTCTATTGCCAATTCTTTCCACTTTCGCCAAAGAAAACCCTCCTAAACTACACGACGCTCTTCAACTAATAAAAGAAATGGCAATTTCTACCGCATCAACAATCAAACTCTCGAAAAAGAAATCTATCTTGCTATCAGATCACGCTCAAAGCTCTATCAAATACCTCGCATTCTTGGCAGATTATGAGCTTCTTTTCGATACAGCACTCGGAATGTACGACTTTGAATTAGCAAAGGCCGTGGCTAGAAATTCTCAAATGGATCCTAAAATATATCTACCCATGCTGAAACGCTTACGCAGCCTTCCTGACTACGAAGCAAAATTTGAAGTTGACGTCAAATTAAAGAGATTCGAGTCAGCACTAACTCACCTGTACAAAATAGGGGTTCCGGAATTTGATTCTGAAAGCAAGCTAGAATTTAGCGAGGAGCACTTTATCAAATGTTTGAAGTTCATTGAAGAACACAAATTGCATCAACTCGGGCTGAACCTTTTTGTGGCCTATCCGATCTGGCATAATCAAATAATGATATCGCTAGGTGAATCCTTGTTGAGGCAGAGCAACGCGGATTTAGCGCTATCAGTATTCCTCGCAGCAAACCCACCTTCGCTGAAAGGTGCAAGGAAAGCAGCACGCATGTGTGGCGACTATAAAACATTCTTTTCTTGTTTTGATAGCGACGAGTTGAGTGCAGACGAAAAGTTAGAAATTGCCTCTGATGTTGCCCAAGAGGTAGCCGATGGAATTGGAGGATTACTCTCGCAGAGAGATGGCTACGCAGCAGCAGCCAGGATTCTACTCGATTATTGTGAGGATATTGAAGGTGCAGTTGATATGCTCATCACGGCACAAATGTGGTTCGAAGGTCGCCGATTGGCACGTTTGCATGGCGAGACTGAGATCGAACAGCAAATTATTGACGCAGCAGTTTCGTATGGAAAGACTTGCCTGTCTGATTTTGAAACAAGAGCTGAGAACTTTCTGGACGCCAACAAACGCTATGCTGAAGTCTTGATCATTCGCAGGAAAGCAAAATTTGATGGCGAAGCCGCAGGTGGCGATGAAAATGACGAGACTGCCAGTCTATTTTCACTTGCTTCCAACGCATCAAATACTAGTATGCGGAGTAACATGAGTGCAAGTAGTGTTGGATCTGTCACAAGTGTGTCGAGTGTAATCAGCGCTGGTGCAGCAAGTACCTTTAGCCTCATCAACAACGGTGACAGCATCAGGCACAAATCCAAATTCAACAACATTGGCCGTAAGAAAAAGAAGAAGAAAACAAGACGAGAACGTCTAGGCAAGAAACCTGGTAGCGAGGAAGAATTGCAATCTTTAGTGACCAAGGTGAAGAGTAGTGCTATTGACCCAGAACATTCTGCAATCATTTCTGAAACAATCAGGTTTTTATGCCAAGTAGGCAAGGTATCATTTGCGTTGCAAATTTACAATGGTTATGAAGAATTGAAGCAATTTATTGAGAAGTACCAGACAGAAAGGATAGAGAAGGACAGCCAAGCAGTCAAAGACGAAGAGCAGAGAGCTAGGAGAGAGGGGCAATTTCACGAAAAGGTCGTTTTGGACTGTGAAGAAGAAGTAAACAACGCACGATGCGCCGATTTGCCTCAAGTTATCCACAATTTGCTAGCATACAAGATAGGAACATAGTAATTTATAGGTCTAAATGCATTAAAACTAGTTCATTCTTTTGTAAGTGTACAAATTGTACTAATTGTTAGGCTACTATATATTTTTTGCCGCACGGAAGCATCGAACAGTATGATATGTATCAGGCGTCGGCAGCCTATTCTTCCTCATCACTACTGGTATCCCAATTTTCATCATCATCATCATCTCCACCTGGCTTTTTGCAATTAATAGTTCTTGACCCATCAGCCCCAGGTACATCACTCTCTAAACGCAAACCACCCATAATAAGGGATGTCCTCACGGTTTCCACTTCCTCGTCTCCCACTTGTTCATTTTCACCCACTATAATATGCACAATGAAGTCAGCACCGGCTTTGAGAAATGGGACAAAGACGGGAATGGCGTCACCATCGTATAATGTATTGACATCCTTGTTTTGGATCACCACATGCATGGTCTCAAGTGAATCAGGTACGGCCATTCTATCGAGAGCATCTTTGAATTGTTCTTTCAAAAATAGAGTGATGGAGATCACGTGGGCTTCAGGCCTGAAGAACATGGCTTCTCCGAGAACGCAAATGGCGGTCGTGGGCTGTGCCTCCTCCTCTGTTTCTTGTTGGGTCTCGGACATTGTGGTATCTAAGGGCTGTGCGTTCTCTGTTAATGGTTGGGTCTCGGACATTGTGGTATCTAAGCTGTCTGATTTTCTCTTCATAAAAGGGGAGAAATGTGTACAGTTTTTTGTTTCTACGAGAGTATCGCGAGTATCAACTAGAGTCTATGTAGTGTACGAAGTCTAACTTCTTTCTGTTTCGATCCTGTCGAAGTTTGTGGTCTGATTTTTGCATAGTTTTGTCCTAAATACCTTTCGCGCGCTTTTCTTGTTCTCACACAACACAAAAAATGGGTGGTTGCGCTCGTATTCTTCAATAAATGAATGCATTCATCATTGATAATTGCTCCAACCAAACATTTGAGTTGTTCTAAACTACATCTGAAATCTGGAAGCTAAAAGATAAAAGATTCATTCACAATGGGTGATGCTGAACAACCAGAGAAGAGACGTCGTCGCCGGGGAGCGAAATCAAGAGACATAGCCGAAGATGGACCAAAGCAAAAAGAAACATCCAACAAAAGAAAAATAGAGCAAGTGGATCCACCCTCCGCTCCAGCTCCAGCTCCAACCCAAGCTCCAACCCCAGCCCCTACAATCGCTAACAAAAGTCAAGTTGACAATGGGAAGAAGAATAAGAAACAGAAAAAGAAAAAACTAAAGATTCCAAAGAAAGGTGAACCTGGCTATTTGTCACCTACGCAACTGCGAAATGCTCGGAAACGGAGAGCAAAACAGAAGAAACAAGGAGAAGTGACCGAAGAGAACCAAGAAAGCGGCAATGATGCCACACTCCAGAAAAAGAATTTCAAATCTAATAGAGATGATCCTTCTTTGAGATACATCAAGGATCCAAGATCAGCCCCCCTCGTGAAAAAAGCCAAGTCTTTTTTCAAAGGTATGAGCATCCCATTCGAAGTCTATGTTGGTGAATTGAGTGGATGGCGCACGGTATCAAAACTGCCTGTCAGGAGATCAAACGACGAAGAGAAGTCTTGCGTAATTGGATTATTCAAACCGGGCTCGCACACTATTGTGAAGGTACCAAACTGCGTAGCTCATCACCCTTCCATTAATAGAACCATAGAAATTCTACAAAAGGAATGCGACGATCTTGGTATCGAACCATTCAATGAATTTGACGGGACTGGAATCTTGAGATATGTTTGCATCAACGTTGAGCGGAATACGGGTAAAGTTCAGCTCACACTCGTTTGGAATGCACCGCCATACTCAGATGGAGATGGAGGAAACGATGATGCCGGGAAGGAACTGCTCGATACATTTACAAAAGACCTAGTTGGAAAATCCAGTCAACTCCAATTGCATTCTCTTTGGGTTCATTTCAACTCTCAGTCGAAGCACGCAGATAATGTTTTTGACTATGGATCTTCAAGTGATAATAGCTCCCTTTGGAAACACGTTCATGGCCCCAAGCATATAATCGAGACCCTTGATCTGTCGCAGTGCCCCACGCCCAATGATGTGAAATTGCACTTCCCTCCGAATGTCTTTCGCCAGGCAAATTTGGATGCCTTTACCAAGATTGTCCTTGCTATCCGCAAATATGTCATGTCATATAATAATCAGGAAAGGTCAGAAACTGTGCTTCCAACGTGCCTAGAGTTGTATGGCGGTGTCGGTACCCTAGGACTCAACATCTGTGACCTTCTAAGTTCATTTGTCAGCTCTGACGAAAATCCATACAATAAGATATGCTTCGAGAAGGCAGCCAAATTGCTTTCTTCAAAGAACCGTGCTAAGTGTACTTATATTCCTAAAAATGCCACCGATGTGATCAAAGAGGCAAAAGTACTTTCGAAAGATTGCGAAATTCTTTTGGTGGACCCCCCCAGAAAGGGTCTAGGTGAATATGTGACACAATCATTTATTGATGCTGCAGGAAATGAAAATGGTCCTAAAGTTTTAATTTATGTTAGCTGCGGCTTCGAAGCGTTCACGAGGGACTGTGATCAATTGCTCAAGAGCACGAAATGGAAGTTGGACAATGCTGAAGGGCATCTACTTTTTCCAGGATCGGACGCGATTGAGACTTTGGCATTCTTTCGACGCACTTGAAGATAAATTCACGAGTGCAGAATATACCGGTACACCTAAATTAAGATTGTGAAAAGTCTGGGCGCAAGTACACGTAATTAATTGATTTCTTATTACTTGTTTTTATTTTTCTCGTAAGAGCTCGTTTCTGGGAGGAATCCTTTTATTCTCACGAATTCTTCCTTGATATATGTCAAATCTAGTAGACCCGCAGGGGGATCAATATATATCATCCGTTTTTCGATATCCACGGTCGGTACAATAGACGGGACAAATGGAATGAGAATCATTTCATCCTTCCAAGAAGGACTTCCATTGCGACCTCTAGGCAAGACAATCTCAAGTAAATCTTGCCCCAGACCTGGTGTGGTACACATTTCTTCTGCAAGCACGACGCCTTTCAAAATTCCCACAAATTTTCCACTGACGCTATTGTTGTTGTTATTGTCATTGTCACTATCAATGCCACCTTCAACAGAAATTGCGTCATCACGATCAGTGTCATCCTCTTCCTTAATGTCGTCATCGTCATCGTCATCTTCCCCATAGCCAGTGACTAGATGAACATCTAGCCCAACCAATTCGGACACAAGGTAATCATTTTCATCCATATCCTCAGGTCTCTCTTCCTGCCGGGCGTACAACACTGATTTACGAAGCTTCAAAGCTTCATTCCTATCTGATACCCCTTCAAGTTTGATAAGATATTCATTCTTTAATCGAAGACGGCCCTCCAAAAGACGAATTTCCCTGGGCGATCTTCTACTCGGGGACTTTAGATGTCTAATGCCCGGCTTACAGAGACGTTCTGAAAATTCAGTAACTGCTGATATTTTCATTAACCCATGAACTCCATGCGCTCCCAATATTGTGCCCAACTCCGTGTATCCATAGGTGGAAGGATCGTAAGGATCGATAGTCCTATTGTCAGGAAATAGCCTCTTATCGCGATCTCTTTTCTCCATCTTCATAGCTTCCATAGTTTCTTCATCCCATTCAACCTTTTGATTCTTTTTCTTTGCTACTTCAGTTTTGATGGTTTTGTTTTTCTCTTCGGATTCGCTGACGAGTGCTTCAAAAGGGTCTACATTCATTTTATCTGTCTTGGAGAAGTTTGCATATTTGTTCTTCTTCTTTCTTCTCTTTGAATTGGTACCGGTACTTGTTTCCGGTTCATCTGCAACTGCAGGTAATGCAAATTGAAAATGCCCAATTGATTGAGCACACGTGAACGTACACGTACTGGGGAGGAGAAATGATTCAGTAACTTGCACAAGTAGGAGTGATGGCAAAACTTTGAGAAGTACAAAGACGATTCTCATCGTGGGCGAAGTTTGAACAGTTGAGCTGTTCTAGTTTGATGACAGTTGATACTTGGTATCAAGAGCCTACAAGTAGGCAGGTTTTGTTGTTTGTTGTGAATGGTTTGTTTGGTGTTTGTTCTTTTCGTCTGTTCGTTGTTTGGTGGTGCGTGAGTGAGATGAATGAGTGGGAAAGGCGCTGTCGGGCGCGAAAGGAATTCGGGTCTCATCAGTCACGACCACTGGTTTTGAAAGTTCATTCGAGCCAAAAATAAATGAAATAGTAGAGCACCACAAAATAGTACAGCAGACTGTTATCAGACTCACGATGTCATCAATGGGATCTCTCGGCCTACTCGTTGAAGCTTGTAAAAGCTGCGGTGAAGAATCTTTCAGTGAAGAGGACGGCAAAGAAAACTGCGATCCTAATTCAAGTACATTTTCGACTTCCGTTTCGGGTGCTAGTATCATCTCCTCCGTTGCACCACCACCAACATTTGACATTCTATATTGCAAAGCGAGAGGAATGCCATTAGATCATATTGGATCCAACGCAATGCTACAATTTCAAAACGGAGCATATGCTGTCCATGGTGCAGAACTAAAGTGTACTCATGCAACGTGCATGGCAGATGGCATAAAGTTTCGCTACTGCAAACATTGTGCAAAGGCTGTTGCAAAGAGAAACTTTCGCAAAAGGCATGCACACCCGGAGTTTATAAATGTGAAAGATATTCCAGCTTCTTCATTTTTAGAACCACAAAAACCTGTTTGGTATTCTGTTCATCCTGCTCTGTCACCTTCACGGCATTCGACCCCTCTGTTGAAAAATAGAGGAAACAAATCTAGTTCAAGAAAACAGAATGCTGATTGTCAACACCCAGAAGTCCATCCAGTTGTTCAACCAATGGATATCGATGAATATAATGACGAAAGTGACAACCGTCAGCATAACCAGACATCATATGTTAGAGAAGTCCCCTCAGCTTGGATCGAACTTTATCACAACCGACCTGACGGGGGCGACATATACACGCAGCAGGAATGGCTTCAGCGTGTCATGACGGTTGCAGAACTTGGATCAGAAACAAATAAGATTGAAACAAATTGTACTGATGAAGAAACTAGCAAATTCATGAATGCTTCCAACTCTGTGGTGGCAGTCAAAGAAGAGTTCAGTAATAACTTCCCTCCACGATTTGTTACGTGTGCTGATGAGGGCAATGCACAAGAAGAGGGAATGCCTAGATATCGCCAACATGCAGAATCTTTGTCATTGCAGATTAATACGGATCTTGACCTGTTGGGAACTCATTCAATAATGCTTGATAGCAATGGATCTATAGTCATTTCGTGTACTCCAAAGACATGAAAGAAGCAGTAAATAATTTTCAGGACACCGAGTAACATTGAATATAAACACGTAATTTTAAATTTCTTATTACTTTTTGCGACTAACAAAGGACCTTATGGTCACTCTCGCATCTGATATTGAAAATGGTGGCACAATGCGGAATCAAATTATCCGTAGATTATACCTCAGGGTAGTACCCTACCTTACCTTGTTCAGAGTTATAAAAGCCTACGAGTTTGAGAGCTCCAAATGTATCCCCGATTGCCAAGTTGCCGGAGCAGGAAGAATGTAGATTAACAGTTTGCGATCCACCAGTACTGATTCTGATTACGACATACATATTTGTTGGTCCTCCCGTGACCTCAATTTTATCACCTGCAGTTATTTCGGAATACATTACACCGTTTACATCGATCTCCACTTTGGTATCTTTAGTGACGTTAAATCTATCAGGTTCGCAAATGAAATAATTTTTCTTGTTCTTGTTCTTAAGCTTCCTTTGACCATTCGTACTGGCATCACACATTCCACCAGTGAACTCAAACCAGAGACTGTCTGAGCGTTTTTCACAAACGACTCTATCATCTGGTGTAGTCGTGGATGGAGGAATTTGGTCTGGCACTGCTGGTGTGTTTTGAGTAGGGGCTGGAGGCTCCGGCGTAGGAGATGGGGTATCAATTTGAGGGGGGTCCTGCTGAATTGGTGGGAGGAATAATCCATTTGGATCTGGAGTCCAACCACAGTTGATAGGTGCTTTGTCATCACCAAAGTCATACGTAATAGTGATTGGAATGGTTTTGCGAGATCCAGGGGGTGACAGCTCGCATGGTGCAATAAATCTCCTTTCAGTCAAAGCCCACTCATCACCGTAGCAAATGTTCTTGGAGGTGCATTCGTAGTCTTTACTGTGACTGTGAACCAGCTTTTTAGCTGCCCCATTATTGAAAAAGATCTCAATATCATCTACACTGTGACAGCCTAGATCTACCTTTTGGATTGCATAAGAAAAGACGGCTTCACCTTCCCAGCAACCATGATCGATAGTGTATTCCGTGCAATCTTGACCCATGTACTTGCAATCGACAGCTGGAACACCCGATGCCAGCAGTGGAGCAATAGGCCTATTTGTTTGAAGCATTTTCAAGTAGGTGAATAATTAATGTTAGTGCACATGCATTGAACCAAACATAATCATAATGAATTCATGAAACTTACGGAATTTGAAATCCGGCGCTCTCAGCATCAACACCAGGGCGTCTAGAAGGATTAGCTTGATCAGAAGCAACAGCAGTTGCTCTCACAGTCACCTCCTCTCCGTTGCGTTCGCAAATATTGATGTCTTCAAGATTAGTTACCGTGATGGCCTCGTTTGCTTTCAATTCTTTCCCAATTTGATCTTTCTCGAGGGGGGTGTCTCCTACTAGCGCTCCGAGAATGACAGGTACCGGACCGTCATTAGTAATAGTATAAGTAGTCCTGAACGTTTTCTCACAGTCTACGACCTTATTCGGTGTATAGTTTGGAAGATTGTCAGTAGAAATGAAACTTTCGGATCCTTTATAAGTTTCAAATTCGGTCAAGATTTGCAAGTCAATGCTAGCGGTCAAAAAATCAGTGTCATCAGCAACGTCATCATCCTTCTTACGAAGCTTGAATTTCATGAAATCATAGGAATAACAATAGTAAGAATTCTCCTGATCATGTCCTTCAACCCATGCATTCAAGGTCATTCCAGCAGCAGCCTGGCCTGTACTGCAAGTGTTGTATGACTTGTTTTTCTTTACAGTCCTACACTCGCTTCTGATCATTTTGTTTTTGTTGAAATCAGAGAGAACAACATTGTCGATCTTAGGATTGGTCATCTGCTGTCTGAGAACGATGCTCATTTCGTTATTGTTACAGTAATGAAAGGTATATTGGAGGTTTCTTTCTTTGGCGCAATCCATGGAAGCGAGGTTTGCACAGGGCTGTCCATCGAATTCGCCACCCTTAATTTCACACGAAAGCTTCACAGATGTATCACAGTCTTCACCGTTCTCCTTCTGCTGCGCGGAGGTTGACCCTAATAAGGCAGATAGGACGATTGCCTTGAAAAATCTGTTCATCGCACACGTATTCAATAGTTTCAGTTGATTTATTTCAGCGTTTTGAATTTTCCGAAATTTTTCTATTCGACAGAATTTAATCTCGTCACAAAACTAAGATATTCTTATCTTGAATAACTTGGGCTCATTTCTTACCTTTTTAGGGACCAACACGATTTTTTTATTCATTTTTTCTTTCGTGGCAAACGGTATTCTGTTTTTCACCGTTTCTTTGAACAGCGAGATGAGAAGACAACCCACAGCTAACGTCAATGATTGTCACCATGAGAAAGAAATAGGGTTAATTTTTTGCGGGGGTGTCAAAATTTGAAATTAGGTAACGCACTTGGAAACTTTTTCCTGGTTTTTCCTGAACGGGTCATTGGATACGACACCCGACACCCCGCATGCTATTTTTCGAATTGTTACAGTAGTTCGTAGCTCAACACTATGATATATCACGTAGATGGTATCTAAAGGCGAGTTTGCCTGCCTTTAATAATCTGCGATCAACGCTATTTCAGTCTTAGTGAATTAAATTAAATATTGTGTATGGCTGTTACCGATTGTTTACAAC
>Ga0115005_10002621_pt1 | contig 14333 bp, 12 predicted proteins | sample ArcOceMetagenome_FD_87163 | JGI IMG/M metagenome (GOLD analysis project Ga0115005, IMG submission 87163) | Marine eukaryotic phytoplankton communities from Arctic Ocean - Arctic Ocean - Greenland ARC118M Metagenome | ecosystem: Environmental > Aquatic > Marine > Oceanic | place: Arctic Ocean... | reverse complement strand
TTTTGTATCACATCAATACCTTCTCAGTCATCTTTTATCCTGAAATGAGAAGGATTTCATCCTCCTAAGGTGTTGTAATTTCAAATTATCTCTACTTACACATTGAACGTACCATAGAAGTCATTGTCGCAACCGCTTCTAACCGAAATAGAAAATCAAAATATGCACACTCGTACTGCACTATCATACTCGGTGATATCTTCAACGAACAGCATACTAATATGTGTTCTTGTCGAACAAGTTTGGAATAGCTCAAAGAAGTGATTTCTTTCAAAGGAAAAGATAAAATTCTAACTGAACTTCCACCGGCGGTGACTTGACTTTTTTACAAATCTGAAATCGGTGAACCATCTATTTTCTTCTCTCATCAGAAACATCTACGTACGTGTACTGAGATGTGCAAGGATTTGTTAAATTATTGTCATCAGTACTGTACCGATACATTGCAACACTGCACTTCAAGTTCTTGCGGCACATGTGTCATGCAAATTTCCGAACAAATTTTATACATGGCCACGGCCATGCATGGCACATTGCGTACGTACACCTTCTACTTGACTATTCTTGCACTTAAAATATAAACCAAACTACACGTACACAACTCAATCCTTCTTCTCAATATAATCCGCATTAATCTTTCTACCAAGATGCCACCCCGAACTCCCAAACAAGGCAATATTCACGGAACAAAGAGCATAATTCACAGGCTGCACCAACAGCGAGTATCTTGAAAAAAATAATCCGGTAAAGGTCAGTGCGGTATACTGGGCAATGGAGATTTTGTCAGTGTCACGGTGCAAGTCCATGAATGAAGCTCCACTGATGAGCCATTTGCTCATGGGTGCCCAGAAGTGGGTGGTGAATGGTCCTGTTGAGAATTAAATGGAACAGTGAGATTTTATTAATTTGAATTGTACGGCAGTTGATGAATCTGGATATATTTCGTTTCCAAAAAGCTACTCGAGTATTCCATATATTTTCTCGAGTATCACACAAAATTCATGATCTTCCACAATTCCATTGTCCAATATCACCCGACCGTTTTTCCATTCATTTCATTGATTCCTCCAAGAAACCAAACTGAACCAAACTAAAATAAATAACACATAACTAACAGTACTCACCAGCTTCAGCAACAGCAACAGTCGTCAAAAGCCCCAAATTAGCAGCCATCAATCTTTTCCTAACCACCGGTCCCCCCACAAGACAACCTAATCCACCCACAGCCCCCGCACCAGCAGTATACAAAAACGTTTCCACCTCCTTCTTCCCCTTCTCCCCCCCATGCTCAGTCTTATACGCCAACGCCAACCTCATCTGATTCAACTGCGCACCCACATTCGTCACATGGCACCCAGCCAACAATAAATTCTGGGGTTTGACAATGAAAGCCCATCGGGCAAAGAGAGAGGAGTAGACAATGAGGACGGTGGTCATGTTGAGAGAAATGATTTCGGGCGAGGAGGACATGGCGTCGTAGATTGCGGCGCCGGACATTCCCCAGCCTGCAATGGCTCCGAAGCGGCCCCAGAGTTCGGCAGAGTTCCACCATGTGACGGTCTCTGTTTTGGAAACTACTTGAGAAGTTTCTTTGGTGGCATTGGCGGTGGCTTCCTTGACGGGTTCCTTGGTGGTGAGGAGACGGCGCTGGATTGGTTTGGAGCGATAGGCTGCGTTTGTGGATAGTCGAGTGATTGCTCTGGATGCAAACATTTTGATGTGAAGTTGTTTTGATTGATTGCAGTGTAGGCTGGAAGATGAGAGTGATCAATTGAAAGTAGGAAGGAATGACTACTGTATTTGTTATCAATAGTGAATTTGAAATTGGATCTTCCGGCAGAATTATAAAGATCAATTTCTTTTCAAGTACATCATCGGATCGCAAAGGATCTGTTGGTTCGTTGCTTTTGTGGTGTCAAAACTCACAGTAAAAAACTCTCACATCCAAAAAAAATGTCCCACAAAGGATTTTTTTTGATTGGGCGCAAAATTAGTTCGTGCTCGTGATTGAATGGACAATTGAAAATGGACAACGGATGCATGGACAGACGTCAAAGGCACGCCCGACGCACTCCGAGCGGCAAGAAGCTCAACCACAGCCGCAATCGAATCCTCTTCGCTTCAACGGTTGTGCGAGCGAACAGAACAAATCTAGATACTAGATAGGTTGGTAGGAAGAATGAAGAATTACCAATTACTACAATACAGTACATCAACGTTAACGGTGTGTTGTTCATCAAATCAAATTAAAACAAAACAAAAACTAACCAAGATGAGCGACGAAGCCACCACCGGCGTGTCAAAGATGACAATCTCCGACACGGAACTAGAATGGCCCATGGACAAAGTCCGAACAACCTTCATTTCCTTCTTCGAAAAGAACGGACACACATACTGGCCCTCCTCCCCGTGCGTCCCCCACGACGATCCTACCCTCCTCTTTGCAAATGCTGGAATGAACCAGTACAAACCCTTGTTTTTGGGAACTTGTGATCCTAATGTTGAGATGGCCAATTTGAAGAGGGCTGTGAATTCTCAAAAGTGTATTAGGGCTGGGGGAAAGCATAATGATTTGGATGATGTTGGAAAGGATGTTTATCATCATACCTTTTTTGAGATGCTTGGAAATTGGTAAGTTGGATTGGATTGTGATTGTGATTGTTTTTGATTGTGTGTTTGTTATATTACGTGCAGTTGGGTTGAAATCACATAATTCACTCACTAACCCAATCTTCATCTCATTTACACGTACATACCATCATCCATCATTCATAATCAATCATCCATAATCACTCACCAAATCAAATCAGGTCTTTCGGTGACTACTTCAAAGAGGGAGCCATCGAAATGGCATGGAAATGCCTCACCGAAGAATTCAAACTCGACAAAACCCGCCTCTACGCCTCATACTTTGGCGGAGATGCCAACAGCCCTCCCGATCTCGAAACACGCGAAATCTGGCTCAAATACCTTCCTGCCGAGCGTGTCCTCCCCTTTGGTGCCGAGGATAACTTTTGGGAAATGGGAGCTACCGGTCCCTGCGGACCCTGTACCGAAATCCACTATGATAGGATTGGAGGGCGTGACGCGGCTAAACTCGTCAATGCTGATTTGGCCGATGTGATTGAGATTTGGAATAATGTGTTTATTCAGTTCAATCGTGAGGCGGATGGGAGTTTGAGACCGCTGCCCTCTCAGCATGTGGATACGGGTATGGGATTTGAGAGGCTTACTTCCATTCTTCAGGGGAAGGATTCTAACTACGATACGGATGTTTTCATGCCGCTCTTTGCAGCTATTCAGGAGATTACGGGTGCTAGGACTTATAGTGGTAAGATTGGGAAGGCAGATGAGGGATATGTTGATATGGCTTACCGTGTCGTAGCGGATCATATCCGTACTCTTTCCTTTGCAATTGCTGATGGAGCCGTGCCCAGTAGTGATGGTAGGGGATATGTACTTCGTCGTGTACTACGTCGTGCAGTTCGTTATGGGCGTCAGAACCTTGGGGCTGAGTTGGGATTTTTCTCGAAGCTTGTGCCCGTTTTGGTGGATCTCATGAGTGGACCCTTTCCTGAATTGAAGACACAACAGGCTCATATTACTGCTATTATTAAGGATGAGGAAGAGTCATTCTCTAGGACTCTTGATAAGGGTCTTCAGAGATTTAAGGATCTTGCAAATAAGGTTGGTGACGATAAGGTATTTTCTGGTGAAGATGCTCACTTTTTGTACACTTCGATGGGTTTCCCCGTGGATCTTACGGTGTTGATGGCAGAAGAGATTGATATGACCTTGGATATTGCAGGATTTGATGCAAAGATGCAAGAAGAGAAGGATTTGAGTGCTGCTGCGCATCAGGCAAAGATGAGTGGTGGATCTGGAAAGGATATGAGATTGGTTGCAGAACAAACTGCTGCCTTGGTGACTCAGGGAGTTCCTGCAACTGATGATTCTGCTAAATATGTTTGGGACAATGAGTTGACTGGATGCACTGCTAGCGCATTGTTTATTGGTAGGGGTGAGACCGAGGACGGAATTGGATTCACTGACTCAATCTCTGCAGAAAATGGAGCTGTTGGTATTATTTTGGATAAGACTAGCTTTTATGGCGAAGCTGGAGGACAGACCTATGATGTAGGAACCATCATTTCAGAGGGTGGTGCAAAGATCAATGTAGAAAATGTACAGGTTTACGGACAATATATTCTCCATCTTGGAACCGTTGTAGAGGGAACCCTGAACAAAAATGATTCTGTCAAGAGTTGTGTTGACTATGTACGCCGTGCTCCTATCGCAGCGAATCATACCATGACGCATGTATTGAATCATGCTTTGAAGGTTGTCCTTGTAACTAATGGAAGTGGAGATGCAACTCAGACTATAGACCAAAAAGGATCTCTCGTGGATGAATCAAAGCTTCGATTTGACTTTTCTTGGGGCAGTGGGCTCACCACTGAGCAGGTAGCTGCTGTAGAAAAGATGGTTTCCGATGTCATCAATGATGCCGTACCAGTAGATGCTTTCGTTGCTCCTTTGGAGAGTGCTAAACAAATTTCTTCTCTTCGTGCTGTGTTTGGAGAAGCATACCCCGATCCTGTTCGTGTAGTTGCTGTATCACCATCTTCAGTTACCGAAATATTGGAGAAGCCAGAAGATTCTGTCTGGGGTCAGTATAGTGTAGAATTCTGCGGAGGTACTCACTTGACCAACACTAAAGATGCTAAGGCCTTTGTTTTGCTTCAAGAGGAGGGAATTGCTAAGGGAATTCGCAGAATTACAGGAGTGACTATGGACGATGCTCTTGCTGCTATCGAGACTGGAAAACAGTTTGAAGATACAATTACTGCTGCTGGAAAGTTGGAGGGACTCGAGTTGGAGGATGCAATCAAGAAGCTTACTGTTGAACTTAATACTCTTTCCATCTCTGCTTCATTGAAGGTCCAACTCAGAGATACTTTGGGATCGTATGCAAAGAAGGTAGTAGCATGGAAGAAGGTAAAGGCTGCTGCCAAGACTGCCGAGGTCACAGCTGAAGTTATTGCTGCTGCTGAATCTGCTGAGGGCGAAAAAATCATTCTCCGTGTAGATGTCGGTACTGATACAAAGGCTGCCAAGGCGATCCAACAGGCTGTTGGAAAGAAGATTAAGGACAAGGCATTCTTCTTGGTATCTGCTGATGAGGCTGCTGATAGATACATTGCACTTGCCTTCTGCCACAAATCCTTGAAGTCTGTTGACTGTAAGGCATGGGCAATGGCTGCAACTGAAGGAACTGGAGCGAAGGGAGGCGGAAAGAAAGATAGTGCACAATTCACTATTTCCGGCGTGTCCTCGCTTGACTCTGTACTTGCAAAAGCAAAGACACTATAAATTAATTATCTTATAAATATCATAAGGATTGAAATGCACTTTTATTCATCACATCAACATGTAATAAATAGATTTGGAAAAAAGGAATTGGTGGAGCTTATATTCAATATGATAGCTCACACAGCAGGTTAATCAGAAGCTGAACGAACCCGTTCTCTAGGAACAAGCTTTATCTCTGGTTTGAGCTCCCTAAAACTTTTTGACCAAGGTGCTGGCTGCTCCCATTGTTTTTGTCTCGTATTATACCAAGCCTCCACTAGTTTTGTCTTGCCATCTTGCTTTTTGTTCCGTTGCATCGTCGACTCTTCTGGCTCAACACCAAGCATATTTTTCACAGCCGCAACAGTCATGAATCCCAGCGCCAGACCAATCACCATATTTTTAGGTTTGTATATTCCCTCGAGAACATGAAAGCGGTATGCCATCCCCGATGAAGCTCCATGTCGCCCAAATGGTCCACCACCATTTCCGCCTTGCGGACGACGTATTCTACCAAATTTCTTAAACTCTTCCATTTCTAAATCATATAGTCTTCTTTGTTTTTCATCCGAGATCACGGCATAGGCAGCTGATATTTGTTTGAAACGCTCTGCATTTGCTTCTGTCTTGGATTTGGAAGTATCTGGATGGTATTGGAGTACTAGTTTTCGATATATCTTTTTTATTTCCTCTTTGCTCGCAGTGGGAGAGACATCTAGACTTTCATAGTGATTCTTATGGTTCATTCTGTGCACGAAAGCAGTGGAATCAAATCAACTGCGCATAGTAATCAATGATAGCTATGTCATCGTTTGTAAAAATGGAATTCAGAATAGTGATTTTCATCAGGCCACGTTTTTGCGAGTGGAGAGGGAAAAGAAGAAAGAAAAAATAATAACGGAACCGTTATCATTTGGCGAATTTGGTTTTCCCGAAAGCGCGACTAAACTAGAAAGCATCACTCTTTTTTGACACCAGTTGTCAGAGGGATCATGACAAACCCAAGAACTCCAACATCACCCATCATCCATCATTTTTGAGGACAAAGCGCTTCGTTTCATCCATCAGTATCTTTCCTGTATTCTCATATTTTCCCGAAAGAACACCCAACCGTTGAAAAAAGGTAAGGTATCTTGATGTTGATTGAACAGAGAAGAAGGAATGGAAGAATTATTTGATTCCAAAGCTGGTTCATGAACGGCCAAGGTCCAGTGCTTTCAAGTTTTCTCTGAGGTGTTTCTCAATCTTTCTTCTTTCCTCGACACAGAACAAAACATATTTTTAAAAAGACAAAGAAGAACCTAAACAATGCTTATCTCTAAAGGAGCATTAGGTGTAACCACCCAAATGCACAGCTCGTCTAGAGCTCTCTCAACACTATCATCCTCCAACTACTTTAGTAAAACTAGAAGCACTCATCCCAATAAAACATCCCAGGCACGTAACATCGTCGGTCTCGTTGATGCAATTGATAAAAGAGTGTATCGCTGGGCGAAAGGGGTAATGCCACCAATCTCACAAACAGAACAGATTGCTCTCGGCTCGGGTACGATCGGATTCGATCGTGATATTTTCACAGGAAGTCCATCGCTTCAGCACCTCGTGGACACATATGAACCCAAGCTTTCCCCAGAAGAAGAAGTTTTCATTAATGAAAAGGTTGACAAACTCTGTTCACTCCTTAATGATCATGATGTTTCCATGTCCAAAGATTTCACCAAGGAGGCTTGGGATTATATGAGGAGTGAACGCTTTTTCGGTATGAAAATCCCAAAGGAGTGGGGAGGACTTGGTTTCTCCACTCATGCTGTGAGTCAAGTCCTTGCCAAGCTTGCAACTCATTGCTTTGATGCGAATGCGACTGTCGCGGTGCCCAATAGTCTTGGTCCTGGTGAACTTCTTGCTCGTTACGGGACAGTGGAACAAAAGGAATATTTTATGCCGAGATTGGCAGATGGGACTTTGATTCCCTGTTTTGGTTTGACAGGACCACACAGCGGTAGTGATGCTACAAGTTTGATTGGAAGCTCGTGCGTTGTTGAGAAACGTGATGGTGAACTTGGTGTAAGAGCTTCATTCAATAAGCGGTATATTACTCTTGCTCCCATTGCTGGAGTTGTCGGTCTCGGACTTAATTTATCCGATCCAGAGGGGTTGCTCGGAGAGAAGGGCTCGGAGGGATTCACTGTTGCCTTGTTAGAGTAAGTACGATTCATAGCTCTTGATGATTTTGACATGTTTATCAATTAATGTCTTTGCTGATACTTTCCTCTGCATTCTTTACTCCTTACAGACGTGATCATCCCGGACTTCGAATGGGAAAGAGGCACATGCCATTAAACGCTGCATTCATGAACGGAACTGTTGAGGGAGAAGATGTTTGGATTCCAATGTCCATGATCCTTGGAGGTCAAGAACGTTGTGGTTTCGGTTGGAATATGTTTGTCGAGTGTTTGGCCGAAGGACGTGGAGTGAGTCTCCCTGCGGGTTCCATTGGAGCTGCCAGAAGTGTTGCTTCAGGAGTTGGTGCCTACGCTCGTGTGCGCAAACAGTTCCGTGTTCCAATTGCTGAATTCGGCGGTATCCAAGAAGCTCTTGCATCTGCTGGAAGTGATGGATTGATTACTATTGCAGGAGGAGACTTGATGAACGCTATTGTTGATAATCATGAAGCACCAATGGTAATTTCCTCTGTCATGAAGCAGAATTGTACCGAACGTGGTCGCCGAATTGTCGAGAAGGGTATGGACATTGCTGCTGGGTCAGCCATTTGTCGTGGAGATAACAATTACATTGGAAATGCATACATGAGTCTTCCCATTGCCATTACAGTGGAAGGAGCAAACATTATGACTAGATCTTTCCAAATTATTGGTCAAGGATTGACTCGTTGTCATCCACACATGCTTGATCTAATCAAGTCGCTACAGGCACCCAAGTCCGAGGAGAAAGAAGCGACTGCAATATTCGTAAAGCAATTCCACAAGGTTGTTGGGCATGGTTTATCCAACTTTGGTCTATCTGTGACTCGTGGGTTATCAAGCACTGTTTCCACAAAGATAAGGTCGAAGAAGGCTTATCGTAACGGCGACAAGCTCCTCGAATACCACGAGAAACAACTATTGCGTTTGTCTGCAAATTTTGCTCTCACTGCTGATTTATGCTTCACCCTTGGAGGAGCATTGAAATTTGAAGAATTGCTCATGGGACGTCTCGCAGATGCCCTCGGGGCAATCTACCTTGGATATGCAACTCTGCACCACTACCAACGCCGCCGTGGAATCGAGGGCCTTGAAGCACTTACTGAGCATGCCATGCTTGGTCTTGAAAAGGAAGCTCAAGATGCTCTCCTTACCGCGTCAGATAATTTCCCTGGTGTTCTTGGGCCATTGGCTAGCACAGTAATGAAGGTCGGATGTTTCCCTCTCGGAAACGTCACTCGTCCTTACAAGGAGCCATCTGACACTTTGACCAAGGAAGTATCGAAGTTGATTACTACGCCTTCTGGAATCCGCGAGTTCTTTCAAGAGAATGTGTACATGACACCAGAAGGATCTGGAGCTGTTCATCAGATGTCTGATTTGATTCGCGCAGTACCAATCTGTGTAGAAGCCGACCAGATTGCCGCTACCCTTCGAAAGGAAAAGAGAGAGCCTACCCAAGCTGAGGCCGAGAAGATTGCAAATGCTGACGCCCTTCGTGATGTTTTGATTCAAGTAGATGTATTTGAGAACTTGACTTCGGAGGAGGCCATGGATGGATACACTCGTCCTGCTTTGGTTGGCACAGCAGAAAGGATGGATGCTTTGGATCGCAAGAGATTTGAAGATACCCAGGCTGCTTAATTAAATTGTCAATTCTAATATAAAATCCGTGTTTGTACATCAATAATAAACTTTGTGATCGTTTTATAGTGATAAGGTAAGGTAGAACGTTCGATTTTTGAATTTGAGGAGTCAATGAACGGTCGAGTGAGTCTTCTCTCTCCACTATCTATCAAACTCGCCTCTAACTTTAAGGGCGTCGTTTTGTATACATACAGTACATCAGAACTGTTCATCAATCCAACCTGACTAAGTATTAATCATTATAAACACGTTAGAAACCAAAACCAGCAAGCCAATGTTTCACCTCTCTAACTCTATTGCCGTTGACTTCGATGGTAGCACCAGAAGCCCTCACCCTGATACTCTCTTGATCATCGACCCCTAGTCCAAGTACAGCCCTTAACTCGTTCAAAAATATCTGCTTATCTCCAGTGATTTTCTTAATAATTGTGGTATGTTTCGTCCCACCAAGCCTTACACTGGAATAAACGGGTAAGAAACCAACCGCATTATTAGGCTTGTTCCCCGTCCTCTTAATACCGAACGGAAGCTCACTTCTCTTTCTCAGAACCTCATCATCATCTTCCGAGGGGATCGAACTCCATCCATTCGGTAAAATCGTAGGATTGAAGAAAGCTTCGTAAGTAGCAGCGGGTGGTTGCGAGACTAGCTTTTTGGGCAGGGTGTTGTTGCGGGAGGCGACGCGGAGGAAGGCAGGGTTATTTTTGAATATGCGCTTTATTTGTGTTTTGCTGTGTTTTGATCGGATGATTGTTTGCGTTTGTGATCCTAATCTCGATGCCGTTAATTTCAGTGACGATAACATCTTTAATATTTGGTTTAACGAGTGCAGTGATTTGTAAGGGGGGGGTAGTGTTTGGTATTAACAATACTTTCTCGTATCTCTTCAATCTCCCCATCTCACTTCATTTGTCGGTCGCCTTGTTGCTTGCTTGTTGTTGCTTGCTCACGGCGATGATGATGAGAGGATGAGAGGCTGAGATTTTGTGTGCTGTATTTATATTTCCCTGACATGTAGGTATTTGGTGTCCTTTCCTGCTATGTAATGCTGGTACATATTGGAAGATACTTTATGTACTGGCTGGTAAAAAAGCAAGCTTCTATCTGACAGTCACAATGAATTGCTAATATCATAGTAGATAAGAGGAAAGGGTTGCTACTACTACGAATCCGCAATCAACAATTGTCCTCCAGTCAACTCCAGTAGTAAAAAAGTAAAGAAGAAAAAGAGTTCAGGAAGACTTCAGAAGCACTTCACTGACCGTTCAGTCCTACAAGTACAGTACACGTCTTTTCAGTACATTTCTACAGATCTAGGCGTAAACTCCGGCAAAACTCCATCTTCCTCATTTTGATTCATACTATAGCCGTTGCATCTCAACAAAATATCGGTACAAGTGGGTAACTGTCTTCAAATTCGAAATTAATTCATTTAACTAATGCATGTACAATGACTGTTTTCTCATTACTTAATGGTTTACTCGTCCACGTAATATGTCATGCGTCAGAGATTCATTGAGCATTAAAAAGCACTTGTAGCTACATTCAACGTGTACGTGTATACTAGTCCTTCCATATCGTTCAAATTTTATCATGATTGATTCCTTCATTCATTTGAGACAAGCAAAATTATCATTTCGGAACACATCATATTGGATTGAACTAGTCAGTCAGTGGACGGTATCCAGTCATGGAACTAGCTAGTTCTTACTGGCCGCAATTACAGACGAGTCAGTCTAGGTACTGCTCTTTTCCCCTTTGAATACGCGGGCTGTATGCTTCATGATTTGCTGCCACCACGCTCTACGTCACCATACCGCCATCAAACCAACAAATATTTGGAGATGCTTGTTCCAGCAATAACAATAGCAATAGCAATTGCAATATCAATAGCACATCACTTGTAAAAGTAGCTTGGATTTTTGTTCATACACTTGATCAACCTATCCGTATGAGATGGACAAGATTGGAGCTTCTCTTTGTTCTTTGACATATCGACACCGTTAGCCTGTGCGCATTTTTCCAATTCCTCGTATATCTTTGAGCATGGCCCATCTCGGAGTTTATTTGGGGCTTGAGATTCATCCTTGGTGCTTGACATCGTAAGTTGCGGAGTTCGTTTAAGTAATAGGCTTGATTGAAAGAAAGTGAAGTACATGTGGGATTTATTTGTGCGTTGTTTTTGTGCTTCTGTCCAGGGGGTCAAAAATGATGAATGAAGGTCTATGAAGGGTCCCTCCTCCTGTGCGCCCGATCTATCCTGACTATTTTGAAAAAGTCCACGTCAGTCACGGGACAAACACCCCATTTTTCTTCAGACAGACGACTGAGCGAGCAGAGATGCAGATTGATGATGATGCATTCATTCCAAGATTGAGAAGTTTCATTCAAGCTTCAAGCTTCAAGAAGCACAATTACTCCTGACACGCACATTAGTACGTGTAGTCTACAATAGTTTGCCACATACAAAGCAACAATGACAACCATTGTATCCTATTCTAAATTCACAGCCAATGTGCTCCGATCAACACTCGCCAACATGCTCTTTGGCTGGAGTGATTCAGCCCATTCAGGCGATGATGAGAATACGACCAATGAAGATGTTCAAGCAAACCTAACCTTTCTTTCCGATTCTGCAATTATCACTGCAATGCGCACTATTATGAAAGACGGTGAAAAATTGGATCAAATTTCAGATGATTCGTTGGTCAAAATTTGTCGTCAGCTGGAATTCTTCTACAGAGAAGGAAATCTCAGCCAAGAAGAAATGATATCTCTCGCTCAATCGTTGGTGGATCAGAGCCTATGGTACCGTCCTCTCATCGATAAATCGGCATCTCCTGATTCCCAGGTCGCCGAGTATAAAGTTCCCAAAGTAAGATTTGGAAAGACTGAGTTGAACATATCGATCATAACCTGCGGTGGCATGCGCTTGCAATACACCTGGTTGCCAGACTCCATTCCAGTGCTTCGACCGGATCGGCAAACGGTGTTGGGAAGTTTCCCACAGCAGAATATCAAGAATTGCATCCGATCCTGTTTGGCTCTTGGAATCAATCATTTTGAAACGGCGAGAATGTATGGTACGTCAGAGTACCAATTTGTAGAGGCATTGCATGAGTTGATGCAAGAGGGGGAAATTAAGCGGGAGGATTTCATCTTTCAGACCAAACTTGCAGCCGGTGAGGAGGCAGCATTTCTCAAAGTGTGGAATGCAACTTGGGATAATGTGGGTGAGAAATTAGGATACATTGATTTGCTTGGATTGCACGCAATCGCGGACATTAACAAAGCGATGGAGCAATCAGTTGCCATCTGTAATGAATTGAAGCGAGAGGGAAAGATTCGGCATCTTGGATTTTCGACGCATGGTACATCTGAGCAAATTATGGATCTTATTAATACTGAAAAGGTACGTGAGGTTTTGGATGGTTGCATGTATTGGAATAAAATTCAATGAAATCCTCAACAACATTTTCAACACCTGCACGCACAACACGTACCAAACAGTTTGAATATATCAATATTCACGAACATTATTTTGGATCGTACCATGGTAGCGGGACACCAAATACACTGGGAGGAGAAGGAAACCTTGCTTGTGTCGAACGTGCATTAGAATTGGATATGGGAGTTTTCCAGATCAGTCCCATAGATAAAGGGGGGAAACTATTCCGTCCGTCTAACGACTGTGCCCTGACCATTGGAAAAGATCTTACTCCCATTGGATTTGCATTGCTACATGGCTGGAAAAATATCGGTTTCCACACTGCTTCAATTGGTATCGCCAGACAAAGTGACTTAGATGAAGTTATGGGCGCTGTGAAATTGATGGCCCTCGCAAATCAGGGCAAGATTGATTTGGAAAAAATGTTGAATGATGCTACCGGCCGGCTTGGGTCTCGTGCAGAAGACAAACTTGGGGAGGAGTGGATGAAAAAGGGATTATTGAACTTGCCATCTACATTTGATGAAGCAACTGATGGTATTGCTATTGGTCACACCTTGTGGTTGTATAACTTACTCGTGAGCTATGGAATGTACGAGTTTTGCAGGGACAGGTATGAATCTTTACTCACTGCAACTTGGAGCAAGAAGAAGTCTTTTCAAGAAAACGCAGACGCAATGTAAGTATTATTTGGTTGGAGTTTATCCGTAATTGAACTTATTGAAACGTCACATCAAAATGAGATTTGTTTATTTGTTTCTGTGATCTCATCAGAACATGTCTCTCCTCTTTTGTAAAGGCCAAGAGGAAACATTGGACGAAGTTACGACGAAAGTATTGATCTGACAAAGGCCCTGGAAAACCACTACAATCCAGCTCTTGCATTAGAAAGAATCAAGAAGACACACGAGTGGTTGAGTACGAGTGAGGCAATGACAGACGAGGAGCTTGAGACAAGGGGCTGGAAGAAAGGATACAATCTCACAGTTTGGACTGATATTCCTGGAGAACTTGATTCAAGGGCAGTACAGAATGTAATGCTACAAAGTCTTACGGGAGGTAGAATGGGTGTGATTGGCACTGGTCCAGGGAAATTGGTCAAATCAGAAGCTACACAGCTTCGTGGAATGTTCTCAGAAAACACTGTATAAATTGATCACTTGAAATTACCTTTGTTGTAGAGATTTACAGTACACGTACGCGTTTTTTTTAACAAGACTCTAGTGGAAAAAACATCATCAGCCAAATAGTAGGGCAATTAAATTTCTTTTTACACACGATGAGGCACACAGCAAGACTTTTTGGCATGAGAAACCTCAGAAGCGGCTCCACCACATTTAAATACAGATGGCTGCCATCCTGGAGGTCGTGATGCATTTCGGAACAATAGTCTTGAGATGATACATGGCAGAGGACACGGAGCGGGCTGTACACGAGTTGCTGGAAAGCCTGCACTCCCACTACCGAGACTCCAAACACCTTGCCAGAGGGCACGACGCCATCTATTGCATGGACGGAAGTAATCACGCCATTCACAACGATGTGTCCATCATTTGTCAAGGGGTGATATGCACCCTCTGGTTTCGAGATTTCATTGATTGCCATTATCCGAGTCATTTGAGCTTGCTGCTGGATCCTACTAGGCAATATTTCAGCATTACTTGTCGTACTATTCCCTTGTTTCA
>Ga0115005_10002619_pt1 | contig 14343 bp, 13 predicted proteins | sample ArcOceMetagenome_FD_87163 | JGI IMG/M metagenome (GOLD analysis project Ga0115005, IMG submission 87163) | Marine eukaryotic phytoplankton communities from Arctic Ocean - Arctic Ocean - Greenland ARC118M Metagenome | ecosystem: Environmental > Aquatic > Marine > Oceanic | place: Arctic Ocean... | reverse complement strand
CTACTCGTAGTGCCAAATATTTGTGCACGTTGCGCATCTTGCGCACCGTTTATAGTTTGTGGTGCACACCGTGCGCAACTTGCGCATGGTTACCTATCGGATGCACAGAAGTGTGCAAGATGCGCAAATACTCAAATCCCTTGCGCCGACAGCTCTGCGATTATTCGTCTATTTATTTTGAGTCGTATGATACGGCACAGAGATAGACAATTCCAAAATTTGGTTACACGATTTACTCCTCCTCCTGGTTGCTGGACTCATCACTCTTGTGTGGTGGAAATTCAACAATAACGTTTTTTATTGCATTTTAGCAATATTACCCTACCCAACACGTATAAATATCACACAAAAGAAAATGAAGTGATTGGTGATTGCGTATCGCGTATTGCGTGCTTTCGCTAAAGGGTTGATCTAATATTGAATAGGTGAATAGTGGTGATGAAGAATCATAAAGTACCAGTTTCATACTGAAGAACCTCAGCACTAACAAGAACAATGGCAACTGACAAAGGTATCGAAAATGGTTTCAAGTTATCGAGAAAGGACCACGAGGACAGGAACCAGTTGAACGAACTTCCTACGGGAAAGATCAAACCTTCTGTGGAAGATCCCACCATCTGGAAGGATGACGCTGGTCGCCGTTGGAAGCTCAACGCAGAGCCAAATGCAGCATACCATCAGCCAATGCCGATCGCCGTTGCTTTCATTAGAGGTCACGTTGGTGGAATAATTCCATGCTTGAAAGTTCCAAACCTAAAATTTATCAGTCCAAATGCAGATGGCAGATATTCCGAGGTTTGTGCTAATCGTTACACGGGAGAGTTGGTCATCGATCAAAAAATCATGGGTACCTTTAACTTGGCCACAGATGCTCCAGATGCAATGAAAGATGGCAAGCTTCCAACCACTGGCGAGCATGCTACTTTGGACGTTGACACACACAATTTCTACGGAGGAAAATACAAGCATATTGCGAAGGGTATTGAATTTGGATCGATTGAGAAAGGCCCAGTAATTCTTGACCATGACCATTTGGAAGAAAATGCCTGCTTCTAATTGGAATCCTCCTGCAGATGGACTGCTCTTTGGATTCTTAGTCGGCTCGAGCGAAATAGTCATGATGAGTTTGGAGTTGTTTTATTACTTTTGCGATTTTACAAATACAAAAAAGAATTTTAAACTTTTACTTTGAAAGAACTTGTTCAATGACTGGGTTTTGTTGGCCGCAACAAAAAGCTGGGCGAACTGCGCACATTCATTCTGCATGTTCGTTCGCAAAAATACACTATTGTCATACCTTTTTGAAAGAACTACTACTACCTACAAGTACTACTCCTGTCCAATTGTTCGTTTCGTCCGAATGGGATAAAAATTTTGAAATTTGAAATTGTAACCTAATACGTCTGGGTTTCAGGAAAAGAATGATATCCTCTTCCCGCCCAGCGGTCGGGGCTAATTCTTTGATTACTATCGCCATGTAGAAGTATTATTTTACAGCAGGAGATAAACAGGAGAGGGCATTACAACAGTAGTTAAATTCAACCTTCAAAAATTTACTGCATAATAATACTACCGGCGGTACGCGGTATGCCACCTTATGATTATCCTCAGCAGTCGTATTCTCATCAGTACAGGAGGAAAGAAGTGAGGAGCGAGGAGGACAGCTCCAATATCAGCAGTATTGAAAAATTGCATTTGGGGTGCAACAGTCCTTGGCTCTCAGACCCCTTTATGACGTTTATTTTTTGACATGGATGGCTGTAACTCCTGGTGCGCCGATCCATCAGATTTCGATCTCTACGATGGGACATCAAGACACCAAAAATGCAGATCTTCAACTGAAGTCTGAAGTTTCCGTGTACGTTCAAAGAACATACACTTTTCCGTAGGTACTGTGCACTGCATTATTGACCAATAACCTCCACAAATCGCAATTTATTTGAATTGCAAAATGAAGGTTTCTACATTCGCAATCTCTCTCGTTTGCTTCACCGCTTCGGTGTCGGCATTCTCAACCTCTCCCCTCTTTGTGTCTAGAGCTGTTGCACCTGCCCAGCATGCTGTTCTTCGTATGGCTGAGGACGATGAAACCACCAGTGTTGATACATTCAAGGAGAAGATGAGCGTCACACGTAAAAATCCGGAGAAAAAGGTAAGTTTGTTCACCTTTTAATTTGTCATTTCAATTCATATTTGCAGCACCAGAGAACAGAGTATTGACATGCATATCTTCCTTCTTTGGAGCAGGACATTATGGATGTCACTATGAAATTTGGAGGCTCGTCTCTTGCAGATGCTGATAGAATTCATCACGTCACTGCTCTCATCAAAGATCAAATAGCAGCCGGTTACCGTCCTCGTGCAGTCATTTGTTCTGCTATGGGGAAAACCACAAACTCTCTCCTTTCTGCTGGAGACTTTGCCCTCGAAGGTCGTGTAAACATTGATGCCATTCGCACCCTTCATAACAATGCTCTTGATGAGTTTGATTGTAACGAAGGCGTTCGTAATGAAGTTACTGCATTATTAAATGAATGTGAGGACATGCTGAACGGAGTTAGGATGATTCAGGAGTTGAGTCCCAAGTCTTTAGATCAGCTTGTTTCATATGGAGAAAGATGCTCAGTGAGAATTGTCGCAGCTAGATTGAATCAGATCGGTGTACCAGCACAAGCTTTTGATTCTTGGGATGTAGGAATGTTGACTGATTCTAACTTTGGAGACGCTAAGTTGTTAGCAGAAAGTGAGGATGCTATCAGAAATGCTTTCCAAAATAAAATTGATCCTGGTGTTGTAGCTGTTGTGACTGGATTCATTGGACAGGATCCAAATGGAAAGATTACTACCTTGGGACGCGGAGGAAGTGATTTGACTGCTACTGCTATTGGAGCTGCATGCCAATTGGATGAGATCCAGGTTTGGAAGGATGTTGATGGTATTTTGTCCGCAGACCCTCGTTTGGTAAAGACTGCCGTACCTGTTGAAGATGTTAGTTACGAAGAAGCATCTGAGTTGGCATACTTTGGAGCTCAGGTTTTGCATCCTATTGCTATGCAACCCGCTATGAAATATGATGTCCCTGTTCGTGTAAAGAACTCTTACAATCCTAGCGCAAAGGGAACTGTTATCAAAAAGAGAGTCGGTCCTGCTCCTCGTCTGGTGAGTCTTTGGATATATGTCTAAGCACAATCGATCGATGTGGTCAAAATACATGAATTTCTTGTTCATATCCACTTTGCTAATACTACTGCTCTATTTTAGGTAACCGCAATCACGTGCAAGCGTGGAATCCAGCTTCTCGATATTGAGTCAACCCAGATGCTTGGAGCATACGGTTTCCTTTCCCAGGTATTCAGAGATCTCGAAAAAAATAGGCTCTCTGTAGACGTGCTTGCTTCGTCCGAAGTTTCCGTGTCTCTTACTTTTGACAAGGCGCAGAAGGATGAAAATATTGAGAAGGCAGTTTCAAAGTTGTCAGAGTACGCCATAGTGAAGGTGAAGGATGACCGTGCAATTCTTACTCTTATTACTGATGTTGAAAGGTCGTCAGAAGTTTTGGCAACCGCTTTCCGTGTATTCTCAATGTTTAATATTAAGGTTGAGATGATGAGTCAGGGTGCTTCTAAGGTGAACATCAGTTTTGTTGTCAAGAATGAACAGATTGATGAAGCAATTACAAACCTTCACAAGTGTTTCTTTGAAGACCAATGCGCTGTTTAGAATTGTAGGAGAAGGGTTGATTTATATTAAGATTGCAGTCCATAAAACGAGCTATTGCGAACAACGATTCTTTTTAAAAAATTAACAAAGCTATTAACTTAAGTAAAATATCCATGTGCGAGAAAGGTCAATTATTAGTCTAATGGTATTCACCTAGCCGTCCATTTGAAACCAATCCTCTACCTGGTAGAAGCTCAATAGGAAAATGGATTCCATCCATCAGTCCTGGAAGGAAGCACAGTATTAGAGCGGAAATGCTTATCGTCAGAAGAATTTTCAGGAGGAGGCATATTCTATGTGATTTAGTTGTGCCACCGTACGAACTAGTGAATTAGGAGTTCTTGGATTGAACAAAAGTCACGATGTCAAGATCCCAGATGTCGATATTGAGAATGCAACTGTGACAGTCCAACCAGGAGTTAGAACCTTTGAGATTTACAAGGCCGTCAAGCCCCACAATCTCGCAATGGGTACGCTAGGCACTATCGATTGGCAAGGTGCCATCGGAGTCGTTATGACAGCAACACATGGTGGTTCCTTGACCACACCGTCTCTTCATGACTTTGTTGAATCGTACACTCTCATCAAGGCAAATGGAGAGGTCATGACAGTGACGCGAGAAGATGACCCAAACCTCTTTTCTGCCATGGCTCCTTCTGTGGGTGTTTTTGGAGTCGTAACCGAGTGCACGTTCTGCCTTGTGAAGCTCCAGTACCTTGAAGCTCAAATTAAGTCCATGCCATTCCAGGATGTGATTCCAATGTTCAAGGACATCATGCAGAACAACAAATATGCCCGTATTGTTGTATATCCAAGTATTGATATGGCGACTGTTTGGAGGGCAAATCCAGTTCCAAAGAAAGATGATGGTGCTGCACGAGGTGCTGTCACGTCCATCAACTACATCAACTTCCGAGATGAATATGGAAAGACACGTTTAGAAAAATTCCTCGTCCATCAGGAGCGCGCCGAGTATGACAAGGGTGACAATCTCCTACACAAGGTGATGGATAGCCAACTCAAGCGCCTCAATCGTTATGAAGGTGTTGTTTTGAAAGTCTTTGAGCTTGATGTTGCCATGTGTCACAATCTAACAGGCTTTGAGCTTGATGTTGCCATGTGTCACAATCTAACAGTCTTTGTATGTCTTTGTCTTTCTGCTTCTCAGGTGCGTAGAACCACGTGTTGTGCAAGGAACGAAACCACGGTATCCCCTATGCTGACATCGAGTTTGGATTTGATTACGCAGAGGCGAAGCAGGTTTTTACGCGAATGGTACTTGATGGAAGGAAACCGGATGCCCTACTACAACTTTGAGATCCGTATAACGAAACAGGATGATGCCATGATGAGTTGCTGCAACGGTCGGGACACTCTCTTTATTGATTTCCAAGCCAAAGCTTCTACTCAAAGGAATATCACATTCATTGAACAGATTCATTCAAGAGGATGCATGAACAGGACAAATGTAGAAACAAAACATGCAACAAGCAGATCATACACCGAACCAACTATGTACCTATATCGTCACTGCAGCCAATAGGCCAACAACAGTCCTTTGACCACAGTTGTGGACAATGGATCACCAGTGAATATTCTATCAAGACAAGAAGGCGTGTATCTTTTCAATACCTATCGGAGCCCATTTTAAGTTTTAAGGCCAGAACATTCTATTTAGGCGACATTCTATTTCATATGGCGGGTTCACTTTGAACTGAATTTCTATTGCGCACGGACTCGGACAACCAGGGCACCATTATCATTCAAGTTCTTTATACAAGATCCGTATTCTCTCTCGGCATTCCATAAAATGCCTTCACCCTCGATCAGTAACTTTGCAGAGATCATCAGATAGTGTTAGTGACACTATCGTGTATCCGTGGATTACTTTCACCAGCCCTCCACCGGTGTCCCCACTAATCGTCATAGAACCCCAATACTCATCTAATCACCAGCACTCAAAAAGTACGTAGTACCGCTTTCATAGGCCAGAGGAGCCAAAGATGTCATCATTTCCCAATCCCAGGTAATGCCCGTTATTTTTCACCTTCTAAAAGATGAATTCCGTCCTTCCATTTACGAGGTACGTGCTACGTAATTTTGCAATTGAAGTTGCAGTGGCAAAGTGCCTTGGAATGTTTATTATTCAAATCACATCGCACTGGTGAACTCGACACACTCGACACACTCGTGCTCACGTGTGCATGATGTATGTGTACATGTACGAGTATGATAGCGGAGTCAGCGAAAACAATACACACATTTATGAGTGCACGATAGATGAAACGACAGATATATTCGAGACGCACTGTCTTGAACTCGAGTTAACAATTGATTCGAAAGGATTACCTGGTATGTCACTAGCAATAAGTGAACTACTACGACCAGCGAGAGCACAGACAGAACCGAATTTTGATATTATCATCCGACATGAAATAAAACAACTAGCACGACAGCAATGGGAACTTGGGAGTCGAGCAATACAATGGGAAATATTTCACCACGAATGGGCTACCAAAATTACAATAGAATGGAACGATGGACGACGATGTGCACATAAATGGATGGCAACCATATCCAACAAAATCTGGGACCTGAACAAGAAGCTTTGGGAACACCGTAACGATGTTCTACATAAGAATGATAACACCATCAGGACATTAGAGAATGAACGCCTTGACACTGACATTGCAAACATTATTGAAGAAATCAAACTGATTCCGCGACAATTTCTACCTGCCACGGACAAGAGATTTTTCCAGAAAAGAACATTGATGAAAATACGAAAGAAGAAATTCCCGAAAAAGAGGAAATGGTATCGACAGGCGACTGTGATCTTACGAGACTACATGAAAGGAGGCACCTCTGGACGCTCGCGGACAATTCGAAGCTATCTTCTTGGCGAACGTCAACGAATACCAGAAAGACGAACACTGCAGACAACATTGACGAATAGACCTACAGACAGGGCGGAAATGAATGAGAGACGAACGATTGATAATGTCCCTGACTAGACTCATATTCATGTGCCACCCTTCGGGTCGCACGTATATATGGACACCCAGGCCCAAGTCTTGGTTGAGGTCTTAATCCACCAGCACGTAGTACGTTAAAGCCGTTCCAGCTACTTTTAGTAAATTGATAGTTCTTCTTGTACGAGTATGATATCGCATATCATAATCCACTTTTTACTCACTCCATCCTTAGACCCTCAAAGCAGCAATTACTCACCCAGTACTAAAGGCACGTCTCGATACAATGGCCGCGAAGAATGCATCCGACGATCTAAGCGGTGGCGACAGTGAAGATGACACGTTTGTGTCCAAAATGCCAAAACATAAACTCAATTTAGTTTCGAAAACAAGTATTAATAATAAATCTTCTAAAGATGATGAACCCGCGTTTCACGATTCGGTACGTGTCAAGTTGGGTAGATATGCTAACTCTAGTCTCCATTATCTCGACCAATCCAAGCTTGAAAATGAAGGGAATGGCTTGCGTCCTGAAGAACAGCAACAGCTTGTCGTATCACATCAACAGGATTCCGAAGAATTGAGAAGGAAGTTGGATGAGTGCCAGACCATGGATCAACAGACTGTCCAGTATTTGTCCGAACTCAAAAATGATGAGATGAATGCGCTCCTTCGTGATAGTGAGGAAGAAATGGATTCCATCCATCACGCCTTGGGGGAGCTAAACAATATAGTGGAAACGCTTCACATCGGAAGAATATTCACAAACAGGTAGATTCCATATGTATCCAGTGGCGTCAGCGTAAGCGCAAGTGCATCGACTTTCTTGATACAGAAGGTACGATCTCCAAGAAAAAGTGCCTTGCTGCTAATGGGAAAATTGAGGTGGAATCTGATGAGACTGCCATCAAGCTTACCAAGATGTTTTATGAGTGCATGAAGGCGAGGAATAGAGGTGGGAAGGAAAGCGGCGAAGGAGATGATTCGAGGCGTTTAGTAGGCATTGTACTTGGATCCAACAAGACGAAAGGTATCGAACGTGTGTATGCAACCGATGAATGAGGCCCTCTTTGGGAATTCGATTCCCTTGGTGTTGGGCATTATTTCAACTATTGACAGTCTAACGAGAGTGCCATTGATTAGATCGGTGGGCACTCACTTACACTCAAGCAAACATTATTCTCGCTGCCATCGCCCTTCCTATGAAATGATTCGATGAATCAAACTAAAGCCTCCATTAAAATTAGATTACATAGAGCTCTACCCATTCACAGTATGCATCAAGCGAACTATAGCTCGGTTAGGTGGTTTTATCGCGCGTATTGGTATTTCTTGATACTGATGGGTTGTTGCTGAAATGCCTTGTCTGGTCGATCAATAGTACTACATGGTACATTAATAAATAGTCCAGTGGGCTCCTGGTAAAATGAATTATGAATTGTATAAAGACAACTACACGTATTAGTAAAATATTCAGAGTGAACTTCTCTCGAGCGAAGAGCATCAGCTGCCAATGCTGTTTTGTGCATCGACATTTTTTGAGAGAGAATTGCTTCATTCAATGTACGACTCATCATCGTTGCGGTTCAACGACGAAGAACGGTTCCCTTTCCATGCGTTGGGCGCTAGTTCACGAAATGGCTAACATGCTTCCAAACCATAAAGTGGAAACTTCTTCTTCTGTTTCAATTTATCCTACTACGCACTCAAATTCATTTCGACAGTTATTCTCGGAAGCATTATTTTATCGTCATGGGCTCGAACTCAGCAGAGGCGCAAGTTCAGTGCATATGCAAACACGACAATGACAGATCCTTCAATGAGCAGGGGTACAAGGTCTAAGACTGATCAAGAGTGTGTCTGCTTGTATCCAATGCCGACCTTTTCTTTAAGCTTGCGATTGCCAAAATTTAGAACTTCAGAATTTGCAAAGGATTATGTTGATATTCTATAGTACCCCAACATTGTTAAGCGAGCCCGGGTAGCTCAGTCGGTAGAGCGCACGACTTTTAATCGTGTGGTCGCGGGTTCGATCCCCGCCTCGGGTGCTTCTCGTCTTTTGGTATTTTTCGCAGTTTTTGACTCTGCCCTCAATGTTGATGTGTGTTGGTTCAACCCGAGTTCGATCCCACCCCTGATAGTCAGTAGTAGTAGTTGCTATTGCTGGTTTGAAAGGGATATTGGAAATCAAATCCTCTTCGAAACGAAAGACAATCTCTTTTTCATTCGCTTCAACTGGTCCAACCAATCCTACTCTTGAACCAGCCAACGAATAGTTTCGATGTTCCCTTGCTGCGATCTACTGTATCCATAGGTATCTCATTAGTGTGTCGCATTGGCACATTAAAGTCGAGGAGTAGATTGGCGACTAAAAATCAGGGCTTGAGGGATGGATGCTTTTTGCTAGATTCATTTCTCTTGTGCAATATCATGATGCGAAACGTCGATTCAGTGCGAGGCATTTGCAAACGGCTGGTGGAGGTGGGAATGAAAATGGTGAAGGTGAAGGTGAAGGAGACGGTGATAGTGGTGGTGGTGGTAGTGCTTCGAATTTCCTTGAATTTGTTATTCGATATTCTCCAACAGGACATGGACCTGAAACCAACGAAAAAGACGTCATCATCGTACAGCGGTCTATTTATGATCTGCACTGGTTGCATGAAACATTTCAATCTCACAAACAACTTGGCGGCACACTCTGTGGGCGAATATTTTTTTGTCTCCCTTCCCTTCCAAACTTGGATCTGCTAATTCTATTTAGGGTTAGTTGGGAAGTAACCCTGAGTTTTGTACAATCCTAAGTCCTAACAGTATGATAGGTAGTTCTATATCAAGAAGGACGCCGATAGCTACATTGAACGTATTATTTAATCGGCGCAATTTTGCTGTAAAACTTACTAATACTTACGGGACAACACTTTCTCTACACTACTAGCGACAGCAAGTTCAAAGTAGATCTATTTTGCTGATGAATTTTGAGTGGACATTATCAATTTATACCACTCTAAAATTTGAATGTTCCTCATTCCTCCTCAAACAATCAAGTTACAATGCAGCTTTGCTTTCCTCGTCCCGCTTGAACAAGAATTACACGCAGATGTATTATCAAAGTCGAAACAAAAATCTTCTTTTCTTCTCTCGTCGTTGTTACCATCCACTCGTATATTCGCACCAACGACTACAAAAAGATGAAAATTGAACAACCCTTCCAAATTTACCTGAACTTGGCACTCTTCAAAACTGTCTTTACATCTTGATCCCAAAATTCTCTGTAACTAGTAATCAATCCAGATTTCTCATCTCGCTCTAACACCACCTTGCCAGAAAGGTTTACAACAGGCTTGAAAGGGATATTGAACATCAAATCCTCTTCGAACCGGAAGACAACCTCTTTATCATTCGCTTCAACTGGTCCAACCAATCCTACTCTTGAACCCGGTGGACCAACGAATAGTTGCGACGTTCCTTTGATCCATTGATCTAAGCCATAGGTATCAATTTCATCAGTAAAGATTGCTTTCTCGTCGTAAATTGACCTCGTCAGTTTCCCATTTGTAAGAAATGCGTTTTCTACCAAGTCTTTTTCTACAATGGCTGCAATTACGTTTGCTGGGAGGTTCAACTGTTTGTCAAGTGCAACGGAGCTGCTTGGAAGGATAGTTGCTGCAGCTGCCGATGATACAATTGTCTTGAGAAACTGAGACCGCGAAGATGGGACAGTTGATGGTGTGTATGCCGCAGACAGAGTAATAGAAGAAGCCGCAAGGACAAGGAGACTGGCGATCTTGATCATTTTAGAATGTGTTTTCAATTTGTGCCTCTTTCGAATCTTTTGTGCGAACAAAAAGAAGGTCTGCTGCCAACACCGCAACCTCCTCCTGGCTCTCTCTGCTTGCTGGTTGTTGTGGCAGAGTGAGTGAGTCGAGTACCGTACGTACAAATTAGCAAGTTCGAAAGTAGGACGTCTCGCATCGCGCTCCCATCTTTGTTGTTGCTTGTAGAGTGTCTCTATTAAAAATGTGTTAATATAATAGGTTAACACCCAAATGTAAAGTACGCACATTCCAGCTGTCAACAAGTAAGAACGAATGGAATCAGCACAAAAGTTGAACAACAAGAAGACCTGCACTTACCGGCGGTCGTTCACCGACCGTAGACTTTCAAACGTGAAACAAGAGAACCACCACGAGAAGACGTCTTTCAATTGCCTTTCAATTGCCATTACTAGAATAAAAGAAAGTTAAAATGGCGGCCAAGAAGAACAAGTCAAAGACAGAAAAACCTCCAGCAGTAGATAAACTTCTAAAACCTGCAGTTGGGGTGGTTTTAGCATTTGTTGCATACTACTTTATGAAGGGGATCAACACTGATGTGAGTTAGTATATGATACGAGTATTCCAAACTCATTAGACCTTTAGTCCTCCTAGCATAGAGAGTTTGCTCACATTCCTTTCCGAATAGATTCCTAGAATTGATGTAACAGACGAACTTGCCCTCCGTGAAGTCTTCTTTGGTGAAGGCGAGGGGAGAAACCATGTAGTACTATGTCACACTCTCCCTGCTGAAGGGTCGGGGAAGAAAGCACTACCCGTCTCCTCGGTATTTCAGGACGCCATGGATGAGTTGAATTCAAATAATAACATGATTGCAAAATTTTCATTGATGGATTGTGCCCACACTCTCCCTTCAGGGAAGCAAATTCACGAGAAGTTTAAGTTGGATCTCAAAAAGCGACCCACCATCTTTGTGTCTGGAAAGGTTGGAGCACCAAAACAAATACCTGCCAAGAACTTGAAAACTGGTCATATGCTTACAAAGCTACTTAAGGGAATGCTCGAGCCTCATGCTGTGAAGATTGAATCTTCCAAAGATTTCAAATCGAAGTGTCTCAATAAGAATGTTTGTGCTTTGTTGCTAAAGGGTGGCTCACCGCCACAGGCACTCAAGGATGCGTTTAAGAATTTGTTGAGTACCTATGAGGACGTAACTTTTGCGAGTGTAGATTCTCAAAATATGCTTTTGATTGGATTGGAAGAATATCTTCCTGAATACGAGGCTGGACACCATCGCTTTGTTGTTTTTAAGAAAGTGAGTGGGGGATTGGAAGCCAAAGACGGAAGACTGGTTACTAGTATTGCTCCTTTGGATGAATCGATATCTTTCAATAACATGAGCACTTTGATTAACAATGTGAAGAATGGATCGAACAAGCCAAAGAAGCTAAGCAGTGCACCACAAGTTAAGACTAGAACCAAAAAATTAGAGGAAGCGGAGAGGGCCAAGAGAGACCGTGCAACCAAGAAGAAGGAAGCGCCCAAACAAAAAGCGAGCGCTACCAGCACCAACAATGATGGAAGCAAAGAAGGAAGAAAAGCAGAGAGAGACAGGAGACGTACTGAGCATAGGGAAGGTAACCCAGAATACAAGGAAAAGACGCCAGAGGAGAAGGCTGAGATGGAGAGACAGAGAAGAGCAAGAATGCATCAGGAATCAGAGAAGTGGAATATTGGGGCTGAGGACGCTCCCGAAGAAGGGGAACCTTCTGACGAAGGTTATACTGGATTTGAAGATGGAGATGGCGAGGAATACATGGATGACGTCGACGACGATGACGATGACAACGAGGAGGAAGTTCTTGACCTCGATTAAAGTAATAACTACACCATTGCTACGTTACAGTACTCCTTTCTCATTGAATAGCTTCACCATTTAGGAACCTTCTGTATTACTGAGAATCCATTGCACTGCAGAATAAAGATTCTTTGCGTAAAGAAAGGGTAGAATAGATGGTTTGATATTTTCAACATCTTCATTCCAATCAAATTTTCCCTCGCTGCCATCGACAAGTTCTAACGCCCCATGTTCATTTGGAGCTTTCTTTCCTCCCATGATCTGACGCCCATAGCCTGTTTCAACTAGTATTCGTGAAGGAACACCGGCATTGGCGGCTGCCTCCAAGTCTCTCAGCGCATCGCCAATCATAACTGCATCTGAAGGATCTATGTCAAACATTTGAGCAGCTTCCTCGATCATACCAGGATTTGGTTTCATTCTGTAATCTCCACTATCTTTCAAAGATGAGCAATAAAAAATGTGATCAAACTTGGCGTCTTCATCATCCTGAAACAGCAAATCTTGCAACCTTCCGTGAATGTCACCAACAAGATTTTCTTCGGTTATTAACCCCTTTCCTACACAACTCTGATTAGTAATCAAAGCGATTTTGCACTCTGCTCTGCGGAGTTGACCTATAGCACGACCCGCTCCAGGTGTCAGCTCTAATTGCAACGTGCTCAAAACCCCAGGAGCTCCGACATCCACATTGACAACGCCATCTCTATCGACAAGAATCAATGCTGGCACTTTCCCTCCCAGCTTTGCAGGAAAAGGAATAACATTTTTTACTGAAGCTGCTATAATTAGAGAATAGATGCCAAGATTTGAGGCCATCATTGATCATTATTTAGAACATCTTGTACAGACACTGGACACTGTGACTGATGACTGATGAGCGTATATGAAGCAGCAAAACGATAAACCAAAATTCCGATTTTCGGAAACCGAACTGAATCCCGTGAACGGAAATCGTTGCTGCGCATTGCTGGCGTGCTTATTGATAGGGTTGATCTAATATTGAATAGGTGAATAGTGGATGATGAAGAATGGTGCGTTATATGGAGAGCAGAAAGAAATCCTTTGGAACCAACTTCGAAACTGAAGCAGCAGCAGATCAAAACAGATACGAGCAGTACTGCTGGTGCTGGTTGTAATACCGATCAGGCAGAAAAGTCAGCGTTGGAAAAAGACTTGAAACTAAAAACACAGAGGCACATCAGGCTACCCGTATCCAAACGTCAGTTATTGACGACGAATGTGTGATTTCAGTTTAAACAAATAATTGGACTTTTGTATAAAATAAAAGATTATAAAAATGTTCTTCGTTGTGATTTCCATTTGAAACAAATCTCTTCACGCTATATATCCGATCTTGAGAGAGAATATGATCCGTCAGATTTCCTTTTCGATTTTGATGGTACCAGGTATGTATATTTCCTCATCGTACTGCACCAGTACGTTCCACGATTAACTATCCGCTGAGTAAATGAAAGGGAACATTGCAGTGCCCAACTCATTCAAGATCACTGACATCGTTAAAATGATTTGTTGGCATTTCTCTAAATTTCCCATTTGAAACCAATCTCTTCCAGACGCTCTATCCTTTCTTGTGAGAGTTTACTTTTCGTTGTCATTCCTTGTTGGATGTGATGGCACGCACGTCTCGTCGCCTTGCACCAACTTCCAAGAGAAGGATCCGCTGAGTATCGTTGGGGAACATCGCAATGACCAAACTGCCTCTTGAATGCTTCAAGATCTTGGCAGTGTTTCTCAAATAACTTGTCAAAGCCAACGCCTTTCCATTTGAAACCAATCTCTTCTAGACGCTCTATCCGGTCTTGTGAGAGTTTAATTTTCGTCGGCTTTCCTTGTTGGATTTGATTATAGGTATATCTCATCCTACTGCACCAACTCCCAAGAGAAGGATCTACTGAGTATTGCTGGGGAACATCGCAATGACCAAACTTCTTCTTGAATGCTTCGAGATCTAGACATCGTTTCTCAAATTTCTTGTCAAAGTCAACGCCTTTCCATT
>Ga0115005_10002618_pt1 | contig 14344 bp, 12 predicted proteins | sample ArcOceMetagenome_FD_87163 | JGI IMG/M metagenome (GOLD analysis project Ga0115005, IMG submission 87163) | Marine eukaryotic phytoplankton communities from Arctic Ocean - Arctic Ocean - Greenland ARC118M Metagenome | ecosystem: Environmental > Aquatic > Marine > Oceanic | place: Arctic Ocean... | reverse complement strand
CCTGCAGAACGAGCTGGACGTGGTTGAGGGCATGCAGTTTGACCGCGGTTACCTGAGCCCGTACTTCATCAACAATCAGGAAAAGATGCAGGTCGAGCTGGAAGACCCGTACATCCTGTTGGTAGACAAGAAAATCTCCAACATCCGTGAACTGCTGCCGGCCCTGGAAAATGTGGCTAAAGCAGGCAAGCCGCTGCTGATCATCGCTGAAGACATCGAAGGCGAAGCACTGGCGACTCTGGTTGTGAACAACATGCGCGGCATCATCAAGTGCGCCGCCGTGAAAGCGCCGGGCTTTGGTGACCGTCGCAAGGCCATGTTGCAGGACATCGCCATCCTCACCGGCGGTACCGTGATCAGCGAAGAAGTGGGCCTGAGCCTGGAAAACGCGTCCCTGGAAGATCTGGGTACCGCCAAGAAAGTGAACATCGACAAGGACAACACCACCATTGTTGATGGCGCTGGCCAGCAGGCAGATATCGACGCCCGTGTGGAGCAGATCCGCAAGGAAATCGAAAACTCTTCCTCTGATTACGACAAGGAAAAACTGCAAGAGCGCGTGGCCAAGCTGGCCGGCGGTGTTGCGGTCATCAAGATCGGTGCTGCCACCGAAATTGAAATGAAAGAGAAGAAAGCCCGTGTGGACGATGCCCTGCACGCCACCCGTGCTGCGGTAGAAGAAGGTGTGGTACCGGGCGGTGGTGTTGCCCTGGTGCGCGCTCTGGCCAACGTTGGCACTATCAAGGGTGACAACGATGAGCAGAACGCCGGTATCGCTCTGACCTTCCGTGCGCTGGAAATGCCCCTGCGCCAGATCGCTTACAACGCCGGTGCAGAAGCCTCCGTCATCGTGCAGGAAGTGCGCAATGGCAAAGGTAACTACGGCTACAACGCGGCCACTGGCGAGTACGGCGACATGCTGGAAATGGGTATTCTGGACCCGGCCAAGGTGACCCGTTCCGCGCTGCAGGCAGCGGCTTCCATCGCCGGCCTGATGATCACCACCGAAGCCATGGTGGCGGACAAGCCGGAAGAAAATGCCGCTGGTGGCGCCCCGGACATGGGCGGCATGGGTGGTATGGGCGGTATGGGCGGCATGATGTAAATCAGCCGGTCATTCGACCATTGAAAGCCTTAAAGAAAACCCCGCCTTGTGCGGGGTTTTCTTTTTTGGGGCAGAAGCGAGTTGAAAGTTCAAAGTGTAAAGTTGAAACGCGGTTAGAACTCATGCCAATCGACAAGCGTTTGAGCCGCGCCGAGAGCGCCTTAGCATGGCACCGCTCTTGCGAGGAATCGCGGGCACCGTCGGTTTTTGTGTGGCACTTCCCGACCCCGCGTTTCAACTTTACACTTTGAACTTTCAACTCACCCTTCCCATAATTCCCCTTCATCCCTGACAGGCAACTACATGCAACCCAGAGACAGAAAACTCCGTCCGCACTTCGCCCTGGTCGTCGTCGCCATGGTGATGTTGGGGTTGGCGCATGCCTGGGTGAATCCCTGGCTGGCGTTTGATCGGGGGGCGATCGAGCAGGGGCAATGGTGGCGACTTTTCACCTGCCATCTGGTGCACCTGAATCACTGGCATATGCTGCTGAACCTGGCTGGCCTGCTGTTGTGTGGTTACTTTTTCACGGACCTGCTTGATCGTGCGCGATTCTGGAGCTGGTTGCTGTTTTGTGGGGTGCTCACCGGGCTGGCATTGTATTTTCTGGATACCGGTTTGCAGCACTATGTGGGGCTGTCCGGTATCCTCCATGGCTTGCTGGTCTATTGCCTGCTGCAGGGCTGGCGGGGGAATCCCTGGTTGCATTCACTGGTGTTGCTGGTGATCGCCGGGCGCATTGTCAGTGAGCAGCAGGCAGGCTATGACGTGGAGTATCTCCGTAGCTGGATCGACGGGCGGGTTTATGTGAATGCCCACCTGTACGGTGCCCTGGCCGGAGTGTTGTTGTTTGGGGGAATCACGGGTGTCGAATACGGCAGAAAACGCAGAACAGGAAACACAGAAAGATAATAAAGCATCAGGGTGCATGACCATCCTGTTTCCAGGGGTTTTCCTGGTGGCAGGCCTGGCGGTGATGTTCTTTGTGGGTCTCAAACCCGCCTTTCAATACTGGCAGGCCGGAAGCTGGGACCGGGTGCCGGCCACTGTGCTTAGCAGTACGCTCAATCGCAGTTATTCCGACGGCTCCACCACCTACAGTGTCAGCGCCCACTACCGCTATGACTATCAGGGGCGCAGCTATTCCAGCAGCACCGTGAGTCAGTACAGCGGTAGCGATAATTTCGACGATTACTGGCAGCGCCTGGCCAGCCGGCTGGAGTCCGCTCGCTCCCGGGGGCGTACTGTTATGGCCTGGGTCAACCCGGCGAATCCCTCCGAGGCTTTTCTGGATCGCACTCTGCGCTGGGGATCATTGGTGTTTGGCCTGGCCTTCGGCGGCGTCTTTGCCTTGGTGGGTGGCGGCCTGATGTTTCTGTTCAACCGGAGAAGCAAGGGCAAGGCGGATCTGGCAGAAGGAGGGCAGTACCACAGCAAGGAAAAATCCGGCCACTGGTTTCCGGTGGGCTTTGGCGCCATCTTCATCCTGCTGCCATCGCCGGCTTATCTGGCAGTCTGGGACAAGGTCAGCGGGGGAGATTATGCGATTCTGATGGTGCTGCTATTTCCTGCCGTGGGCGCAGGCATTGCCTGGGCGGGCTGGAAGATGCGCAGCAATTATCAGTTCTTCGGCCCCACCCCGCTGGAACTGGATCCTGAGCCCGGCCATGCCGGCGGTCAGGTAGGGGGCGCCATCCACCTGGGCAAGGCGTTGCCCCGGGAGACGGATATGGATGTGTGGCTGAGCTGCATCCGTGGCCGTGAAAGCGGTAGCGGTAAAGACCGCAAGACCGTGGAAGACATTCTCTGGCAGACCGACCAGCGCGCCCTGTGCCAGCCCACCCAGCAGGGCAGCGATATCCTGTTCTGTTTCGATGTGCCGGCGGAACAGCCGCCGTCATCCGGTAGCGGTCGCAATTATATCTGCTGGCGAGTCGAGCTGGAGGGCATGGTTGAAGATCGCAAGCTGAAACGCAGCTGGGATATCCCGGTAGTGGCAGGAGAGAGTGAGAGCCGTTTCCGGCTGCCGGAGTCCCACGTCATGGCCGACCAGCGCGAGCGGCAGGTGGAGGCGCTGGAATCCGCCAATGAGCAGATACGGGTGGAACAGACCAGCCAGGGCCTGCATCTGCAAAGCCGTCCGGGCCGCCACCTGGGCATGAAGCTGGCGCTGCTGGTGTTTGGTGGCATTTTCGCCGCCGTGGGCACCGGGCTGTTTATCGCCGCCGCCAGCGAAGGCTTTATGTTGTACTTCATGGGCAGCATTTTCGGGCTGATTGGTTATCTCATTGTGGGGATCACCGTGTTCACCCTGGGCAGGGGGCTGGATGTGTGGATTCGTGGTGGCGAAGTGCGCAGCCTGCGTCGCTGGCTGGGAATCCCCGTGTTTACCCGCAAGGGCCAGTTGCTGCGGGCAGAGCAAGTGGTGCTGAAGACGGGCATGAGCAGCACCAGCAATGGCCGCCAGACCGAGTACATGGCGTTGATCGCCGAGATTGATGGCAAAAAGATCCGTTTGGCTGAGGGCATCGCCGGTCGCGAAGCGGGCGAGGCGCTGCGTGAGGCCGTGCTGCGCACCCTGCGACTGGTGTAAACTGTTCGCAAATCTGAACTGGTGACGCAGGAGCGCGCAAGTGTATTCCTGTAGCGACTCCTGTAGCGAATGGGGCGAGCCAGTGGCCCCGACAATTTGCGAGATATCCGATGAGCAAAGACCGCCTGATTATTTTTGATACCACCCTGCGTGACGGTGAGCAGAGCCCCGGTGCCACCATGGACCAGGATGAAAAACTGCGTATCGCCCGGGCGCTGGAACGCATGCGGGTGGATGTGATCGAAGCCGGCTTTGCCATCGCCAGCCAGGGGGATTTTCGGTCCGTAAAAGCCATTGCCGATACCGTGCGTGAATCCACCATCTGTTCCCTGGCCCGTGCCAAGGCGGCGGATATCGACCGGGCGGCGGAAGCACTGGCCGGGGCCGAATCCGGGCGGATTCATACCTTTATCGCCACCAGCCCGATTCATATGCAGCACAAGTTGCGGCTGGAGCCGGATCAGGTCATCGAACACGCGGTGGCGGCGGTCAAGCACGCGCGCAACCATATGGGTGACGTGGAGTTTTCCTGTGAAGATGCGGGCCGCTCCGAGATCGACTTCCTGTGCCGTATTATCGAAGCGGTGATTGATGCCGGCGCGCGTACGATCAATATTCCGGACACCGTGGGCTATGCCATTCCCGAGCAATTCGGCGACACCATCAGCCAGCTGCTCACGCGTATTCCCAATGCGGACAAGGCGGTCTTCTCCGTGCATTGCCATAACGATCTGGGGCTGGCAGTGGCCAATTCCCTGGCGGCGGTGCAGGCCGGGGCGCGGCAGGTGGAATGTACCATCAACGGGCTGGGCGAACGGGCCGGCAACGCCTCTTTGGAAGAGATTGTGATGGCGGTGCAAACCCGTCAGGACCTGTTCAATGTAGATACCGGCATTAATGCCCGGGAAATTGTGCCCACCTCGAAAATGGTGTCGCAGATCACCGGCTTCCCGGTGCAGCCGAACAAGGCCATCGTCGGTGCCAACGCTTTTGCCCATGAATCCGGCATCCACCAGGACGGGGTGCTCAAGCACCGCGAGACCTACGAGATCATGTCCGCCGAAGATGTGGGCTGGCACACCAACCGCATGGTGCTGGGCAAGCATTCCGGCCGTGCCGCGTTCCGGGCCCGGCTGGACGAGCTGGGCATCGTGTTTGCGTCTGAAGCGGCCATGAACGAAGCTTTTTTGCGCTTCAAGGACCTGGCGGACAAGAAACACGAAGTGTTCGACGAGGATCTGCAGGCGCTGATCAGCGACACCAAACGGGCGGTAGAGCAGGAACGCTTCAAGCTGGTATTGCTGGAAGCCAGCGCGCGTACGGGTGAAACCCCGCAGGCCCGCATTGTGATGTCCATTGATGGTGTTGAACAGGACGCTACCGCCACGGGTGCCGGTCCAGTCGATGCCGCCTTCAAGGCGATTGAAAAGCTGGCGGACAGCCACACGGCCCTGCAACTGTATTCGGTTAACGCGATTACTGCGGGCACCGACAGTCAGGGGGAAGTGACCGTGCGCCTGGAGAAGGGCGGCCGTATCGTCAACGGCCATGGCGCGGATGTGGACATCATTACCGCGTCGGCCAAGGCCTACCTCAACGCCTTGAATCACTTCGCAGCCGGCGTGGAACGAGCCCACCCTCAAGCGGCGGATGTATGAAGAAACTGCCTGACGCCGGATGCCTGAGGCCTGACGGTAAGAGAGTCGGTGGTGCTCTTCTTGCGTGGTGCGTGGTGCGTCCGGCGTGTGGCGGCACCGGAGGTGCTCAATGAACGAAGCGCAGCGCCAGAGTTATCTCAAGGCTATGGGGCTGACGCCCTGGGTGGCCCGTGTGGCTTTGCCCGGGGCGGCGCCGTCACCGGTGCTGGACTGGCCAGAGGAAGAGCAGGCTAATGCCCCTGCATCGGCAGGGCCTGTTGTTGATGTGGCGGTGCCGTCCCGGGAGCCTGAAGCTCCTGTCGATGTTCCCTTGGCCGCCGCTGAATCCAGCCCGGCCGAGCATGCACCTGAGGCATCGGCAGCCGATGCATTGGCGAAAGCGCCATCGGCCCGTTCCGTGGCACCTGCCCAAGAGCAGGCGAAGGAGGAGGCCCCTGCGCCCGCCAAGGCGAAAGTGAAAGGGCTCACATTTACGCTGGAAGCCCACTTGGGCGGTACCACTTGGTTGCTGTGTGCCCAGGAAGACAGCCAGGCCCCGGGGCTGGGGCGTTTCGAAGCCCCGTTGATGGCCAACCTGTTGGCGCTGTTTCAGGGGCGCCCGCAGCGCCCGCGTCGTTTCTTCTGCCCTCTCACAGAACAGCCCATGCCGGCGCACGAAGCCGCCCAGGCCTTGTCCGCCTTTGTGGCCGGGCTCAGCGAGCAGAGCGGCGGAGAACGGGTGCTGTTATGTCTGCCGGAAACGGTGGCCGAGGCCCTGTTTGAACAGCCCCGTTACCAGCCTTTCGAGCTGGGGCGGTTGCCGGCACTGGTGATCAGCAGCCTAGCAGAAATGCTGGCAGACCCGGTGCAGCACAAAAAAGCCAGCTGGCAAGCCATGCAGGCTCACGGCTACGATGGCGTTTGATGATGCCGGCCCGATTCGGGCCATGCAGGAGGTAGACTTGGAGGCGGTGCTGGCCATTGAAACGGCGGCGCAGCTGACCCCCTGGAGCCGTAGTCACTTTCTCGATTGCCTCGGCAACGCCCATTATCTGTGTCAGGTGGTGGAGGTTGAGGAGCAGCCAGCGGCGTTTCTGATTATGTCGCGAATTCTTGATGAAACCCATGTGCTCAATATCGCCGTGACCCCTGCTCGCCAGCGTCAGGGCCTAGCCCGTCGATTATTGGAACAGGCCATAGACGCGGCCCGCCGCGATGCCATGAGTGTGATCTATCTGGAAGTGCGGGAAAGCAATCATCGTGCCCGGGCGCTGTATGAGTCACTGGATTTCACGGTTTCCGGCATTCGCAAAAACTATTACCGCCGGGGCGATGGCCACGAAGATGCGATACTGATGCAGTGCCTGCTGGCCTCGGGGCATAAATAATTACACTCTGCGAAAAAAGGTAAGCAAGGAGGCAAAGTGCCGTGACCCGCAGTGGTTTCTACGCAGCTGCTGTAGGAGTTCCCTTCCAGGGGACGAACCTCGCGCAGCGAGGCCATCGCCAGGAGAGCGATCAGGGATATCTGAGCTCGGCAGGTTTCAGAGTTTCCCTAGAGCCAACGGTGTGGTCCGACCCCCGGTTTTCCTTTTCAATTTTTCACTTTGAACTTTCAACTGAATTCCGCGGGCAGGGCGGCCGTCGTACGGCTCCATCCCTAAACCGCGTTGCCGCGTGTAGCGTGAAGCCTGCAGCGGCTTCCTATTCCAAGGGCATCCAGCCCTTTTCTGTATCCCGGAAGTGGATGACCCGTTGGCGCTGGAAGGTGTCGCCTTTCTTGAAATTGCCGTGCTCCACCCGCAACGCGCTCAGCGCCATGATCATGGCGAACCGGTCCAGGCCGGAGAGTTCCTCGTTGCCTTTTACCTGGTTGGTATAGCCCTCCAGGTCTTCCTGGGCCTCCAGGCTGTAGCTGACTTCCACGGTGTAGCGGCCATCGCCATCCTCGTAACCGTTGTGCTTTTCCACATCGGTGACTTCCAGCAATCCATCCAGATGGGCGTTACGCATTTCCGCTTCCAGGGCTTTCTGGGCATCGCCGGCATCGGGGCTACGGCTACAGGCGCTCAACAGGGTAAGGGCGAGCAGGGCTGTCACAATGTGAACGCAACGAAGGGTGGCAGACATGGCTGTGTCCTGATTGAAAAGAGGAGCGGTCACTCTAGCACCGCTTTAGCCGCTGACCCAATGGCGCCATTGTTAGCTACTGGACAGCGGGTCGATTAATGCCAACGATAGGGGAACAGAAAAACTTACCCAAGGAGGGATTGCCCATGTCCGAAAGCCTGTTTCGTCGTTTGCTGATCATGGTGGCGCTGATCTTTTGCGGTGCTTTTGCGGTGCTGGTCATCCCGCCGCTCATGGCCAACCCGGATATACTGGCTGCCGCCGCTGGCGGTTTCGTCAACCCTTATGCGGCTGGCTACGCCACCGATGTCATCCTGTGCTGGGTGATTCTGGCGATCTGGGTGCTGTTTGAGCGTCAGCGCTACCAGGTGCGCGGTGGCTGGCTGGCCTTGTTGCTGGGCGTGGTGCCCGGGGTTGCGGTGGGCTTTGCCCTGTACCTGCTGATGCGCCAGCGCCAACTGAAAGGGTCCGGGCTGGTCTGACGGGAAATGAGGCCGCGAAGGCTGTTATACTCGCGCCCTCGAAATACCCAGTCAGAGATTGAGCACCATGAGCCTGCAAGACCAGGTGGCCAAGCGCCGCACCTTCGCGATTATTAGTCACCCGGACGCCGGTAAAACCACTATTACCGAAAAGCTGTTGCTGTACGGAAACCTGATTCAGAGCGCAGGCACCGTGAAAGGCAAGAAGTCCGGCAAGCACGCCACCTCCGACTGGATGGAGATGGAGAAGGAGCGGGGCATTTCCGTGACCACCTCGGTGATGCAATTCCCCTACAAGGACGCCACGGTCAACCTGCTGGATACCCCCGGCCACGCGGACTTCTCTGAAGATACCTACCGCACCCTCACCGCGGTGGACTCGGCATTGATGGTTATCGACGCCGCCAAGGGTGTGGAGCAACGGACCGTCAAGCTGATGGAAGTGTGCCGTCTGCGTGACACGCCGATTCTTACCTTCATCAACAAGCTGGATCGGGATGTGCGCGACGGCATCGACGTGCTCGACGAAATCGAGGACGTGCTCAATATCGAGTGCGCGCCGATCACCTGGCCCATTGGCATGGGCAAGAGCTTCAAGGGTGTCTACAACCTGCTCACTGACACCACCGTGTTGTACAAGACCGGCCAGGGCCACACTGTGCAGGACGTGCGTGAGGTCAAAGGGCTCAATAACCCCGAGCTGGATGAGGCCGTGGGGGCTGACTACGCCGAGGAGCTGCGCGATACCCTGGAGCTGGTGCAGGGTGCCAGCCACGAGTTCGATCTGGAGCGTTTCCTGGCTGGCAAACTGACCCCGGTTTTCTTCGGTACCGCGCTGGGCAACTTCGGTGTCGATCATATGCTCGATGGTCTGGTGCAGTGGGCGCCGCCACCCCAGCCCCGCGATGCGACGGCTCGCACCGTGGCGGCCGATGAGCCCAAGATGACGGGCTTTGTGTTCAAGATTCAGGCCAATATGGACCCCCGCCACCGGGATCGCATTGCTTTCATGCGCATTTGTTCCGGCACCTACCGAAAGGGCATCAAGCTCAAGCAGGTGCGGACCGGGAAGGATGTGCGCATTCCCGATGCCCTGACGTTCCTGGCCGGTGAGCGGGATAATGTGGAAGAAGCCTTCTCCGGTGACATTATCGGGCTGCATAACCATGGCACCATTCAGATCGGTGATACTTTTACCGAAGGCGAAGAGCTGGCCTTTACCGGCATTCCGCACTTCGCTCCGGAGCTGTTCCAGCGGGTGGTGCTCAACGACCCGCTCAAGAGCAAGCAGCTGCACAAGGGCCTGACCCAGCTGGCAGAAGAAGGTGCTACCCAGGTGTTCTTCCCGCTGCGCAATAACGATGTGATTCTCGGTGCGGTGGGTACCCTGCAGTTCGATGTGGTGGCGGCGCGGTTGAAAGGCGAATACGGGGTGGATTGCCGTTATGAGCCGGTCAGTGTGGCCACGGCTCGCTGGGTGGAAGCCGAGAGCGATAAAGAGCTGTCCGCCTTTGAACGCAAGGCCTATGACAATCTGTCCCGTGACGGTGCCGGGCACCTGACGTACCTGGCACCCACGCGGGTTAACCTGCAACTGGCCCAGGAACGTCACCCGGACATTCGTTTCCGCGAAACCCGGGAAATATGAGAAGGCAATTAATAGTTAACAGTGAATAGTTAACAGCGAAAATCGAAGAACCTGATCCAGGCTAAACATGGCCGTTTTACTACGGGTCGGGCAATGGAATCCGCATTTGAAACGAGGTGGACATGGATGTCGATACCGCTCGCCAATATCTTCTCGGCAAGCCCGAAGCGATGGAGGATTATCCTTTTGGCCCGGATGTGGCGGTGATGAAAGTGCGCGACAAGATGTTCGCAACGCTGGGGCAGGAGGGTGGCGAAGGGCGCATGAATCTGAAGTGCGATCCGGATCAGGCCCTGGCGCTGCGGGATATCTTTACCGCCGTGCTACCCGGCTACCACATGAACAAGAAACACTGGAATACGATCAAACTGGATGGCTCCATTCCTGAAGGGGAAATCCAGCGCATGATCGATCATTCCTTTGCGCTGGTGGTGGGTGGTTTGTCAAAAAAAGTGCGCGAAGGCATGGAAGTGCGCCACGGCCGCGAAGCGCTCTATGGCGGACAGAACTGAACAGGCAGGGAGACGGCAATGGCAGTAGTCATCGGTGGCATTATTATTATCTGGCTAGGCCTGACCATGGGCGCGGCGGGCTTGCGTTGGTTGGGTGTGGAGCTGCATTACCCAGCTCGTTTGGTGGCGCCGGTGTTGCTGGCGGTGTTAGAAACGCTACTGTTCTTGTTGTTTGTTCCCGGCACGGAGTTGTTGCCACAAAGCTGGGGCTGGCCCATGGCGGGCGGTCTGGTGGCTGCGGCCTGGCTGATCAACGGCGCTGTCGCCGGCCTGGACTGGCATCGCAATCGGCCAGTGAAAGAATCTCCGGCGACAGAATAACCCCCAGCGTTTTATTGCCACTGTAGAACGTGCTTGCACCCGGGTTGCATTAGGAGTGAGGGACGAGGTTTGAGTTTCGAAAAGCTTTTTTCCCTCGTGCCTCGTTTCTCGCAACTCGGACCTAAGCGTTCGCGTCTCAAGTGGCGCTCCTACGGCGTCTATCCCTAAAAACTGCTCCAGCCGCTGAATTCCATTCCCCGATACAGCCAGTACTTCCACACCGAGTCATCCGCATACACCGCATAGTCGGTGCTGTGTTTTTCGTCGTAACGGTTTTCCCAGCGCCGTTCGAAGGTGTCGCCGGCCTGTTGCATGATGGGGTGGTCGGGGGCGGCGATCAGCCGCACGCTGCTCTCCAGATTCAGGTTGTCCAGATTACGCCGGGTGTAGTTGGCGGAGCCGAGGATCAGTTCGGCGCTGTTGGCGCTGCGCCGCAGCAGCATCTTGGTATGGCATTGTTCACCCTGGGTGTTGCACCAGCGCACCGGGATGCCGGCGTTGTGCAATTCACTCCCCACCTGACGGTTGGGAATCCCGTTCTTCTCACGCCCGAAGGCATCCTTGTTGGGATCCAGCAGGACGCGTAGTTGTACGCCCCGTTGCTGTGCCGCGAGCAGGGCCTTCATCAGCGGGCGATGGGACAGATAGAACACGGACACATCAATCTGATCGCCGGCCTGGCTGTGGTTGAGGGTAGCGAGCAAGGCATCACGAATGGCGCCTTCGGTGAGCAGTTGCAGGCGTGCGTCGGCGGCCGGGTCAGCCGGTTGTGTTGGCAAGGTGGGTAGTGTGGGCAGTCGGGTGGCGGTCAGCTCTGCGACAGCCAGTTCACTGGCCAGCAGGTCTTTGACCGCATTGCCTTGAAAGCGTAGGCCGATATTGCTGTGGGCGCTGCTGCCATCGTGGGCATTGGCGGAGGTGACCAGGCCGGTCCAGTGTTCACCTTCGTCCACCACCAGGGTCTTGCGGTGATTGGCCTTGAAGTTCAGCAGCGTCAGGTAGCTGCGAAGGGGTACCTGTCCCGGCCCCATGGGATTGGGCAGCCAGCCCTTGTCCGGGTTGTTGCCCAGCCACTGACAGCACACCCGCCACAGGCCGGACCAGCTGGGGTTGGAATCGCGCAGTGCCGGCAAAGGCGTGGTGACGACGGTGACGCCGGCTTTCTTCAGGCGCGTAAGGTGCTTGCTGTGGAGCCCGCCATAAAGCGTATTGATGGGGTCGGTGATGACCACGATTGGCATGGCCGGGTGGCTGGCCCGTCGGGCCAGCAAGGCGTCGGTGAGCTCGCTGGACAAGGCCCGGCCGCTCTCGTTGGCAGTGCCCTGAAAATCGTTGAACAGGAACATGTCGACCACGATGAGTTTTTCCGCCTGGCCAATTAAGCGGAAGAATTCGTCGAAAATATGTTGTCGGCTGAGCCGCGTGGTTTCGCTACCGTTGTCGCTTTCCCAGGTATCGTCTACCAGCAATTTGAGCCCCTGCACCGCATGGGTTTCCCCTTGCATGTTCAATCCCGGAGGAAGCGGCTTGTAGCGGTGCCAGAGGGCGGTGCTGGCGGTCAGGGCAACCAGCATCAGCAGGGCGAGTTTCAGGCGGGTCATAGGCAGTCCTGTGCATTCGATGGGGCTACCTTATCAGCTAATGGGGTGTGCGCCATGCGGTCCTGCCATTCCTGTCTCATCAGGTGGCACATTCGTGCAACATTCTGAAAAGAATGCCGCCATGCCGGTAACTATGGCACCACCGTACCGCAACAGTGTGGCGCCGGGATCTCTCTGACAATCAAGGTCTACCCGTGCGTATTGCGCGGATCTTAACAAGAACAATCAGCGGTCCACGCTGATCCCGGCGCGCCAACGGCTGCCGCCCGGGGAGGAGCCTGCGATGAAAATGCCTGCGTTTGCCATGCCTGTCACCCTGACCCTTTTGCTCACCGCCTGTGGCGGGGGCGGCTCATCGTCGGTGCCGGTGACCAGCAACCCCCCTGCCGAGCCCACCCCCAATGAGCCCGCTGAGCCGATTGCCGGGGAAGGTGAAATCCGGGTGCTTTCCAACCGGGCAGACCTGATCAGCGGTGGCGATGCACTGGTGGAGGTGATCACCCCCGATGCGGCCCAGCTTGAAGGCGCGGTGGTGACACTGGGGGATAGGGCCGTCACCGACCAACTGACGGCTACTGACGCCGGTACTCTGAAAGGCCTGATCAATGGCCTGGCGCTGGGCAACAACCGGCTGACCGTGGTGCTGGCGGATGACAGCGTGCTGGAACGGATCATTATCAATCACCCCAATGGGGGGCCGGTGATTTCCGGGCCGCAGATTCAGCCCTGGCAATGCACCAATGCGGCGGCGGTGGATGCCAAGTGTAATCAGCCGGCTGAGTACAGCTTCAAGTATGTGCCCGCCGACAAATTGCAGAATTTGCTGACTAATTTTGATCCAGAGAACCCGGGGATTCCCGGCGCCTTTCAACCTTACGACCTGGCCAATCCACCGGCCCAGGAGGCCATTGCCCGGATCACCACGGATGCAGGTGTGGAGGTGCCCTTTATCGTGCGCATGGAAGAGGGCGTGCAGAACCGGGATCGCTACCTGATCATGACCCTGTACCAACCGGATCAACCCTGGACCGCGCTGAATCCGCAGCCCCAGTGGAACGGCAAATTGCTGATTCACCACGGCGGTAACGTGGGCGTGAGCTATGGTATGGGTAACCCTCCCCAGGGTGATATCGCCGGTACGGCGCCGGAAGGCGCCGAGCTGTTGCTGGGTGACAGTATCACCACGGCGCTGGGACGCGGTTTCATGACTCTCTCCACCGCCCAGGGTAACCTGGGGCATAACGGCAATCTGGTGACGGCGGCGGAATCGCTGATGATGGGCAAGGAGCGCATCGTCGAGCAGTACGGTGAAATTCGTTACACCATTGGTACGGGGTGTTCCGGTGGTTCCATCACCCAGCAGCATGTGGCTAATGCGTATCCGGGCATTTATCAAGGCATGATCGTGCAGTGCTCCTACCCGGATGTGTGGACCACGGCCACCCAGTTCGCCGATTACAATTTGCTTAGCCAGTATTTCGGCAATCAGCTGCCTTCCGACCCGCAAGGCTTTCAGGATGTGGTCACCCGGTTGTTGAGTTCCGGGGTGATTCCCGCTGCGCAATGGTCCGCGTTCTATGGCCATCTGCCGTTGAATCCGCTGGTCTCGGATCTGGCCTTTTTCCCGGCAGCCTATCCTGACCAGGAAAGCTGCCCGGGTCTGGAAGACGGGGTGACCGTCTATGACGCCCAGGACGCTCCGGATGGGTTGCGTTGTGGCTTGCTGGATTACATGAAGTCCCAGTTTGGGCTGCGTTCGCCAGAAGTGTGGTCTGCGAACGAACAATTGCTGTCGCGGGGATTCGGGGGCATTCCGCTGGATAACGTGGGCGTTCAATATGGCCTGCGGGCGTTGCAGAGTGGTGTGATCACCGGTGACCAGTTCCTGAAAGTGAATCGGGAAATTGGCGGCTTCAATGTGGATATCGACTACCAGCCGGAGCGCACCGTGGCCGATAGTCAGGCGCTGCACAATGCTTACCGCACCGGTGCCATTAACACCGCCGAGCACCTGGCCAATGTACCGATTATTGATCTGCGCGGCCCGGACCCGGGGATCGCCCACGATGCCTATCACTCCTGGCAAATGCGGGCCCGCCTGGAAAAGACCCAGGGGCACGCGGACAACCAAGTGATCTGGTACGGCCCGGCGCCATTGTTTGGCGATACGGTTTATACCACCGAGGCGCTATTGGTGATGGATTTGTGGCTGTCGCAAATTGAAGCGGACGCCTCGGCATTGAGCATTGAAGAAAAAGTCCGTGAGCACAAACCGGTCTACGCCCGTGACCGTTGTTTGTCGGTGTCTTCGCTGG
>Ga0115005_10002615_pt1 | contig 14351 bp, 9 predicted proteins | sample ArcOceMetagenome_FD_87163 | JGI IMG/M metagenome (GOLD analysis project Ga0115005, IMG submission 87163) | Marine eukaryotic phytoplankton communities from Arctic Ocean - Arctic Ocean - Greenland ARC118M Metagenome | ecosystem: Environmental > Aquatic > Marine > Oceanic | place: Arctic Ocean... | reverse complement strand
GTTACGGTTGAGCCTCATTTCTCCAAGAAAATGTAGCCGTTGTTCCGGATGTTTATTCACGATCTCCTCAACGGCGGCGTGACCAACTCCACCTTGAACCTCCAACGGACGGATTTTGGAATTGATTTATAAACACCCGCAAATTTTGTGCAAGACACGACACGCATCATAACCGGGTAATAATAGGGGGTGTTTGTGGTTGTACAACAACGTGCATTGTCTGTCTATAAGTATAATACGGGATACGGGTTCGTCAATCAGCATCAGTATATACTTGTACTGGTAGCTCTCTGCTCCTTCCATCGATACAACATAAATAATTCCTAGCGCGATTCATTAAGTTGCTTGCTGTCAATAAACGCGATGAAAGGATTGAATGCAAACCTAGTTTTCCTTTTGCTTTTACACTATTCAAAACAAGTGGAAGGCCGTCAACGGCGAACTCTAGAGAAACAAAGTCTCCACAAATATGCCAAGTTTCAACCGCCCCATCCGAGCGCTGCAATCAAGGAATCTTTGAAAGAAGCGTTTACAGATCGGGGCGACTACACGGGCGACTGGGACTCTACACGTAGCTCTAGCGCCACGGAATCTTCTAAGTCCATCTTTCGCGATAATAGAATTGGCTCCTTTCGCAAAGCAGAGGAGGAACAGGAAGACGATGGTGCAAATTATGAATACGATGACGGTGACGACGGTGCGAATTATGAATATGATGACGATGCCTTCAGAGCAGACGAACTTTGCTCAAAGTATCTCGTATCATTTCTAGAAGGCATCACTGATGCGAAGGATAATTGCGACGGAATCCAAAACGCATATGTTGCGGCATACTGTCACGCTCAAACCGACACCGATTACACTGCTGACGATGACCATGATGATTACTTCGTCAGCTACAATCATTTCTCATGCTGTGAGTCACTCAAAAACAACTACGACTCTTACTGTGAAAAATCCGAATTCGTCACAAACATGCATTTGCTTCTGATCGCTACCGTCCTTTTGCTATGTGAAATGGCTAAAAGTCTGATCAAATCACAGAACCTGCATTGGTTACCGGAGGCAGGAGGATGCATGATTGTCGGAATGTTGGTTGGGGCAATAGCGCAGGTGATGCCAAACGTGAGTTTGGATAACCTGAGCTTTGATGAAGACTTATTCCTTGCTGTGCTTTTGCCTCCAATCATCTTTGAGGCCGCATTGTCTGTCAACAAGAAGGAATTTCGTAGGAGGCGAATGGCAATTTTCATGTTTGCCGTTGTAGGGACTATACTGAGTACTTTCATGACGGGATACATGGTGTATTTCGCCAGTAACGCCATGGACTCTGTGACATCTATTCCTCTTCTAGATTCACTCATTTTCGGAGCGCTTATCTCTTCTATTGATCCAGTGGCAATCTTGAGTGTGCTTACCAGCCTCAATTTGACAGAGGAAGATACCGTTTTCATCATGGTATTCGGAGAGAGTTTGTTGAATGATGGAGTAGCCATTACGATATTCAATTCTCTTATCTCGCATTACAATAGTGATAAGGTGGACACTGATGAAATTCTGGGCACCGTTGCTGATTTCTTAATCATTGGTTTTGGATCAATTCTGATTGGAATTTTATTTGGTTTTGGAGCGTTGCTCTACTTTTGGGTCCTAAGGAAGAAGCTGAACGCCCCAATGGAAGTAGCAAGTTTCTTCCTCTGGGCTGGAATCCCATATTACGTCTGTGATGAGTTCAAAATGTCCGGGATTGTTGCAATTGTCACGGTGGGTTTCTTCATGGATATCTACATCACAAGTCCCAAGAACAACGGGCAGATGATAATCACTACAGATAAATCGGCGCCACAAGATTTCGGATTCACCTCTCCTTTGTTTGGCGGCAAGGCTGGAAATCACTATGTTGACCTCGGAGAATCCCTTCCATGCGCGACTGACACTACTGGTATTGCTCCGATAACATCACACAGTCCATCTGGGAAGTCTTTGTACTCATTACGCTCTCTCAGGTCTTTGAGGACGCTCAGAACACTTAATATGCGACAGCTTTTGTTCCGCGAGGAAAAGTTTCAGCTTTCTAGAGAGGCTGATAAGCACGTTCGTTTCTGTGCGCATCTCCTTTCCCAGCTTTCTGAGAGTTGCATCTTTGTTTACCTTGGCCTTTTCCTCTTCAGTAAGAACTACGACTGGGAAGCGCCTTTGATTGGCGTCTCTATTTTGTCATGTGTTACCAGTCGAGCCATCATGGTTATAATTATCTGTACTCTTGTGTGGTACATCAACATATTTAGGCAGAGATTTGGGTGGTACAAGTCGAAGAATTTTGGCTATGACGAAGACAAACCTCAGGTTAGCAGAACTGCGGCAGCTTTGCAGGATCGTCATATTCAGCTGGTGCTAGTTCTTTCCGGACTTCGAGGAGCGGTGTCCTTGGCTCTTGTCGAGAGTGTGCCAATCTACAACGCAGTTACAAACACTGGTACCGAATACAAAGGAATAATGAAGGCGATGACCTCTGCTTCAATCATTTTTACTATTTTTGTTTTTGGGGGCAGTTCTTACTACATCTTGCGCAACCTCGACATCAAGTCAGCTGATGAAAGACTGAACAAACAGATGCCCATGGCTAAAGTGCAAGAGATGCCCGCCCGAAGTAAAAAACAGAGGCCCACTCCTGAAAGTCCCATGATAGGCAGATCTACGTTGGGCAGGAAAGTTTCTAACAGCACAGCACCTGCTTCGCTCAAATCATCCAGGTTAGTACAACAGCAAGGCGTTATAGGCCCCATTCCTCCGGGAACTATGAGCAAGTCTTCAGATTCTGTATTGTCCCACGATGCGTCTAGTGGTAGCATACCAGCACCTGAATTCATCCGCAGTAACAATTCTTTGGCATAACAATTCGGCAAGTACACATAAGAGAACAACTCGGTGGAAAGTCACTTGTGCCCAATGCCTTTGAAAGTCGAAGTAAATAATAATTGAAATCCCAAATCATTATGTTCTAGATTAATAATAAACCTTACTTTCAACGCTTCGTTACTGATTTCCCTCCACCTTAATCTTAACTTGACCGTTTCTCATCACGCTATGATGGTCCTGCGATGGCGCATTATGATTATCCTCATGAACCAAGATGTGACTAGGCAGAGTAGGGAAGTTCGTGTTTGGTGCTGCGGAATGATCCGTAGGTAATCCTTTCAGCGGGTTCGGCGGTGAAGATGTCTTTTGCGTAAGATACGTGGACGTGGAATGTGAAACACTTGTTCCGTTGACTGAAGCCGCAGTTGGTATTGGCGCAGGATTGGTGGATGGCCTCGTCGATGAGCGATGCTGAGTTTGAAGTGACGTAGCTTGAGCTTGAACCACAAGTAACGGATTAGAGTGTTTGATGGTAGATAGACCAACGGTGGCTATGGGACTCGGCACAGTCAATGCACACTTTTTAGTTGGTCCGTTATGAGCTCCCATCAATGCAGGCTGTTTCGTTAACTGCATCGGCTTCGTGTTCCTGCTGGTTCTTGTTTCAGAGCATAATACAACACCATTTCTGGATACCTTTTTCAGAGGTAAACACTTTTTAGTTGCAACGTTTAAAACAAGACCGCCTTCTGCATTCTTTGCAGCCTTGCCAGGCTCATGCTGGACAGGACAACAACCTCCACTAAGATCTCGTCTCTTTTGAGAACGATAATTGTTTAGGCCTCTTAGCGAACGCAAATTTTCACTGATCTCAGAAGGACTGCATATTTTGCATGTTACAGGCGAAGTGCATGACACCAAATGATAAAGCAAATGTTTTGTTTTCCGACACCAAGGATACGGACAAATATCATATGCAGGTGTCGTGCCTGGACAATCCCGTACGTGCAACATCATGAACTTCACATTGGCGCAGCTATCCATCACATTTTTATTCGTATGCCTGAAGGAAAAAGTTAAACACAGACGTTTAGCGCGATGAAAGAATACAAAAGCAGAGCAGAAAATCGGAAGCAATCTTACCTTCCAGGACACGTAGAAGCATGGCTCATCAGAGTAAGCAGACGTGATGCATCATAGTCAGTGAACTTGGGACCAGAATAGTCCTTCCCAAAGTCTTCATTTTCTGCTCTAGCAGAGGGAGTATTTTCATCGTAGTCAGAATCTTCAGAGTCGGATGCAAAGTCATCCATATCAACAAATTTATGAGTAAATTCTCCGGTCTTTCTTACATCCTGCCCGCAAATAATTTGAGACGGCGAATGGGAAGAAACAGACACAACCTTGTTAGTTCCCTTGGAATCATCCGTTGCAGCATGTGCTAGTAAGGCAGGGTGGTATTCTATAGCGTTTGCGGGAGCTGATATATCCAGTCGAGGAATTTGGGTTTTCCCACATTTTACGCACTCATGCGAAGACAAAGCCCACCATGGATTGTGTTCACACGTTGTTTTGTAAGATTCATTGCAGAGTGCACATATATATTCAACAGAGCGCGGCCCTTTTTTCTGATTAGATACAGATCGAATAGCTCCAGGAGATGATTTTACTACCCGTCGTGCCGCAGTTGCCGCATGTTGCCTCTGTATCTGCTGCTGTTGGTGATGCAAAATTATCTGTCGTTGTCTTTCCTGATCAACGCGTCTCTTTTCGACTTTACGTCCCTTTTTCAGGGCCTCCGACTCTTTCACAACATCTGCACTGAAGCTTGGAGTCGAAAGAGGCACTGCTCTAGATTTATCCGTGGCTCCTTGGGCCGCCGAGTAGACAGGTTTAGCAACAACAAGAGTAGCACTTGCTGGTGGTCCTGGAGTCCTCAGTTTGGCAGCAGGAGCCTTGATCACGCAACTTGGCGGCGGCGGTGGTGGAGGGGTTGAAGGATTTTGTGGTGAAGAAGCTACGCCATTTTCAGTCTTGTGTCGCGAACTTTCAACGACCATGTTATGTACTCCTAATGCAGCGGAAACCCCAGATAGTACCTGTCTGCTCCCAGGAGTCATACCAGCATAAACAACTTTTCGTGGTGTTGTTGTGATTGGAGTAGTAATCTCAGTTTTAACTATTGTTGTCTCTGTGATACCGGCCATAATCCCCACTCCATGTCCATGTGCCCTCTGTTGAGATCCCAGTGTCTTACCATGCAGCTTTTGAGTGAGACTTGATCCACCCCCCTTGAGAGGCTGCCCAAACTGAGAGTGGACAGTAGGACCTGTGACAGGTCCGGCACTTGGAGGATTCAGCGGCCCGTGACTTGGGATAGGAAAATTTTGAGCGTTTGGAGCCCTGTCTTGTGTGGCTGATATTGATCTTCCATGAGGTGGTGCAGCGCTTGGCGGCTGCAATCCCCTTCGGGGCGGCATACCAACAGGATTTTTTGCAGCGCCCTGTTGAGCAGCTAGCTGTTTCGTCAGGCGTTCCTTGACTGGTAATAAGTTTGCCAAGATGTGCTCCTCTAGCTTTTGTACATTTTCTTCTTCTTCCTTTTCTTTCGTCAACTTTGTAAGTGCTGATGATCGTGCAAACTCCTTTTTTGCCTCTTCCTCCTCAAATGCAGAAGCTAAAATTGCTTCATTTGTCTCTTGCGTCGAAGATGAAACAGATGCAGTACTATGCGCAGAAGTGGCAACCTTGGACGTAGCATCTCCTCCGGAAATCATCCCTCCTCCCGAAGAAGTAACTGCTACGCCAAGAGTACTTTTGCCTTCAACTTCCAGCTCGCACCCTACTTGAATTTGATTCATTGTTTCCTCCAAATGTACAATAAAGCTGTGCAATTTTTCCCGACGCTCTTTGCTTCCAGCAGATTCTGTTATACTCTTTGAAGATGATTTGGCACCGAGCAGTTGCCGTTCAAGCTTTTTAAACTCTCGATGCATGTATTCCAGTTGCGCCATGTACTTCATCCGGAGGTGGAACATCTTAGTGGATTTAAGCGGAGGTGAGGGTGATAGTTTCCTTGGTCCCATACCAGGAGTTTGAGCAGGCAGAAATGGCGATGTTGATAAACCCGATGTAACGGGATTCTTAGCAGAAGGAACGATAGTTGTAGTTGCATGCATGCAGGAATGTGAGGTAGCGACTCCGGGTGGAAAAGAGGGAGACGCCGCAGCCAATAGCGAACTTGTTTCTTTCTTTCCTGTTGATTCACTAGATGATAAAGTAGATACGGATAAGCTCTCTGACCTATCTCTGGCGCTATCGCATATGTTGCTAGATAATGAGCGATGGGGGAACAACCCTGCAGCTGCAGTAACAGTTGCTGTTTCCGTCGATCCCGAATCTGCAGTCACAGCGGGTGATGCAACGCCTATTTGAGCCGATGCAACATTGCTATTATTGCCATTTGAGCTGGGAATGGGCAGTCTATCCCCATTCACGCTCAGCCTGTTATTGGGTCCGGCAGTAGGTGTCAAAGGTGCATCTGAATGATTTGAACTAGTGTCCGTCTCGCAGGCCTGAGGAGGTTCACTGCTTTGATGTATAGACAGCGATGTGGTCCTAGTTTTTGAACTAGTTGCAAGAGAGCTTGCAGCAGAAATTATAGAATCGGATGTTTTCTGAGTTTCTTCCACCTTGAACTTCTTCAAGAAGGGCTCTCTCGAAGCCGAAGCCGAATTTATCCCTCCAATAGCTGAAGGATTATCCACTGGCAGTAATCGCTTTGTTGGTAATACCGGTGATACCATATTCTTGGATGATCGGAGGCTCTCCTTTTATAGCTTTATAAGTGTTTTTGTTATTTCTTCTTTCTCAATAATGAATACTGCACTGCAATACAAGTTGTTGTATATGTAACAGCTAGATTTTTTACAATAACACTTTTGCTGATCTGGATTCTGTAGTCTAGCGGTAATCCCAAGCTGATCTGTTCTATAAGTATACGTCTAAACAGTTCTTGGCGCGGAAGAGGGACTGGAGAGAGAGATTATGTTGCTGATTGGGTTTGAAAGGCGCAAGGCATATACCGGTACTACGCACGCTGGAGAAAAGAGTGTGTAATGTGTAATAGAAAAAAAAACACGTCAGGTGGTTTGCTGTTGTTTTTTTTCTAAAAAGCTCTTACTAAAAGATGGTATGTTTGGAAAATTCAGAAAAGCTAAATGATATATAATGCGAATGTAACGTACATAGTAGCAGAAATGTCACCACGTCAGATTGTTTCGCAGCTTATTTTCTAAAAAGCTCTTAAAATTTGGTTACGCAGAAAAGCAGCTTGAAGAATCATAAATTAGAGTGTGATGCAAATTCGCGTTTTTTTTATTAAGAAACGTGTGAGATCATTTCGAAAGTCCGTTTCTGACCATGACGTCTTCATGACGACGTAATATTTCTTCAACTCGGAAAAACGGGAACACGTCAGCCTCTACAGCATCAACTTCAAACTAAGAAAAAACTATTTGAAGCCATGCATTTGAGAAAATGCTTAATTAATTTGCTGAAATGAAAATAGTGAAGAGTAGTAAATACAAACAGTGGTTTCATCTTCAACTACAGAGTGAAGAGCAAATAATTCTCTAAGCTATATAAACCGTCTAAGCAAAGATCTAGGTGGTAGATAGGTGTTAATTGTTACGTAAATTAGAGTGACCAGAATGACTGGTCTATGATAAACAACCAATCATATAGGGATTGGACATGATCCCCTCTTGTCAAATTCGAAAATAGCAAAGAAGCCCAGCATTAACCACGACATGCGTGGCGGCATACTAGGGCGTGGCATCATGCCCACAATTTGTGTCAAAGTACGTAATTATATGTTTGATCATAGTATGGTACTTTTCGGGAATTTAAAACTACAGTAGTATGGACATGATGCAAAAATGAATGCGGGCTGTGTGCATGGAACGTATTTATTTGATGATTGTTTGCTGTCGGCGGTATTCAACTACTGTTGAAACGAGAAGCAATATTCGCTATCGTACGTTCGCTTGTTAGTACGTCTGGTACTTGTAGTCAAATTATGGCAACTTTAAAACTCCAATTTTGTCCCCTACTTTGTTGGATTCCTCTCACGACAAAGAAGCCCATCATCAACCACGACATACGTGGTAGGCAGCTTCATGCCCACATCTGGTGTCAAAGTTCAAAGTACGTAATTGTGTGTTGGAGGATCCTATTTGATCATAGTACTTTTTGCCGTAGGAATCTAAAACTACAGTATGGACATGCAAAAATGAATTCGGGCTGCACACGTATTTATGTTCAGTGTGTTAGTAGCTGACTGTCTGCTGTTGGTATTCAAGAACTACAATTTGAACGAGACGCAATACTCGCTATCATGCGTTTGCTTGTTACAGTAGTATGTTCAATGTGTAGTGAATTTATTTCATTTGTAAAAACTACAAGTGACCCGTCCTTTGTTGGATGTCTGCATTCGGCTAGAGCAAGCGACAAAGAAGCCCACCATCAACCACGACATACGTGGCGGGGCGGCAGCGTGCCCAAATTTGGTGTCAAAGTACGTAATTATGTGTTTGATCATAGTCTACTACTTTTTGCCGTAGGAATTTAAAACTACAGTATGGACATGATGCAAAAATGAACAGAATGCGTGCTGCATATGTATTTATGTTCAATGTGTTTGCTGACTGTTTGCTGTTGGTAGTCTATTCAACCCTTCCTTTGCTGTTTGATGTCACCTCCTCTCAATGTGTTTGCTGACTGTTTGCTGTTGGAAGTCTATTCAACCCATCCTCCTTCTTTGTTCGATGACACTTCCTCTCAGCATTCATTCGGCTAGCTAGCTAAAAATACTGCCCCCAAGTTTCCCCTCCCTTTTTTGATGGAGGTTCCTGTGTAAGAACAGCTGGCTGCAGCACAGAGATTGTTGTTGTTGTTCAGCGACAAATTGAACGACGCGCAACAGTTAAAAAAATTGCAATTTCATTGTGATTCTGTATTCTTTGCATGACGGAATGAATCGAATCAATTTGAATGAATCGAATCATTGCCGTTTTGTTACAAGTATTATTTTAAATAATAAACCATTTCCATTGTGCTATTACTTCCAAAACGTGATATTTTGGCAAGACGTTACGATACCGGTTTTTCGTGTTGTCTCTTCCATCTCCCTTTTGCTCTTCCTTCGTTTCTTTTTCTCTCCTGGGTATGTCTTGCGATTGGTTTCTGTTCTTTGCCCCCCCCCCTCCCTCGCGCCACCGTCATGCAATGCGACAGTTACTAAGAGGTCACCAAGCGAGTTCTGCTGCTACCTGAAGCATCTACCAGTACCGGTAGCGCGAGCAACACAGACCGACCACTCTCTACCACATTGAACATTACAAGGTTGAGGTTTTATCATACACAAGCCGAACCGATCATCTTCAATTATTATCGAACGTTTTCCAATCGATTGAATTCAAGACAAGCTGCGGTGTCCAGTAATTTTTGAAAACCATCAACCCAGGAAGAACCTTTACTCGCTAACTCGCCAAGTTGTCATCATATTTAAAGGCCAGCGTTACTCATTGATACAGTACACTGAGCTTCACACTTCCCCGACGACCTCAACTGACTCGCTTCATTTCCACAAAAGACGATACTCGTTGTAATCAATCAAATTGATAAAATGGCATCCATGGAGGAAGCTCTTCAGCGGCTCAGTTCGACAACTGAAGAATTCGATATCGCGCTGCTAGACCAAGTAATTGCAGCGGCGTATGACCCAGTCAACCCCCAACGCGCGGCGGCGAATAAGGTTCTCATGACTCTGCAGGAAAACCCAGACTTGTGGACCAAGGCGGATGGAATTCTCGAAAGGGCGACGAATTTTCAGAGCCGCTTTTTCGGTCTTCAGATCTTGGATGATGCTATTCGGACCCGGTGAGTTTTTAATTTTTACAGTTTTGTACAGGACCGTGTACAAACAGTAAACTGAAATGCAAACATGTTTCTGATTTCGATTCTATTCTAATCTAATCTTGCCAACCAACCAATTGAATACATACAGATGGAAAATTCTTCCTGCCGAGCAGCGAGAGGGAATAAAAAACTACGTCGTTTCAAAAGTCATCTCCATGTCCTCCTCCGAGGAAACGCTCCGACAAGAAAAAGTATTCGTCCAGAAACTCAACCTCACACTCGTACAAATCCTCAAACAAGAATGGCCCCACAACTGGCCATCCTTCATTCCAGATCTAGTAGGCAGCAGCAAATCATCAGAAGTCCTATGCGAAAACAACATGCAAATCCTAAAATTGCTCAGTGAAGAAGTCTTTGATTTCTCACGGGATCAAATGGTGACGGAAAAGGTAAAGAAGATGAAGGAGTCCCTGAACGGTGAATTTTCTTCCATCTACCAACTCTGTGAATTCATCCTCCAGCACTCGCAAAGACCCAGTCTTCTCAAAGTGACACTGCAGACGTTACAACGGTTCCTCACTTGGATCCCACTCGGATTTATCTTTCAAACCAATTTAGTGAATGAATTACTCAACAAATTCTTTCCGGAACCCATGTTCCGCAATGATACACTTGATTGCCTTACAGAAATTGGGAATTTGGCCGATCTTGAACCGCAGTATGATGCACTTTTTCGGAAACTTTTTCATGGGTTCTTGCAGAGATTGAATGACATGTTTTCCGTGGATGTTAACCTTGCGCCCGTCTTTGAGAATGGATCAGAGGAGGATTGTATCTTTATTCAGCGCATTGCGTTGTTTTTGAGTGGGTTCTTCAAGGCTCATCTCAAGGTTATGGAGGGGACTCTTGAGAGTCAACAGGATTTGATCAAGGGATTGTTTTATTTGGTGAGAGTGAGTGAGGTTCCTGACACGGAGATCTTTAGGATTTGTTTGGAGGCGTGGCATATGCTTGCGCACGATTTGTACAATTCTGAGAAGGGACGGAGTGGATCAGGGAACGGTGCGGGGGTTTTGAATTTGGGAATAAATGGGGCGGGATCGGGTGGTCAGAGTCGACAATTCATGTATGGGCAGGTGCTCACTGGTGCGAGGCAGGTTATGATTGCTAACATGGCCAAGCCAGAAGAGGTTCTGATTGTGGAGGACGAAAATGGAGATATTGTGAGAGAAACAACCAAAGACACGGATGTGATTGCGCAGTACAAGACGATGCGCGAAACGCTCGTATTTCTGACGCACTTGAATTGCGACGATACCGAACAAATCATGTTGAGCAAGCTCACGGAACAAGTTGATGGGAGCAACTGGTCGTGGAATAATTTGAATACTCTATGTTGGGCCATTGGGTCGATTTCTGGAGCAATGTCCGAGGACGAAGAGAAGCGTTTCCTTGTCACTGTCATTAAGGATCTACTTGGTCTCTGTGAAATGAAAAAGGGCAAGGATAACAAGGCCGTCATTGCGAGTAACATCATGTATGTTGTTGGTCAGTATCCTCGGTTCTTGAAGGCGCATTGGAAATTCCTCAAAACCGTTGTCAATAAGCTGTTTGAGTTTATGCACGAGATTCATCCCGGTGTTCAAGATATGGCCTGTGATACCTTTCTCAAGATTTCGACAAAGTGCAAGAGAAAATTTGTCACTCTTCAGTCGGACGAATCTACTCCTTTCATCTGCGAGCTTGTAGAAAATCTACCAAGCATCATTAGTGACCTCGAACCACATCAGGTGCAGTCTTTTTACGAATCTGTCGGATGTATGCTGAGTGACAAAGGTCCTCAGGTATCTATTGATCGTCCCGGAATCCTTGCAAAATTGATGGATTTGCCCAATAGAACCTGGCGCATGATTATGGAAAATGCAATCAAGAACGTAGAATCGTTGGTTGAGCCAAGCACCATCAAAGAAATCATCAAGATTCTCAAGAGCAATAATAGAGTTTGCCATTCTGTTGGGCCTTTGTTTACTAGTCAGTTACAAACTTTCTTTTTGGATATGCTTAACGTGTACAAGGTGTACTCTGAGCGCATTTCTGCCGCTGTTGCACAGCAGGGAGCCATTGCGACACAGATGAGTCTCGTGAGGACTATGAGAAGTGCCAAAAAGGAGGTTTTGCGATTGCTAAATGTGTTCATTCAAAAGAGCGGACCTCCCGAAGCTGAGCCACGTGCTGTTGCTCAGGGATTCATTCCAAATGTTCTCGACCCGATTTTGGGTGACTATCAAAGAAACATTGCTGGTGCAAGAGACCCGGAGGTTTTGATGTTATTTACCACTGTTGTTGAAAAGTTGAAGAGCCACGTCGTAGACGACGTACCTCGTATTATGGAATCCACTTTCGAGTGTACTCTGCAGATGATTACTGTCAACTTTGAAGATTACCCGGAGCACAGGATACGATTTTATCAGTTCTTGAGAGTAAGTACCGTTCAAATAATTGTGATTGTCATGCCGAAATACATTTTGCTGCAGCTAATCGCTTTCTTTCTATTCTTAAATAGGCTATCAATTTACATTGCTTTCCAGCTCTCTTTAACATCCCACCAGCTCATCAAAAACTTGTCATTGATGCTGTAGTATGGGCCATGAAACACACGGAAAGAAACATTGCTGATACGGGCCTTGAAATCTTGCATGAGCTACTTCTGAATGTGGGAAGAACTCCTGACATCGCTCAGGGATTCTACCAACAGTATCTACTTGCTTTGATTCAGGACGTCTTTGCTGTTCTAACAGATCGTTTGCACAAGTCTGGGTTTAAAATGCATTCAACTCTTCTACGTCACATGTTCCATTTGGTACAAATGAACCAAGTCACAGTTCCTTTATTTGATCCCGCAACAGCTCCTGCTGGTCAATCGAATCCCGTTTTCCTTCGAAATCATATTTCTGATCTCCTCATTACCAGCTTTCCCAATGTCACATCGACTCAAGTAGGAACCTTTGTCGATGGAATGTTTGATCTGAAAATGGACCTCCCTACATTTAAAACTCATTTACGTGATTTCCTCGTTCAGCTCAAGGAATTCAGCCTTGAAGATAATACCGGCCTTTTCAGTGAGGAACAGGAGATGGAAGCAAGGCAAAGAGAGGAAATTGCTGCGGCTCAACGTAGTGCTGTGCCAGGAATCTTAAAGCCATCTGAGATTGATAATGATCTTTAACTTCACTTTTTGACACTGGTTGCTAGCGGGGATGTACGTTAATGATACTAAGTATTTGCATTAGGTTCTTTGACCTTTTCGTGTTACTGTTACAAATCTCTTACATGCAGGGTGTCATAGTAGTGGAACAATTCAACCGTTCCTTTTTATTTTAATTCTTCACTACACGAATTCTGTACCCCGGCAACTCACTTTCCCATTCGACTTTAAGAGAAGAATGCGCTTGCGAGCATGGTACATATTGATGCTCGTATACGAGCATGATGGGACGCAAATAGAACCCACCACCATTCAAATAAACTGAAAAAGTCTACAGCACTGATTTTCACATAACTAACTTGCTTGTGTTCGCCACAATGATAAAGGAACAGCATCAGAGCAAGAATACTACGTACCGCTAACATCCGGTACTATAGGAAGGATAATCCATCCATTCCCATTATAGGTCCAACCAAGCGGTACAACATATAGTAGTTGTACTCGTAGTAGGTGTTAAAAGTAAAAGGATGCCGTGTTCATAAACACGTACATCTGACGGGTCTTCTGCAGACACTCGATTCTCATCATCAAATACGTGTATAACAAGCTGATAAGCATGCAAATAGCTTGCTAGTGCAAGCTTGGTGCTGTCCATTAGGTCCATGCCATCGTCTTTCGCACATTGATTCCGCCTCGGTAAAATTCAACAGCAGGCATAAAACCTTGGGAGACAAAGGCGAAGAGAGGGGTTGTTTGCTGTATTTTGCTCCATATATAATCCCTGATCCGGATCGCTGCATCATCTCAGTTTCTGCGTAACATTCGCCATTGGAAAGCGAAAATCCAGAATTGTGGAAAGTAAGAATGGTTACTAGAGCTCCGACATTGGAACCACGCCTGGTGTATTTCGAAAAGAAGCAGGGCTGTATTGCTCGCCCCCCAGCTAAGCTGAAAGTGAGGTTGCCAGAGATGTATGCAAAGAGGGTGTGGTCTACAGGCAGTCGATAGAAAAACAAGGGAGGTATTTATTTTCTTTATTGATTGAAATAATTGCCTGCGTGCTGAGTAAAGTTTGGCAAGTAGTTCAAGTTTCAATGTTGCGAGCAAAGTTGCTTCAAGCCATTTCGACCTTCCTTACTGATCATTTGAGTCGTAAAGATCGAACTGGCATGAATGGTGGTGGTAATAGGTGGTAGTGATGAGTGTGTTGGTGCGAGTTTGTGTACTGTATGTTTGTGCGTTGTGATATATGTGCTCAAGTGATGTGGTCCATCGTATACTCTGTTTGTAAAAGATGCAACACCACTTCTCCCGGTGACATTACTTCACATTGTCCAGGCCGTGCAGGCGCAAAACCACTAGCCGC
>Ga0115005_10002614_pt1 | contig 14353 bp, 20 predicted proteins | sample ArcOceMetagenome_FD_87163 | JGI IMG/M metagenome (GOLD analysis project Ga0115005, IMG submission 87163) | Marine eukaryotic phytoplankton communities from Arctic Ocean - Arctic Ocean - Greenland ARC118M Metagenome | ecosystem: Environmental > Aquatic > Marine > Oceanic | place: Arctic Ocean... | reverse complement strand
TGAATACCATGGATGGTATTCATAATCCGACATCTTGAGGTGGTATGGGTATAGACCTTAGTACCGCTATCAACTCACTGATTTCAATGTTATTATTTGGATATCTGACAAAAAAAACACTTAATACTGCTTGTGCTAAAAACATTCTCTTTTTTACTAAAATCTATCCTTATAGGCGTGATCATTTCCTCGATCATCTTACTGCTAGTACCTGATTTACGTCAAGGTAGTGGTCTACCTTTGACACTATTTATCAACAATGATTCATCACCAAAAAAGCTAAGCTTTAATTCAGCCGTAAATGCTGCAGGACCAGCTGTGGTTAATATATACAGTACAAGTATTGATAGTGCTGGTTACAATCGCAGACGTCCGGTAGAGCGCAATAGTTTGGGTTCTGGTGTGGTCATGACTTCAAATGGCTATATTTTGACTTGTTATCACGTTATTGCCAATGCCAAGCTTATTATAGTGGGACTACAAGATGGACGATTTGAAGAAGCACAAATTGTTGGTTACGATCAAATAACCGATTTAGCAGTACTCAGTGTCACAGCAGAAAATCTGCACCCAATTCCTCAATTAGATGATCCTAAAACTTTAGTAGGTGACGTAGTCTTAGCGTTAGGTAATCCTTATAACTTAGGACAAACAGTCACAAAAGGCATTGTTAGTCGGATCAGCAATAATGAACTAAATAATTATTTCGATTACATTCAAACTGACGCAGCACTGAATGAAGGTAACTCTGGCGGTGCACTTGTCGATAGTGAAGGTTTTTTGATTGGCATTAACAACGCAAGCTTTAAAACCCGCATCAGCCGTAGCCGAGTTGAATCCGTTGATGGTGTGTCCTTTGCCGTTCCTTATAAGTTAGCTACCAAAGTGTTAAGTGAAATAATCGCCACTGGCAAAGTTACTCGTGGGGCATTAGGTTTTGTTGGAGCTCAGGCTGGACCAACAAGCATAGGGATTATGGTGACAGCTATAGGTCAAGGAAGTCCAGCAGAATTGGGTGGCTTGCAGGTAAGAGACCTGATCTTATCGGTGGATGATCTTCCGGCTAATAGCATTCGTGATACTTTGGACTATATTGCCGATACTGCTCCTGGCAACACGGTCACTTTTGAAGTAAACAGAGATGGAACCATTTTAAGATTGGAAATGACAGTAGCAGAATTAAAGTAATAACTTTAAGGCTTTATGCGAAATTATCCGCTAACACGTTTAATATTAGCACCTAACCCATTCAGTTTTGCCTCGATATGTTCATAACCTCGATCTAAGTGGTAAATGCGATCAACTGTAGTTTGCCCCTCTGCAACCAGCCCAGCAATCACCAGACTCGCAGAAGCTCTCAGGTCAGTTGCCATAACTTGAGCACCCTTTAATACTGACTTTCCATCACATACAGCAGTATTGGCTTGCAACGATATCTTGGCTCCCATGCGCTGTAATTCAGGGACATGCATAAATCGGTTTTCAAAAATATTTTCAGTCACCACACCCGTTCCTTCAGCCAAACAATTAAGTGCAACAAATTGCGCCTGCATATCTGTTGGAAATCCAGGGTGTGGGGCAGTTTTAATATCAACACTTTTAAGTTGTCTATTGATCATATCCAACTCAATCCAGTCATCACCAACAGTTAGCTTAGCCCCAGCCTTAGACAATTTATCCAGTACTGCTTCGAGAGTTTTTGGCGCCGCTTGTTCACAGCGAATTTTTCCACCGGTGACTGCAGCTGCAATTAAAAACGTACCTGTTTCAATTCTGTCTGGCAATACCCGATAACGACATCCTGATAAAGACTCAACACCTTGAATTTTAATTTTGTCAGTTCCAGCATTCGTCACCTTTGCACCCATCGCATTTAAACAATTTGCTAGGTCGACAATTTCTGGTTCTCTGGCAGCGTTTTCTAGAATGGTTTCACCTTGGGCTAAACATGCAGCCATCATTAGGTTTTCTGTGGCACCAACACTAACCACATCCATAAATATTTGCGCACCTTGCAATTTGCCGTCTACAGATGCTCTTATGTAACCGCTATCTACATCAATTTTGGCACCCATTTGCTCGAGTCCTTGCAAATGTAAATTCACCGGACGTGCGCCAATGGCACAGCCGCCAGGTAAAGACACGTTGGCCTGACCAAACTTAGCCAAAAGTGGTCCCAGCACCAAAATGGATGCCCGCATAGTTTTGACTAATTCATAGGAAGCATTAAAATTATTAATAGAGCTAGGATCAATCACTACTGATTGACCATCTTGGCGATACGCTTTGGCACCTAATTCACTCAACAATGATAAGCTGGTGTGTATATCTCTGAGCTCTGGAACATTGTCAAAATAACAAGTTGAGTCTGCCAATATACTTGACATCAGAATAGGTAATGCAGCATTTTTAGCGCCTGAAATAGCCACTATTCCATTCAAAGGCTGGCAAGCCTCGATAATTAATTTGTCCATGACAGCACTCTTTATTGCGTTATTTTGATGACGTTACTGGGGTGATGATTTTTTTGCGGATGCTATTGAGGAAGATTAAACATTTTCTCACGCTTCCACTGGCTCTCAGTAAACGTTTTAATAGAAACCGCGTGCATACTGCCTTCTGCAATTTTTTCGGCCAAAGGCGCATAAACAAATTGCTGTTTTTTAACCCGACTCATATCTTCAAACTGATCACTCACTGCGATAACTTGGAAATGAGAGCCATCACCATTCACATGTGCTTCGGCTAAGCTTAAGGTTTCAACTAAAAGGGCTTCGATTTGTTGATTTTCCATGACGATTCCAAGTGAGTAAAAATAGTCGGCTATTGTACCGACAAAAAACTGTCTACGTCGCTAATTTTTGCAAGGTTTATCAAGCTATCGGGGATGTTTTTAAGTTCAAAATGAACATTCTGTTGTTGATTACTTTTAAGGAAATTCATTAACCACGCTAATCCAGCAGTATCAGAATGGCTAACACCAGACATATCAAGGGTTGCAACTTCACCGCTAGAGCTATTTGGATTGTTTTGTTCGAGTGTGGCCAATGCGTCTGACTTAGCTATGGTGTTGCGGTTCAACTCACCTTGTAATGTGAAATAACCTTTGGGTGACTCAATCACTTCCAATTTAGTCACTTAGCTTTCCTTTTTTGCTGAATCAATATTAATAGGTCGGCTAATTGTGTTATTCATCAAATCAATAACTTTTTGTATTCCATCTTTTCGCAGAATAGATTGGAACTCACTTTGCTTGCTAGATAATAAACTTATACCTTCAGCAACCATATCGTATGCCTTCCACTCATTGGTTTTTTTATTTTTACGTAACTTAAACGCCAAATTAATATCTGGTCGACCTGGTTCTTTAACCACAGCTCTGACTGTTACTGTTCTTTCATCTGTCACTTCACGAACTGGCTGAAATTCAACGTCTTGACCATCATAGTAGGCCATAGCCAAAGCATAGGTAGTGATCAAATATGAACGAAACACCCTGATATATTCAGGAATTTTTTCTCTAGGTACTTTTTTATAATGTTTACCTAAAACCTTTAAAGCAGAAAAATTATAATCCACATAAGGCAGTAATTCCTCTTCCATAACCTTACGCAACAGCTCTGGATCAGCTTCTATTAGTTGGCGTTCTTTCTTAATTCTGCTGAAAGTTGTGGTCGCTACATCTTCTAACATTACGTAAGGATTCATGTTTTGCGCATGTGTCATACCAGAACAAAAGATTAATACCCCACTTAACAATAAAAATGTACATTTTTTTATCACGTTACTCTCTCCAATCAACGACATAACTTAACCATCATTGCTACTAAATAAAAATTGACCAATAAGGTCTTCTAATACTAATGCTGATTTTGTGTCTTCTATGTAGTCACCCTCAGCCAGATTTTCAATACCATCAATTGCAAAACCTGGTTGAAAACCAATATATTGCTCTCCTAACAAACCTGAGGTAAGTATAGATACTGAACTGGTTTCTGGGAATTGATCAAATTCTGACGAAATACTCATGGTCACTACTGGGGTGAAGTCGCTATTGCTAAGCGTAATGTCGTCGACCCTACCAACTGTTACCCCGCCCACCTTCACTGCTGAACGAACTTTTAAGCCACCGATGTTGTCAAATTTGGCATATAATATGTATGTATCTTCACTACTCGACATACTCTGGTCGGCCACTTTCAAAGCTAACATAAGTCCCGCTGCAATAGTCAAGGCTACAAACACCCCCACTAATAATTCCACTTTTCTAGATTTCATTGCCATTTCCTTTACTCAATACCAAACATTAATGCAGTCATTATAAAATCTAGCCCAAGTACCGCCAACGAAGAAAACACTACGGTTTCTGTTGTTGCCTTACTTATCCCTTCAGAGGTGGGTATAGAATCGTATCCCTTAAAAGTGGCGATCCAGGTAATCACAAAAGCAAACACTATGCTCTTTATAATGCCATTCACCACATCCTTATTCCAATCCACAGTAGACTGCATAATTGACCAATAACTTCCTGAATCTACGCCTAACCAGTCGACGCCGACTAAGTGTCCACCCAAAATACCAACGGCACTAAAAATGAGCGCCAGCATAGGCATGGATATAATGCCCGCCCATAGGCGCGGGGCAATCACTCTGCGAAGTGGATCAACCGCCATCATTTCTAAACTACTGAGTTGTTCAGTCGCTTTCATTAAGCCAATTTCAGCTGTCAGTGCAGAACCTGCGCGTCCAGCGAACAATAATGCTGTGACCACGGGACCTAACTCTCTCAATAAAGATAAGGCGACCATCGGCCCAAGACTGCCTTCTGCACCATAACCAACTAAAATGGTGTAGCCCTGTAAAGCCATAACCATGCCAATAAATAGGCCCGATACAACTACAATAAGTAATGATTGCACACCAACTACATATATTTGCTTAATAGTCAGAGGTATCAACTTTAAAGGCTGAGGTTTGGCAATAATAGCGCCAAACAACATAAGGGTGGCACGGCCAAACATTTCTAAACGATTAAGGGTGTTCGCACCTAAATTCATCAACCAATTCATGATGCGCCACCCAAAAAAGCCTGAGCAGTGCTGGTCGCAGGATAATGAAAAGGTACCGGACCGTCTGCTTGGCCTTGTAAGAATTGTTGCACTAGCGGCGAGTCACTATTTTTAATTTGCTCTGGGGTACCACTACCAATGATCTTTTGCTCTGCCAAAATATAAATATAATCTGCAATGGTTAATACTTCAGTTACATCATGTGTCACTACGACACTGGTTAACTGCAAAGCATCGTTTAAGGCTTTAATTAGTTTTACTAATACACCCATTGAAATAGGATCCTGCCCCGCAAATGGCTCGTCATACATAATCAGTTCTGGATCCAAAGCAATAGCTCTTGCCAATGCTGCTCGTCGAGCCATACCTCCAGATAATTCAGCAGGCATTAAATCTGCTGCACCTCTCAACCCCACTGCCTGCAATTTCAGCATAACCAATGTGTGAATAATGGATTCAGATAACTTGGTATGCTCCCGCAGCGGAAAAGCAATATTGTCAAACACTGAAATATCAGTAAATAACGCGCCACTTTGAAATAACATGCTCATCTGTTTGCGCACTTCAAATAGACGGTTGCGCCGCATTCCTGGGATAGACTCTCCTTTAAATTTCACATCACCTTTATCAGGCACCAACTGGCCACCCATCAAACGCAACATAGTAGTTTTCCCGATTCCACTGGGGCCCATTATAGCGGTAGTCTTACCTTTTTTGATCTGCAGTGTAATATCATCATAAATAATACGACCGCTGCGACTAAAGGTTAGATTGCTAATTTCAATCAAATTTTCCATTTAGATAGAAACATCCAGTTTAGTTAATCGAGATGAGTAAAAAAACTCATTTATAAGTTCTTCTATTATATTAGTTTTCTGCATAAAATAACAAAAAAAAAAGTAACAAGGTATATACGATTTAATACACCTATTACTGAATATCAGCTTAATAGTAATCATCGAAGTTAAAATTATTTGGTATAAATTACTGCTTTATCAGCAACTCAAATAACTTATACACACTTGCTTTCGCATCAGTTGGTGCATATATCGACATAGACACTGCGTGTATGTTGTTTCTAGACCCTTAGATCAACAAAAATATTGCGTAATTAATTAATTTTAACATTCATATGCAAAGCCTTAGCTTTTTGCGACAATCTATTGTAATTCAACTAAAAGTGAAACTTTGTGATTTTAGAAGCTTGTTATTTCCTGATTTGGCTTATTGTTTTAAGTTGGGGCGCAGATAGATTTGTTTTTGGTGCTTCAGCGTTAGCTAAAAACATAGGTGTATCACCTATGATAATTGGTCTTACCATAGTCGCTATGGGTTCATCTGCTCCCGAAATAATGGTAGCTGCCACAGCCTCGTTCAATGGCAACACAGATACCGCAGTCGGCAACGCTCTTGGTTCAAATATTACCAATATCGCCTTAGTATTGGGATTAACTGCACTACTCAAACCTCTATCCATTGCATCAAGTACGTTAAAAAAAGAAATGCCGGTGTTATTGCTAGTCAGCCTACTCGCTGTATATTTCTTGTCTGATTATTTATTACTTAAAACAGAAGGGATCATATTAATCACTTTATTTTTCGTGGTCATAGGAGGACTCACTTGGATGTCCTTCAATATGGAAAAAGACGATCTTTTACAAACCGAAACCGAAAATGAAATTCCTTCTGGTGTACCTACCTCAAAAGCAGTTATGTGGTTAGTAGTAGGAATAATACTACTGCCTCTAAGCGCCTATTTTATGGTCGATTCTGCAGAAACGATAGCACGCTACTTTGGTTTAAGTGAGCTGGTGATTGGACTAACTATTATCGCGATTGGAACAAGCTTGCCTGAGCTGGCGGCTTGCATTGCAGGGGTGTTGAAAAACGAAGATGACCTTGCTTTAGGTAATATAATTGGTTCCAATATTTTTAACCTATTGGCGGTACTGGCTATGCCAGGCCTAATCGCACCGGGGGTAGTTGATCAAAACGCCGCCACACGCGATAGTTATGTAATGCTTGGACTTACCGTGTTACTCATATTATTTAGCTTTAATTTTAAAGGAAGTAGATGTATTAACCGAATGGAAGGTTTGTTATTAATATCTTGCTTCCTTGCTTATCAGTTCTTGTTATTTAGTTAATACAGCGATACTTAGAGCCACATTATGATTAAACAGTCTGCTTTAAAAGTATTAGAAATTGAGCAACGTGCCATCGCGCAGTTAGCCCAATATATTGATGACGCTTTTGTGGAAGCTTGCAAGTTGATTTTACCGTGCAAGGGAAAAGTGATTGTTTGTGGGATGGGTAAATCTGGTCATATTGGTCATAAAATATCTGCCACGTTGGCCAGTACTGGCACGCCTGCTTTCTTTATGCATCCTGCTGAAGCCAACCATGGTGATTTGGGTATGCTCACCGAACAAGATATTTTGTTAACCATCTCAAACTCAGGTGAAACTGCCGAACTTTTAGCTTTGATCCCTGTGGTAAAACGTATGGGTGTACCTATTATTGCTATGACATCCAATCCCAAAAGTACCCTTGGCAAATATGCGGATATTAACTTATGTATCAAAGTGGAGCAGGAAGCTTGTTCACTGGGCCTTGCTCCAACTTCAAGTACAACCGCCACCTTGGTCATGGGTGATGCACTGGCCGTCGCGTTACTCGATGAGCGAGGTTTTACTTCTGAAGATTTTGCCTTATCTCACCCCGGCGGTTCATTAGGTAGAAAGCTGCTGCTTAAACTAGAAGACGTGATGGTCAAAGAACAGTCTTTGCCCTTGGTCTTCGGGCAACAAAGTTTGAGTGAAGTTTTATTAGTGATTTCGCAAAAGGCCTTAGGCATGGCTGGAGTGATTGATGATAACGGCAAGTTATTGGGGATTTTCACAGATGGTGATTTACGCAGAGTGCTTGACGATAGAATCGATATCCACGAAACTCAAATCCAAGAGATTATGACGCCCAACAGTATTACCGCCAAACCAGAAATGTTGGCTGCTGAAGTACTCATATTAATGCAAAAGCACAAAATAAGTTCGCTGTTTGTGACTGATAGTAATGACAAACCAATAGGAGCTATCAATATGCAGTTGCTACTCCAAGCGGGGATTATTTAATGCCTTCAATAGATACTCCTTACGGACCGATAGATAAAAACCTATTAATACAACTGAGACAAATAAAACTCTTAGCCTGTGATGTTGATGGCGTATTTTCTGATGGCCGGATTTATATGGGCCAAGATGGAGAGGAACTCAAAGCATTTCATACTCGTGATGGCTACGGGGTCAAAGCGTTACAAAAAATCGGCGTACAAGTTGCTGTTATCACTGGCCGCAAGTCGAATATGGTTGAAAAGCGTATGAGCGCCTTAGGTGTGCAACATATTTATCAAGGTTGTGAAGACAAACAACCCGCTTTACGAGCAATACAAACAAAAATATCGGTTACTATGAGTCAGACCGCTGCAATCGGTGATGACATGCCAGATTTAGGCATGTTTCAAGTATCAAAATGCAATGTATGTGTACAAGACGGCCACCCAATTGTAGCAGCGCAAGCGCATTATCAAACTCGTACTAAAGGCGGTTTTGGCGCGGTACGTGAACTATGTGATTTAATTCTTCTGGCATATGGGCAGTTAGATACTATCCACGGCGCCAGTATATGAATCGCGTTACTATATGTATTGTTGTGTTATTTGTATTAGCGCTTGGCTTGAGTCTACCTGGCTGGCTTTCTAAAGAAGAAGTCAAAGTAGACTCCCAGACAGAAGAAGCTTGGGTTCCTAACTATCAAGCAAGTAAAATGCACAGCACATTGTATAATAAATTAGGTCAGATAAATCATCAGGTTTTTGCCCAAAAAATGGAAAATTTTGATCTGCTTGGATTCACATTGTTTAAGCAACCTAACTATTTATTGTTTGCACAATCTTTACACCCATGGAAAGTAGATGCTCAGGAAGGCACATTGTATGAAGATCAGCGTATCCAGTTTGAGACTAATGTTGAAATTACTAGCCTCGACGAACAAGGCTACATACAAGTAATTCGCACTAATTTTGTCGAAGTTAACCTAGCGGACAAAACTATGTATTCAGATCAGGCGGTCGAAATTATTGGCCCTAATTATGTGATTAATAGTAATGGCTTCACTGCTAGCCTAGAAACCCAAAAATATGAGTTATTAGACCATGTTAAAACCGTTTACCAACCATCTGTACCGCGCTAGTTTTTTAGTAGCGTTGTTATTCTCGGCTTATAGTCATGCTGGGAAAGATGATTTCACTAAAAAAATTGAGTTGGCTTCCCTATATCAAAATGCGGATGGCATCGCCAAAAGAGCCACTTATCAAGGCAATGTTGTGATTCAGCAAGGCACATTAAAAGTCAGTGCAGATGAGTTGGAGATTGATGCCAGTAAAGGTGAAGGCAATGAAATATTTATCGCCACTGGCAAACCTGCTAGATATTCTCAACAGCAAGAAGATGGCAGCACAGTCACTGCACATGCAGATAAAATTGAGTATCATCGACAAACTCGCTCACTATCCTTGGAGGGGAATGCTGAGATAAAACAAAACTCCAGTAGTGTGCAAGGCAAGTCAATCACATTCAATATGGAACTTGAACAAATTATCGCCCAAGGAAGCGATCAAGAAAGTGGCCGTGTTATTACCACTTTCCAGCCTGTATCAAATTCCAATGAACCAGAACAACAGGATGAACAACCTTAATGGCCGTATTAAAAGCCACACATTTAGCTAAGTCTTATAAGTCGAGGCAAGTGGTACGAGATGTCAGCATTGAAGTATCGACTGGTCAGATAGTGGGTTTATTAGGGCCAAATGGGGCAGGTAAAACCACCACATTTTATATGATTGTTGGCTTGGTGCCTTTAGATAAAGGTGACATTTATATTGATCAACAAAAACTTACTTTACAACCCATGCATGAGCGTGCCAGGCAAGGTATTGGTTATTTACCTCAAGAAGCGTCGATATTCAGAAAGTTAACTGTGTATCAAAATCTGATGGCGATATTACAAACCCGTAAAGAATTATCAAAAGAACAACAAGAACAACAGGCCGACTCATTATTGGACGAATTTAATATCAACCATATTCGCAATAGTTTAGGTATGAGTTTGTCTGGTGGTGAACGCAGAAGAGTAGAGATTGCCCGGGCTTTGGCAGCTGATCCAGAGTTTATATTATTAGACGAACCCTTTGCTGGTGTTGATCCTATCTCGGTTAACGATATTAAAAAAATAATTCAGCATTTACGCGACAGAGGTCTAGGTGTATTAATTACCGATCACAATGTACGTGAAACCTTAGATGTATGTGAAAAAGCATACATAGTTAGCCATGGTGAGTTGATAGCGTCTGGCACTGCTGAAGAAGTTTTAAGTGATCAACGTGTAAGAGATGTATACCTAGGTGAACAATTCAGGCTATAGTTAATCCTAGTCTATTTCAAAATATTAGAATTGCAGTAAAACTGTCAAACAAGCGTACTTCATGAATATTTGGTTTATATAGGATTGAGGTGGTTTAACTCCGATAACACAGCTGTAAATTCTAGAATGAAGAGTTTAACTCGGCCGATAACAACAGATTAAACATAAGAAGTAAATGAAACCCTCTTTACAGTTAAGATTTAGCCAACAACTTACAATGACACCGCAGCTGCAACAAGCTATTAAGCTCTTGCAATTGTCTACTTTGGACTTACAAACTGAAATTCAAGAAGCCCTAGATTCTAACCCTTTGTTAGAAGTAGACGAGCAAAATGATAGTGGTAGTGGCGAAAAAGCTCTCGAAACTAATCACAGTGCAGATAGTAAAGACAGCGTAAACGAGCAGGTTGAAGTGAACACAGATAGTGTTGAAAGCGGCGATGCTCTGCAAAACAATGACATACCAGAAGATTTACCCTTGGACAGTACTTGGGATGAATATCTAAGCGCTTCATCAGCCCCAGCCCCGATGAGCAGTGCAGGCTCAGCAGGCGATGACGATCAAGTATTTCAAGGCGAAACCACAGACAATATTCAAGATCATTTGCTTTGGCAAATGCGTTTAACCCATTTTAGTGATACCGATATTGGTATAGCGATGGCTATTATAGATTCTATCGATGAAGCGGGTTATTTGACTATCAGTACAGAAGAAGTCATGGCCAGTATGGATGACGAAGAGATTGAACTTGACGAAGTTGAAGTAGTACTTAAACGTATTCAGATGTTTGATCCAGTAGGTTCAGGAGCTCGCAGTGCGCAAGAATGTTTATTAATTCAACTGCGTCAATTTGCACCAGATACTCCTTGGTTAGAAGAAGCCAAAATGCTGATAACTGATTACTGTGATCTTATTGGCAGTAAAGACTACCGTACTCTTATGCGTAAAACTCGTCTCAAAGAAGAAGAGTTACGTGAAGCCATGCGTCTGTTGCAAACCCTTAATCCACGACCTGGCACCGCTATAGTGACTGGTGATTCAGAATACGTGATCCCAGACGTTTCGGTGGCTAAGAAGAATGGCCGGTGGACAGTAGAACTTAACCCTGACAGCCTTCCTAAGCTCAATGTCAATCAGCAATACGCGGCGATGAGTAAAAGTGTTAAGAACTCTTCCGACAGTCAGTTTATTCGTTCACATTTACAAGAAGCCAAATGGTTTATTAAAAGTGTAGAAAGTCGCAACGAAACGCTTCTTAAGGTGTCGAACTGTATAGTGCAGCAGCAAATGGGTTTTTTTGAACACGGTCCCGAAATGATGAGACCTATGGTGTTGAACGATGTCGCTGAAATGGTAGACATGCACGAATCAACTATTTCGAGAGTCACGACTCAAAAATATATGCATACCCCTAGAGGTATTTTTGAGCTGAAGTACTTTTTTTCCAGCCACGTGGCCACAGATGTAGGCGGAGAATGTTCATCAACCGCAATCAGGGCCTTGATTAAAAAGTTAGTGGCAGCAGAAAAACCCAGTAAACCTTTAAGTGATAGCAAGATTGCACAAGTGTTGGCCGACCAAGGCATTATGGTGGCGCGGCGAACAATAGCAAAATACCGGGAGTCACTAATGATCCCACCATCTAACCAACGTAAGAGCCTGCTTTAGGCGAATTGAAGAAGGAATAGGCGATATGCAAATTAACCTTACCGGTCATCATGTAGATATTACAGATTCTTTAAGAGACTACGTCGATACAAAATTCACTAAACTGGAAAGACATTTTGATCACATCAACAATGTACATGTGATCTTAAATGTGGAAAAGCTGAATCAAAAGGCTGAAGCCACTTTACATCTCAGCGGAACAGAGGTGTTCGCTACATCTGAACATTCAGATATGTATGCAGCAATAGATGCTTTAATCGATAAACTTGACCGACAAGTGATTAAGCATAAGGAAAAAATTAAACGCCATTGATCGCGTCAACGATTAACCACAATTAGAATCCATAATGGAAATTAAAGATATCCTTCACCCTGACTGTACTTTATGTGCAGTTCAGGGGACCAGTAAAAAACGAGTACTTGAACTAATCAGTCAAATTGCTAATCAATATTTAATGGATATCGATCAGGCTACCATTCTGTCTAGTCTTACATGCAGAGAAAAAATGGGCAGTACTGGCATTGGAAATGGCATTGCACTGCCACATGGTCGCCTAGAAGATCTAGAGAATGTTATGGCTATTGTGGTTACTAGTGAAAAACCAATCAATTATGACGCCATAGACAACGCGCCAGTTGACATCTTTTTTGCTATTTTGGTACCCGAAAATAAAGCGTCGGAACATTTAGGCACTTTGTCAGCTATTGCCACAAAACTGAACAATAGGGACATCTTAAACCGAATGCGTAAAGCTAAAACAGACCAAGAATTATTTGAGGCATTAGTCTAAATGAAACTTATTATTATTAGTGGACGTTCAGGCTCAGGTAAATCTATTGTGCTGCGCTCACTAGAGGATCTTGGCTACTATTGCGTTGACAATATCCCAGTTAATTTATTACCCACACTCACTCACACTGTAGTGGATGAATACGATCAAGTTGCCGTTAGTATTGATGTACGTAACTTACCCAAAAACCCTAATGAGCTAGTAGAAATCCTAAATTACTTACCCTCCACTTGGGACATGACCATACTTTATTTAGATGCCAGCGATGACATGTTGATTAAACGTTTCAGCGAAACCAGACGACTGCATCCTTTATCCAAACAAAACAAGTCCTTGTCTGATGCTATTCGAGCTGAAAGTGAATTGCTGGCACCTATTGCTGAACGAGCAGATCTGTATTTAGACACTGACCAATTATCAGTCCACCAGCTGGCAGAATTAGTTCGTGAACGAATTCTTGGTAAAAAAAGCTCAAGGTTGGTATTAGTATTCGAATCCTTTGGATTTAAACACGGCATACCAAAAGATGCAGATTATGTATTTGACGGACGCTTTTTGCCTAACCCTCACTGGGAACCCGACCTTAAACACTTAACAGGGTTAGACGCCCCGGTGCAGATATTTTTAGGTTCACAACCCATAGTGACTAAATTTATTTGGCAAATTCAAAACTTAATTTCTACTTGGTTACCCCATCTAGAGCGTAATAATCGCAGTTACGTAACCGTAGCTATTGGTTGCACAGGCGGTCAGCATAGATCGGTTTATGTTGCTGAAACCTTGGCCAAAACCTTTAGTAATTCTCACCCTGATGTACAAATTCGACACCGTGAACAGAATAGATAAGGTATCTAGATAAATGACCTCAGTTGAAGTGACATATGAAAGATAAACGCGCCATTATTCTTAGCGTCGAAAAAACACTGGTCATCATCAACAAATTAGGGCTCCACGCCAGAGCAGCCACACAGCTAGTACAACTTACGAATAAGTTTGATGCCCAAATAACCTTACACCAAGGTGACAAACAAGCCTCAGCTAACAGCGTATTGGGGCTAATGATGCTTGAAAGTCATCAAGGCAAAGAAGTAAAGGTGGTCAGTGAAGGGAAAGATGCACAAGCGGCGTTAGATGCAGTGGAAAAACTTATAGTGACAAGGTTTAACGAAGACGAATAATCAGCAGCCGTCTGTCACTTCGTTCAGAACATACTTAACCTATATCAATGCGTCCTAATGTTTTACACAAATATGCAGAAAACCATTTAATTCATAATGAATGTGTCCACAGAATAATGGCTCTGGGCACGTATTGATGCTATTAATCGTAAAATCTTGCAGGCTTGG
>Ga0115005_10002609_pt1 | contig 14362 bp, 11 predicted proteins | sample ArcOceMetagenome_FD_87163 | JGI IMG/M metagenome (GOLD analysis project Ga0115005, IMG submission 87163) | Marine eukaryotic phytoplankton communities from Arctic Ocean - Arctic Ocean - Greenland ARC118M Metagenome | ecosystem: Environmental > Aquatic > Marine > Oceanic | place: Arctic Ocean... | reverse complement strand
TGTAAAATGTTTTTTTTGGAGACGCCAAATTTACTTCTCACTCTTTGTCCTCTTGGTGCTCGGCCTCCTCCCCCCCCCCCCCCCCCCGCGCCAAAAAACAAAAGTCCCGTGTCCCGCCAAATTTATCCAATTTTCATTTTTGCGAAAGTACTTTGTACTGGCTTGCTGACCATACCAACAAGAAGTCGAATGATGAATCAATCAATCAATCATAATCATTATTGAACCCCGACAAGGACAACAATTACAATACAAGCAATGACGGATATACCAGGATCAGCACCAAACCCGACAAACCTGCCACCAGCCTCCGAAGATGCAGCTGGAGAAGGAGGAGAGGCGGTAGCCACATTCTCAAACTACATCCCACCCCATTGGGCCGCAAATCTGAAACTTCCCCCCTCCTCGGCTGTTTCCGCTACTAGCTGTAGTAGTAGCGCTTCTTCATCTTCATCCGACACTACACGTAGGATAGCAAATGCGACGAAAAAACATTCTGAAAAACTCGATGATGTTGTAGTCATTGATTGCAGTGATAGCGAAGAAGAGCTCGAAATCACAAAGGTCCCAGCTGCCGCTGCCGCTGCGTCCACGTCTCCAAACGATCTTGAGCCCAAAGTCGACACGGCTACCAATCCAAAGAAATTATCATCTCACTCCAGTCCAGCGTGTGAAAGTGGATTATTGGCCAGTGTCGCTGCTCCAGAACCAAATAAAGAGTGCCTGACTGTCATCGCCGAGTTAGTTCAACAGGGCAAGCTATCGGCGTTACAAGCGGAAGGGTGTGGTCTCGCAATTCAACGGCATTGTCGCTTATTGAGGCGGGAACATGCAAATGCAAACCCTGAAACTCATTCTTCTCAACCTCAACGGTACATGAGGGCAGGATTTTTTCTGGGGGATGGAGCTGGAGTCGGAAAAGGCCGACAGATTTCCGCTGTTATTCGAGATTCTTACTCCAGGAGTTTCAAAGATGCGTCGAAAGGGATTTCGTCTCGTCGAAGACACTTGTGGCTGAGTGTCAGTAGGGAATTGGTGGAAGATGCAAAACGTGATTTGGAAGATGTTGGATGCTATGCTCCTGTGCTTGATGGGGCTGATGTCCTGGGGAGCAATAACAAACGATCCGCTAAAGGTGATCAAAGTGCTGTCCTCTTTATCACTTACGCTCTTCTTATATCTGGGAAAGGAAAGAAAATGGAAGAAATCATCTCCTGGCTGACTCTCGGTCAAAGCGAAGAATCATTTGACGGATGTATCATCTTTGATGAAGCCCATAAAGCGAAAAATCTCTGTCAAGATCCTCCTACAGCAACAGGTCGACTGGTGATGAGTTTACAAGAACGTTTACCGAATGCAAGAGTCATGTATTGCTCTGCTACGGGTGTTTCAGATCTGAAACAATTGGGATATGCAGTGCGTCTAGGGCTTTGGGGACCAGGAACGAATTTTATAACGTTTGATGATTTTCGAGCATCTTTGGAAAAAAGAGGTGTTGGCGCGATGGAATTGCTTGCGTTGGAAATGAAGCAAGCTGGATGCTTTGTTGCTAGGACTCTATCTTGGGATGGAGCAGAATTTCAATCCATCAAAGTAAAGTTATCTCCCGAGCAAGTGGAGGTCTATGATCGTTCCATGTTTTGGTGGGATTGGGTCAAAACTGAAATGAAGGATGTGCTCGGCAGACGGGATATGAATGGGACGCCAAAAATGCTGTGGAGTCAGTACTGGAACGCGATTCAACGATTTAGCAAGGAGCTTGCAATTTGTGCCAAAGTCCCCACTATTGTGGAGGATGCATTGGCACAACTGGAAAAAGGTAATTCAGTAGTGATTGGTCTCCAAAGCACAGGAGAGTCAAGCACACAGGCATCATTAGAAGAACTTGAAAATAAATTGGCCGCTGAAAATAAGCCAGTAGCAGCTCTGGAGGAAATAAATCTTGATTCGCTACTATCAACTGCGGAGGCTATCATGACTGGCTTCATTAGAAATCATTTTCCTGTGTCACCTCTCCCTCCTGAGCCTATGAAGCTACCACCTCTTCCCGATGGTGGATTCAAAACGGAACGAGATAGAATTATGCATATGCATTTAGTCTCGTTGAATGACAAAATAAAGAACCAACCTCCACCTCAGCCGAAAGCTGAGCTGCTCAATTTGAGAAGCGATCTCCTTGATGGAATTTCAAAATTATCACTGCCCCCAGCGCCCCTAGATGACTTAATTGATCGTCTAGGAGGTGCAGATAATGTGGCTGAAATGACCGGCCGTTCTGGAAGATGCGTGCGGAAACCGAATTCAAACAAGTATAGATTTGTAAAAAGAGTTGGTGTTTCAAAAGAGAAAAAGTTCGGGCTAAGCATGCCTCTATCTGAAGAAGATACAAATCGTTTGAATATAACGGAAAAGAAAAAGTTCATGGATGGCCGGAAAAGAGTAGCAGTGATTTCAGATGCTGCAAGTACTGGAATCAGCTTACATGCAGCTGCCAAGAGCGGAGCAAGTGAAAGAAGACGAGTTCACTTTACGATTGAACTACCGTGGGCAGCAGATAAAGCAATCCAACAGCTCGGTAGGACCCATCGTAGTGGACAGATTTCGGCTCCGATTTACAAAATGGTTGTGACAGATCTTGGTGGAGAGCGTCGTTTTGCGGCTGCAGTGGCTAAACGTATGACAAGTCTTGGAGCTCTTACGAAAGGTGATAGAAGAGCTGCTTCTGGATCTGACTTATCCGAATTTGACATTGACTCTCGCTTTGGTCGAAGAGCTTTGAACCGCTTTTATGACTGCATGGTTGCTGAACCACCGTACACTCCAAGCAAAGGATCCAATGCGATATTGGACTCATATTTCTCCTCCCTCAAATATCCCACGATCGAGCCTGAGGTTGATCGGCGTCTTATTATTCTAAGTGAAGCAAAAGAAAGTCTCGAGAGTATAGGGATTGAACCCAAGGCCGACGCGAAGAAAAATGTCGAAGTCAAAGTATTTCTGAACAGAATTGCAGCACTTTCCGTTGGTAAACAGAACCTTGTGTTTTCTTTGTTCACCAGTACAATGGATGATGTGATTGCAGAGGCTAAAGCTACGGGAGAGTTTGAAGGATCGGTAGAAGATATTCGAGCAACGACAATTGAATTGTCTTCTCAACCAGAAACTCTTATAGCAGATGCTTCAAGCGGGGCTCCTACAAAACTAGCAACATTTCTGATCGATAGGGGTTGCTCGCTTCTATGGGTCGCCCAAATGTGCCTAGATATGATCCCAGTGGATCAAGAGGATAACAAACCTATTGAAAGCGATGATAATGTTGCCAAATCTGGATTTTATATGAGTAGACATCGGATCATGGGCAGATTTCTAGTCACTTTCGCAAAAAGGAAGATTCAGTTGACGGAAGATGATGAAGATAATAGAATTGACTGTGATCCATTAGGTCTTATGGTTCTCACTCGACCAAATACCGGGTGCGTTTTATGTATTGCCGATTTTTTAGTGATGATATTCTTTCTCATTCTCATCCGCCTTCCTTCAAAAAGAACCAATCCTTGCGAGAAGGCTTCGGCAGATCTTGTCCGAAAGTACAAACTTGTGACCTCGCTTGATGATATCAAAAACATTATGAATAAAAGCCTTTCGAAAGAACATCTGGTGAGAGTGATGGAAAAGAAGAATGCGAGTTTTTGTAAGCTATGGAACGATACTTTTGTCGAGTCAAATAAACTTAGCCATGAAAATGGGCTGGCTCCGAGATGCTCCAAACTAGGAATGATTACGGGGGCAGTTCTACATTGCCTGCTAGCTCTGGAGAATTCCGTTGCAATGAGAAAATTGTCAGAGAGATCCCTGAAGATTATCCGAGTTGAGACATCTAAAAATGGACAAAGACTTGTTGGTATGAGATATCCTGTTGACGATGCAGCCCTTATCAATCTGCGAGTTGCCATGCAAACTCTGAAAGCAGCAAGGAGTGGTACCTCTAGTAGTGGTTTTTTCATTGACGAATCACCCGGAGATATTTCAGCCAAAAGTGTTGCATGGCTGTCTTCTCCACCCAAGACAATGGAGAGTTTTTTCAAGACGACAGCAACGAAAAGGAAAGAGCCACCAGCCGGAAGAATCACTCCTATTCAAAGCAAAAGGGGGAAAACAGAAACAATGCTGAACAAGAAACCAAAATCCATAACTTCATTCTTTACGAAGCCTAAGTAATACTAGAATAACTATCATGCAAGCTGCCATTACTAGGCTGATCTCTGTCCACAACTTCATCTTCAAATCCTCTTTATCACCAGATGAAAAGGTTTCATCATCTGAGCCAGTGTCGAGTCGGAAAGAACACGACTCGCTCATATCTGAATCAAACCACATTCCTATTTGGCTCCACCATTTCCATCCCAATTGCATGTTCCGGTGCCGCGTCTTTACGATATCTAAGTAATACTGCATTCCCATTTGGCTCCACCACGTCCATCCGAATTGCATGTTCCGTTGCCGCGTCTTTACGAAATCTAAGTAATACTAGCATAACTATCACCCAAGCTGCCACTATCAGGCTGATCTTCGTCCACAACTTCATCTTCAAATCCTCTTTATCACCAGATGAACCAAATGTAACGTTGTTATCACCAGATGAAAAGGTTTCATCATCTGAGCCAGTGTCGAGTCGGAAAGAACACGATTCGCTCATATCTAAATCAAAGCATTCGCATTTAGCGCCACCAGGTGCATCCCAATTGCACGTTCCGCGTCCCTCGCAATTGAGAGGACAAAACATTTCGGGACAAGCAGTTGCCAACCTGGGGCAAATAATCTTGAAGTTGCTACCGACTATCGGCGCAATTTCTTGGAAATCTCTTTCACATTCAAACCAACTACCGAATGCAGACACAGACAACCTGCGTGTATTGGTGTCACATTTATGCTTGTAGCATATTGCATAACCAAAATTATTTTCAAAACACAGGGAGTCGCGTCCTACCTCTTCCCCGAGACCTGTACTGGATCCTGTCTCATCCAAATTGAGTGGATCGCGACAATCAAGCTCGTTTATTTGTCTTGAATCAAATCGTAGTGCATACACAGGACAATAATCTGTCTGCGCGTAACTTCCATAATTTGGATTGCTGAAATACTGGAAGGCGAGTGGGGGTGGACTAAAATCAAAAGGACTGTAGTCAAAAATTGGACACGCAACTTTATAGTGGTTGGAAGGTGAGCATCCCACGACAGAAGCCTCGCTGCAGAAGAAACCTCTTCCATAATCTGGCACACTTGTCTGCCCTTGATTATCTTGAACAAGACATGGCTTACGAACGAAATCACAACCAGCCCCGTGACCAAAAGGCGATAGCGCACTGTTATTATAGTTGGCAAAGTACCAACCTGAGTCTTCAAAAAATGCCAGAGCTGTAGAAGAATGAAAGAACATGCAACAAAGACCAAGTTGGTTAAACAAAATGAAAGTCGTGGTGACAAATGATCTGAACATATTTCATACTCACTCAGTGGGCTCAGAATAACTGTTGTGGGCGAAATAATTCCAGAGAGAGTTTCAGAATAAAATAAGCGCTCATCCCAGTGACTACCAAAACAGTCTGCGGGGTTCGTCGGCTGATTCTCAAGTTGAGCCCCCACAAGATCCTGACAATTGAATTGATTCCTAGCGACAGTCCTAACCTTGGGTGTCACGACAAATGCTGAGCGCTGTCCACTGATCGGGTCAGTTGACAATTTCACCGTATTCTCATCAGGTAGACCATAATAATTTCTTGTAATGCCATCCACGCATTCTACCGTTGTCTCGGTGAATGGTCTCGCTGTTCTCGGTTGGTTCGTTGCTGGATCCCAAATAAATTTTAAAGCAGCACTATTCAATCCCAATACATGAGCAACTTCATGAATAACAACGTCCACGCTTTGCTGAATGACATCTTCACTAATCGTTCCATTCGCATTAGACACGATTGTGTCCAAGCAAATATTTATAGCTCCGGCCGTGGGTCGGTCGAATTGATCAATGCTGCACGTGATAGCTACCAGGTATATATAAAGTGTTACGTATTAGAAAGATGAAGTGATGAACGATAGGTGAACGAAAAATGTGCATGTACCACGTGCACTCACCAGCTGCTAGAGTAACCCCACCACAAAAAAGTTCATTGGGATTTCCACTGACGTAGAGGATCAAATCTGTATTTGCAACTCCATTAACAACGTGTTCCGTTGGTACTTGAGAGAAGTCAGCGCTTCCGCAAGAGTTACCATTAACTAGATAAATAGTAGGAACTTTCAACGGACCAATAACAGGTGCAACGTTTAGAGTATCGCTCCAGAATCGTGCAACGCTAGGAAGAATTTCAGATTTTACCACAGCAATTTTCGCAGCATTCACTGAGTCTGTACCCCTGGAATCCAAGGCATCAGTAATGAAGGTGATACGTAGTGGTTTGGAGTGTGTCCTGGGATCTGTGTAGTCTGAGTTCAACATTCGATTTTGATTGCTGTGGAGAGGATGTTTTTCTAGATTGTATTCAACTTCATGGCTCAGATCTCGCATACCAGTCCTCTTGTAGTGTGTAGATTCTAACTCTAATCTGTGGACCTCTGCATGGACAGCTTTATTCTCCTTTCCGTAAATGCGCTGGAATGTAGTAATGTGCTCCTCTAACGGGTTGGTTTCTGACTTTGATTTCATCAATGTTACCATCTCATCTGATGCTGTAGCAGTAGTAGTATCTCCTATCATCATCACTGCTACAGCGGTCAAGATATCAATCAATTTCCCATTGAACAATAACTTTGTCATCTTTTCGATATATTCTAAATCGAATCTTTAGACGCTTTTGATGTTCAAAAAGTATGGATAATGATGCCTGTGTTTAGGTTCGCGAAAATTTGGCGAAATGTAATTTTTTATAATAAATAAAACGTGATAAATTTAAAATGAACGATAAACGGTCACCTCATTCTCTCATTCTCCCTCACCAGAGTTGTGTGTTTATTGTGTGCTTTGTTGTAAGCTGCGCGTGTAATGTGAGGTTGTGTTTATGTGTTCTTTTTTATGACCCCAAAAATGTGATAATTTCAAATCTGATTCCCGGGAATCTACTTATTTCTGAAAAATTTAGCCCAAATATTCATAATTTGTTCTTTGGAATCAATCAGCATTTTATTCTGGCAAGTGAAAAGTGAAACGTCTGCTGATGACGTAGTGGTCAACATCCCAATAACAAAATTATATTCAATGTACCAAAAGAGAGCATACCGGTACATCGCATCAATGAAATGAGACGCCAAGCGAGGAAACGCAGCCGGCCACCATCTCCTGAAGCAGCCGATGACTTGGACAGGGTGATAATTCAAGATTCTAATCTCAACGTCTCAGCTGGAGGAGTATTCTATGAAAAGGCAAAATCACGGAGGCAACGACACCGGCTTGCTTTGATGTCCTCGGATCAATCATCAGATGCAGTGGCTCTTGGTAAAAGTATAAATCGGGGTCCAGGTGGAACAGCAGATTTGCCTGGAGATATTGCAAATGAAAGAGCTGGGGGCAAAATTGGAGAGGATGGCGCAGAAAAAGTGCGAGAGTTGATTGATAGTGGTCGGGCAGCGATGGCCGCCAAATCTCGTTCGTCGCGGAAGTCTTTTACTTCTCGCACAATTCCCAGCATTTCAAGAATGAGATTGAACAAATCTCAATCGAAACCCAGTGGGAGAGCACCACGGATCGAAGCCCACAGGTCAAACAATCTCGTACCCGGTACGTGTAATACTACTAGCGGTGGGGTAAGAATATCTGCTGGAAATCTAGAGAGAGCAAGAGACGATCTTACTCGTGGCAAGAGAAGAAAAAAAGCCAATGTTGTGAATCTTTAACGCCATTGATTAGCCAGGATCAGAATAGTAATTATTCATATTCAAAATTTGGTAATACCCGGTACGTGTAATACTAGCGGTGGGGTAAGAATATCTGCTGGAAATCTAGAGAGAGCAAGAGACGATCTTACTCGTGGCAAGAGAAGAAAACAAGCCAATGTTGTGAATCGTTAACGTCATTGATTAGCCAGGATCAGAATAGTAATTATTCATATTCAAAATTTGGCAACAGCGAGGAGAGACTTACAAAATCAACTACAAAATAGTCATGAACGATTTGATGTTTCCGTTTGGTTCATGACCATTTTCTACTCTCTTCTTCCCATACCACTGGAGTAGAAAAGTGTGATATTACATACACACACCATTTATGGTATTTTTTGCGAAGCGAGGGCGATATTTCAGAGCACCCACTACTTAGCCAAGCATATCGGCACGTTCTACGCACGAGCTCCGATTTATTCACTTACTTTGAGCTTAAATTTAAAAATTGGCTGTGTGTGTATGGCTATTTGAATGACTATGTGTGTATATTTTGTGTCCTTACTATTTTAATAGGTCTAAACGTAGTTTGAAATGGGGTGTGTGAGTATTTTTACATGCGAGAAAATTATTAAGAAACCGGTGGAAAAGTCGTGGGGCGATTGATTCATTCGGTTAGGTGCGCGCTGTTGGAGTGGTAAGACAGACACTATCAAGCAAAACGCCTCACGCAAATAAAGATTGAGCTGAAACTCTCAACTCCTCACTCAGCTACAGTATCTATCATAAGAGCAAGCCAACAGTCCATTCAGAATTCAACCTCATCAAAATGTCCATGTCTGTTAGCGAAAAAGTTGCAAAACGAGTTGCTGAGCGAAACACCTGGGCAACATATTCTGAGCCAACTGTGCGCATGGTATGCAAAATGCTTTGGTCTTTGGGCAACCCCTCATCAGGGATCCCCTCACAAGAAGAAATTGATAAAATATTTCCCATCGCAAAGGTGAATTGGGATCTTTTGCGTAACCCCAGTGAAGATAAAATTCAATCAACTTGGATTGGACATGCGTCTGTGTTTGTTCAAATGGCTGGGTTTAATATTATTACAGATCCTGTGTTTTCCAAACGCTGTTCTGCGTTTCAGTTCGCTGGACCAGAGAGATACCGTGACCCTGCTTGTAAAATACAAGACATTTGTGTGAATGAGAGTGTAGGTATTGATATTATTCTAGTGTCGCACAATCACTATGATCACTTGGATTATAATTCAGTTCGAGAGTTGGCGGCTACGGCAATCAAGACGAAGAGGCCCGTACATTTTATTGTTGCTCTTGGATTGAAGAAATGGTTTGCACATTACGTACCTGATAGCATGCAGGAAGGAAATAAAGTGGATGAAATTGACTGGCATGAAACCTATACGATTGCAGGAAAGGATGGAAACACCTCATTAGAGATCACGGGCATTCCCATGCAGCACTGGTCGAATAGAAATGGGTTTGACAAGGACAAGTCCCTTTGGTGTGGATTTGGAGTAAAGAGTAGAACCAGTACAAAATCTTTGAACTTTCTCTTTTCTGGCGATACTGGATTGTTTGATGGATTGAATGATGTCGGTGAGCGTTACGGACCCTTTGATTTGGCCGCGATCCCTATTGGGGCATATGCACCTCGCTGGTTTATGAAACCGATGCACACCAATCCCGAGGATGCTGTCAAAATGATGGATACCGTAAAAGCAATAAAGGCTTTCCCGATTCACTGGGGAACGTTTCCCCTGACGGTGGAGCCTATTTTGGAGCCTCGTGAACGCCTCGAAGAAGAGATGGATGCACTTGGAAAGGACAGGTCTACTTTCTTGGCTTCGTTGATTGGCGAGACTACTACATCGTAAACTTCGAGAATAGTGTCTCGTCGTCTCTTGTAATATCAAATACGCTAGGACTAAAATTGAAATCAATGTTTTATCAATACCCGGCACTTTCGAACTTAGTACATGAATACTCGTAGGGAGTTACTTCCTTGTAAAAGAGATTCATCTTCCAGAGATTATTGAAAGTCAATGTTTTCCAAATTTTCATGAGGTTTTGGTCATGATGCCACTGATCAGGCTTTTGCCTTGATCTGACCACTAGCTACATCGTGTGAGAGTACGTGTGGTAATTAATTTGGTTCAGGTGGTAATAATTTTTAGAATTGGGAGCAGAACACGAGCTACGTGTAGCTGGTTCTATCAATACTTCCCGGAAGAAGTAGAACCAGCCAAGTTACAGGCTAAATTAATAATATTTTAGCTCCATCCGTCACACACACGTCGCGCACTTGCCTTCTGGCTGGCGGGAAGTAAAACCAGCTAGCTAGCTCGGGAGCAAAACATGTGGATTTTCTCTCCCACATTATCAGGGATTGAGGGCTATTGCGATTGCTTTTCCAAAAGGGCCTCTTTCCCGTATGATACATGATACGTATGATACTTTACTAGTCTCATCATTCTATCCATAGAATTGGTTCATACACAGGGTGGGTATATCAAGAAGAGGATGGAGATGGAGAAGAAACAATTACAAACAGAGTCTCCGAGCATATGACAGAATTGTCATCATTTTTCATTACTAATCATCTCAAGAGACCACCATCAAATTCAAATGAAAATTGGTGTTTTGATGTTGAACCTCTGCAAATAGTGCGCTAGTATGAACCTGGAGGAAAATATGATGTTCATCATGATGGCTTCAATCGTTTTTTAACGTGATTGACTTATTACAATGGAGTCGCTGGCACATGGTTTCCTTATGCTGTTCTTGATGACGATGCAAATGTTTCAGGCGAGGATGAAATTCCAGACATGACATCAGGCAATGTTGCACAAGACAAAACTCCTGGCAAAGATGGGCTGATCGTTGTTGGGATAAATGACCGAGATCACAAACCAAGCAAAAATTTCATAAGTGTGAAGCCTGGCGATGCAATTGCCTTTCACACTTATTATGATTGGATTGAAAATTATTGTCCAGATAGTGATAACGGGGCTCCTCAAAACTGGTCCTCTGATGAATTGGCGATCGATTCATTCACAGTGGCATGATAGCTGTTGAAGAGAAATGGATAGATAGCTACAAATTGGTTTCGATTTAATTCAGATTGTGAACTCCACGTAAGTTCTCTTTGATACAGTAGCTGTAACACAAACACTTTGCTCATAATGGAAATTTGGATTTTGTTTATTATTTAAAAAGTCTATAAAAATATGAAGAGAGGCTTATGCGTCCCGTTATATTTCAGATGTGACCTCACAAAAGAGGTTTCGCCAGGTTCGTCGTCACTGATATGATGCTCTGGTCTAGTAGTTCTATCTTTATTCGGTCATCTACTATCCCCCCCCCCCGTCCCCCACGTCCCGTTAAAAATTAATTGCGAGCTCATACAAAAGAGTTTCCGTCAGGGTCGTCGTCACTGATGTAATGCTCTGGTCTAGTAGATCTATCTCCATTCGATTTTCTACTGTCGCCACCCCAACTTGTCGCTTGTTGAATTTTTCTATCCTTCGGTGACGTTTGCGGAGATCTGTCTTCCTTCTTTTTCCTCTCTTCGTCGATCTTCTTTGCAACAGTATCTTTGACACTCACAGCGGCTTTGAATCCAAGCTTTCCAATCATATGAGCAGCCTATCACGACGTCAATGATTAGCCACAAATTCAATCATCATTTTCGACCACAAGAAAATATTCACAAAACCACGCACCTTATTAACTCTGGCTGCAGCTGGACTACTTGCAACAATATTCATATTCTTTTTGATCATTGTTGAACTCTTTCTAATACGTTCAACGCGTTGGGCCGTTTTATACACTGCTCGATTATCAAAAGTGGGACAATACGATAATAATTTTCCATCACAATCCGTCTCAAATACATCTACAATTGTCATTGTAACTAAATCGCCGAAATGAAGATTATCTTTGTACGAGTTAGGCGACAATGGATCTTCGGGGAATTCATTGTTCCAACTACACTCATCAAAAGCACAAAATGGTGGAGCGTGAGAGAATGTTAATTTCAAATATGTTCAGGAGCGGAGCTAATCAGCTTCAGATCATATTCAGATATCACTTACGTCCAAAGAACTCGGTGGGCTGCTGTGACTCTGTATCGTCCACCGGCAATTCTCATGACAGTCAAACCTGGCGGATCTATCAAATTCATGTGATCACCGTTCGGCATCAAGGCCAGCCATCTCAAAAACAGTTGGCACAAGCCTTTCATACCACTCGATGCCTCCAACTCAATTCCAGTATCTCGCTCGTATCCAAATAATTGACTGGCAGTGTGAGCCTGGGGTAAAACAACTTCTGCGTCCGAAGCGAACACCATGAACGGTACAGGAACATTATCGTCATCTCCATTGAAAACACTGCCGACATCCGTTCCGCGATCATACTCTGCATTAAAAGCAGATAATGTCGAAGTTGTGGATTTGCTATCGTAAAATTCTATTGCATCTTGGAATTCGCTGGGGTTGCTCAGGAGATATAATAGCAAATTATGCATATGATGAACGGTATCGGTACAATCTCTGAAGATTAAGGTTGATATTGCGCTTTCTTGAACACTAGCTTCTCCGTGGGGGTGCTGGAAACCATGATCATGTGCATCTGATATTGATGCTTCTGTCTCATCATCGTCGTAATCTTGGAGGTGGCTATTACCCGTCCGTCTGAACGGTGATGAAGAGATGCTGTTGCTCATGACGTGGATATGTGTAGTTTCGATCGTGGCACAATGTTACAATGGTGCAGATATGTCCTCTACAAGTATTCCTGGGCAACCTGCAAGTGCGAATTAAAATCTTACAAATGATGCAGATGCTCTTATTCTGTCTTCTTCGTGGGAACTCAAGTATGCTGTCTCAAATTGATGTGTACGGTAGATGCAGTTGTAACAAGATAAGAGTAAGGTCGCCTAACGCCTAAATAAGTCTAAATAGAGGCCGTGTCTGGTATAAAATGTGCCGTGTCCGTCCGGTCCGGTCGGTGAAAGTAGCCAGTTTTGAGTTTGAAGAGAGTCGCGCGGTTTTTCTTGAATGAATGTATTCATCAATGAATATAGAAGAAATGTAGATTGGCGCCCAAGTTTTTGTCACGGCAATATATATCTCACTTTTTGGGGGCGACGTGCCAGAATTACATTACGAGTACTGTTAGTAATTACACAGATTAGATTATACCTAAATGCAGCGAAAATTGTGGACATGGTGTTTTATTGTTGCATTATGCATTAAAACTGCTCCATAACCACGTTGAAAGTTGTTTTCAAAACGATCCAATCATTCAAAAATACAGCAGCGTGATAAGCAGTCTACATTGCTCTTTCCATAAATCTATAGCGATGAGGTGATGCGAATTTACATGTCATCCAACATGTGTTCAACCTCTTCAAGTAGATCATCGTATTGCCCGTGAAGCCTAAGTGCTTTGTTTTCAGAAATGCAGAGATTCAAACGCAATTCAACAAGGTCTGTGTCACATCTATCCCAAATATCTGCGCTCTCAACGAGATTCCCTCTAAAAGAGACAACCAAGTCGTCGAAATTTTTCTCCTTGTTTGCAATGGGGCGTCGGGGTGCCGCCAAGGGTGATTTGAATTCTGGCACAATCGAGTCAAACGATGTGGTCGCAACCTTGTTTCGATTCGGTTTAGGACCCGGGATCACTCTATTTGGCATCGATTTTTTCACAAAAGATTGGCGGCCAGTTGTTTGAGTATTTTGAAGCACAGTTGACCTCTGATTGGTCTGTCTTTGCACACCCTGCGTATTTGGATGAGGTCCCCTCTGTGCATTTCGCGGGTGCGCTTGATTATTGATACGGCTTCTTCCAGCAGGCGGTGGAGGAGAAGGAGTAACAGGAGTCATGGTAGCATTGTGAGAACCGGCACAAGGTGCAGCCATTGTTTGTACAGGCCTCTGGATTTGGGTATTTCTGCCTGGGAGCACTCTATTCATATTATTTGCGTTGACAGTATGAGATTCATTGGTACGTGTAGCAGGTGCATTAGCAACACGACCGATATGAGAGGTATTTTTCCTGCTTGCGTTTGCCACAGGCTTTGGTCTGTTCATGTTCTGAGAAGAAGCGGTATGGGATACATTTTTAGACGGTCCATGAACAACACGATTAGCATTAGAGACAAGATTGCTATTTCTATTTCTCGGTGGGTTGGATGGAAGTACTCTGTCTCTGTTCCTATTATGTGCGATAGGAGCATGAGATTCATCTGCAGAAGGCCTGGTGGCACGAGAGACGGGATTTCTATTACCATTTGTCGCGGGTCTGGCTGGAAGCACTCTACTAGTATGACGAGATTCATTAGAAGAAGATCTATCAGCAGCACGATCGACTTCTGAGACAGCAATTCTATTACCATTTGCTGTGGGTCTTGCAGGAAGAACTCTGTTCATACTACTGGACATGGCAGCACGGTCGACTTCTGAGAC
>Ga0115005_10002607_pt1 | contig 14363 bp, 15 predicted proteins | sample ArcOceMetagenome_FD_87163 | JGI IMG/M metagenome (GOLD analysis project Ga0115005, IMG submission 87163) | Marine eukaryotic phytoplankton communities from Arctic Ocean - Arctic Ocean - Greenland ARC118M Metagenome | ecosystem: Environmental > Aquatic > Marine > Oceanic | place: Arctic Ocean... | reverse complement strand
TGGTGTTTGATGTATTTCTTTTCCTTCTTGTCTAAGTGAAGTGTACCATCTCTGTCAGCATCCACAAGATTAGAAGCGTGTAAATGCATTGTTACAATATCCCCTTGATAAAATCCTCTAAGGCAAAACATCAGTAGGTAAAAGTACATTGCTTGCAGGTCGTAAATATCCCCTATTCTCTCAATAGCTTCCTTAAAGTCTTCTGACTTGACAGTTTCAATAATCTTAATTGAACCTCCTCTTTTAACCTTCCATTCATCTCTACGGATAAACGGCTCACTAATTAATCCTTTTTGATAAGCTAGATTTTTAATCTTTCCTAAGTGAGTCAAGTATGTTCTTACAGATGTTGGAGATAATCTCTTTTTCCATCCTTGAACGCATCTATCTATAAATTCATTGGTGAGTTTACCTAAAGGTATGTTGTCAGTTCCTGCTTCTTTAAAAACTGCTTGAACTACTCCAACGTATGTCTTATAAGAATTTTCGTTATCGTATTTAGCTTTAAGAACTGTATCTAGGAATCCTTTTAAGTTTTCATTAGATGTAGCATTACCTCCACCCAACTTAGTGCAAAACTCATCCCAAGTATAAGAACCACTTTCAAATTGAGACCAAGCTAAATTCATATTGTTAGTTATCTCGGTTAGTTTACGATTAACTATAATAGAATCTATTGCCGTTACTTTTACTTGATAGTTCCGTGCATTCCAATCAGATGGTTTAACTTTAATTGAAAGGGACTTTCTAAAGATTTGACTCCCTTTTTTAGCACGTAAAGAAAGTAGAGACCTACCGTCTTTATTCACAGGTTTTAAATAAATCCCTACTCCCATACCCCAAATATAATCAAATAAATAATAGTAGACCGATTAGTAGACCGATTTATTAGAAGGTATTGTAACCACTTACGCTGTAAAGTCCAATAAATATAAGTACTTTTACTGAATAGCAATAAGTTAGGGTGCTTTCAACTTATTTACGGCTCAAGAGGTTGCAAGTTTGAATCTTGCTGAGGTCACAAAAAACCAGCTCATTACAGAGCTGGTTTCTTTTTTGGGGTAATGTTTAGGGTAACGAATTACTTTATTTACTTACTATTTCACTTCTAAACGTATAGCACTCATTTGGCTTAACTCTATGTTCTTTAACGAAGTACTTAATCTTTCCGTTTACTAGTATACTATATCTATTAATCTTAAAGAAGTTTTTGAATTAACGGAAGAGGATGTGCATGTGGTTTAAATGAAAACGCAACAAAAGTTAATTAGTTGATTTTATGGTCACAGGAAATAAATCTGGAATATTTACCATAGCGGTGAAGGCCAAGAAATTGAATTTATTTCCCAATTATTTTTTTTAATCATCTCAATTGTAAAATCTTCGGGAGAAATGTCTGGAGTATTGCTATTATTTTCATAACCAGTATTATCAGACACTTGGTAAAAAATTTTATTGGGGGAAATAAAAATACTCATAATATGATGTCCCGGGAAAGTGTTAATTTCATCTCCTCTAATTCTTTTTATATCCTTATATGTATCTCCAATTTTAATTCCATACATATCTTTAATTAATTTAGATTCAATTAATAGGTTCGTTAAAAAAAAATCTGGCAAGGCATTATCTGGTTTAGGTGATTCATAACCTGATTCCCAGGGTTGAATAAATTCTTGATTATTTGAAACACTAATTTTTAATCCATTGACCAAAAAAAAGTAGCCCTTTACATCACCTTCAAACTCATCTTCTAAAAACTCAACAGTTTCGTTTGGGAATATTTTTTCTAAAAGAGGGCGTGACATTGGTATTTGGTTTGAAAATTTAATAGCTCTTTTTTTTACTCCGGGATTTTCAAAATAAAAAATCATTTCTTTTACTTCATCAATACTATTATTTAAGTTAACAAACTCATAGTAAGCGTATCCAATTAAGTTTTTAGAAGTTTTGATTTTATACCAGTAAGGGTATTTGTCTAAAAGCGTAAATTCTATATCCAAAACCTCAACCCTATCGCCTGAATTTACTTGTCCTAAAACTTTAGCATTTAAATCTGGTTTAAGTCTAAAGTTTACTTCTGTACCCTTTATTAAAGCAAAAATAGAATTTGAGGATGTATTGATTTCTAAATCATCAGAATTTGAAATTTGACCAAGAGACAACCTCTTTGTCTTTGTAAGACTATCCATTTGAATGTCTTGGGCTAAAATAGTATTGGCGAATATTAATAATGTAGCTAAAAGTATTTTTTCCATTTGATTAATTATTGTTCAATAAGTTACAAATTTATGACAAACCAAGCTTTTAAATCACACAAACAAAGGCAAGTCTTCACTTACTTCATTAGTAGCTTGTTTCATTCTTGGTAAAGTGTATTGTAATCCCAGAGTTTACTGAAGATGATATGCCTGTTATAGAACTGTAATTGTTTGATAAAACATGCCCCCCACATCAGTCACCTTTGAAGTATCCCAACTTCCAATATCTTGATTGAATACCAAGTCCGAAATAAACATACTGAACATATTAGTCACACTAGAAGTGTCCCAGTTATCAATATTAGCAGTTCCTCCATTGTTAAAAGCATAGGCATTCATAAACATAAAACTCATATTTGTTACGGATCAAGAGATTGCAGGTTTGAATCTTGCCAAGGGCACAAAAAACCAGCTCCATACCGAGCTGGTTTCTTTTTTGGGGTAACGCTTAGGTTAACGAAGTACTGAATATTTCCATTTACTACTTTAATATATCTATTGATTTCAAAGAAGTTTTTGAATTAACGGAAGAGGATATGCATTTCGATTAAAAGGGGTGTCCAGACAGCCTGATTTAGATATTAGTATGGTTCCGCTGTATAGCCATTTGGTATAAAATCAGAACCTAACAATCCAAAACAATGTTCAGAAGTGTTTTTAAAAGTTATGGAGATTGAATTACAGACAGTCCAGGTATAGTTTGGGCGGTCATCTGTATCAATACATTCATTTAATTGAAAATGAAGATGAGGTTCTGAACTCCATCCTGAATTTTCGTTTAAAGCAATGACTTCATCCTGATTAACATTATCGCCTAAGCTCTTTAGTGCTCCATTTAAGGTTAAATGACCATAAGATGCTCTTGTTCCATCCGGATGTTCAATGCTAATATAATTAGCTTTGTCAATTAGGCTTATGTCATTAACTCCATCTTGAACATCTTCAAAATTTTCAACATCCCCTACAACTTTACCTGACTGAACTGCGACTAAATTTGTTCCAATAGGCATTGGTATATCATAAGCAAATTGAGATTGGCAGAAATATTGATTAAAATATATTAGTTGTTTATAGCAAGTTATTATATATTGGATCATTATTAATCGTAAATCAATTTAAAATGAAAAAAACACTATTATTATTTAGTTTATTTGTTTCCTCCTTTATGTTCTCGCAAAATGTATTTTGGTATGATGTATTACTAGAAATAAACGCGACCGACACAGAATCGGCAGCAAATTTAATCGATGGTTTTTACTCAAACCATACTATTGCTGAAGATGTTTCAGTAGCATTTTCAAGTATTCCATTAAAAGGTGCAAGTGAAAAGGCAACTCATATGATTAGCATCACGAGTGAATCTTCAAAATCTCTAGCCGATTTCAGAAGCTCATTGAGCGGTGCAGCTTGGGATGTTTATGTTTCAAAGCTTGGTAAATACATAAAAAGCTCTCGCTCTTCTGCAGGTAAAGACTTGTATAGTGTCAATGGAGGAACTGCAAACCCAATCGGTCAGGCCTGGGTTTTTAAGGTAGATAATGCAGCAGCAAACACTTTTGTTACAGCATTTGGCAAACTAATGAAGTCTATTAAGTTCGATGGCTCTGTAGGGGTTGGACAAATCATTCACGGTACTGACAACGGAGAAAGCATGTACGTCTATGCAACCTATGCGGACTTAGATACTGCATTTAATTTTGGTGCAAAAAACGATTCAGAAGCAAAAGCATTTAGCACCTTTTCAGAAACAGTAAAAGGTTCTGATTTATCAAAAACATTCACAAGAGTACTTATCAAAAGATATTAATCTTTTGTTGATGTAGATTGAACTTATTTAAAAACCCTCTAATTTACTTTAGGGGGTTTTCTATTGAACACCACACCAATAAATTCTTGGCTTGACTTCAAAATAAAAGCGCCTCTAAGAAATTTAGAGGCGCTTTATATTACTTAATTTTTGCATCCCTTTTTCATTTTAATCAATGAAGGTCGGAGTGGAATTAACTTTAATCGGTCGTTAGTTTATCTAACTTCGACATGTTCTCTGGAGAACTCATTTCTGGAGCGAATTCCATATCGTATGTTCTTCTCCCATACATCTCTAAAGACTTAGAGAAATTTTCAAGATCTTTTTCATAACTATCTTCGCCATAAATCTTGTTGTACTTCTTATATACTTTCATCCACTCATCACTATTATCTGAACCCATTTCTGCATAGTTGCTATGACCAAAAACAAACATTGCCATATTTCCATCACATCCAGAACCACAATTCCAAACTTCTAAAAAGATATCTGCTCGTGAAGATTTTATTGCTTTTGCAACATTATTTCTAAACCTCCAAAACTCATCAGACATATCCGCTTTATAGGTGTATTCCATAACCCTTCTCAAGGGCTTATCGAATGGACTCACAGAAACATGAGATGCTTCTTTGCTATACCACATCCAACGCGCTTGAGAATTAGAAACATACTGAGAAACCTCATCTTTCCATAGTTTTCCAGCAGCTTTGGGAACCTGAACATCAAATCCGGCTATCTCGTCTTCGTATCGAACTCTAAAATATTTTCCAGTATTAGCACCCGAAGTAATATTGAAGGTATAAAATCGAAGTTGCCCTTCTTTAGCATTGTACATTTTTGTTTTCTTTTCTACTCCAGCTCGAAATTTCTGATTCTTGCCCTTTTCAACAGAGACAACCCTAGATTGAATAACTTGACCAAATGTCAGCGATGCAGACAGTAAAAATAGTAGTGAAAGTAATTTTTTCATTTTAAAATATATTATATTTAATAGTTGTAAAACTAATACTAATATATTTAAGTTGCAAATTGCAATTTATTTAAAAATCTTAATCACAGAAATTGAATGAATATATGATGAAACAGTTTGAGGAATATGTCTTAGATAGAAAGATAAAAAAAACTACTTAGAAAGGCTTATAATTTCATACTGATATTGCGTGTTAACTCGTCTGGGAACAAAAGCACTGTTTGTAAAATAACTCGTGCGTTTAGCATTCAAATTAAGTCCTGTATATTTTTCCTGAAGATCGTTTACTATAAGGCTATATCTTTTTTTGAAAAAGACACCTGTTGCCTTTAATAAAAATGTTTTGGTGTCAAAATAAAAATACCAGCGGTCATCAGAATTGGGATATTGAACTTCTAGAACATGAACTTGCCAACCATTAAATAAAGTTATTATACCCTTCGATTCTAGTATTGCATTAGGATCGATCAACTTAAAAGGCTGCCAAAAAACATAAGTCGCTGCCTTTAAACTTTTTTCCATTTTAATGATTGTAGCGGTATCCCGAGTATGAACTCCATTAATTTGAAGCGTAACTGAATCCTTGCTTTGTATTGCGGTAAAATCATCTCCCCGCAACCTCCAACTGAATTGAGAAGTGGAATTTAGAAAATCAATTGTATGGTTTTCTATAACAGTATCCAACACCGCACCACTCGCATCAAAATGATTAATCCTCTTTTGATAGGTTATAGATTTGACCTCTTTGTAACAATCCCCTCCATGCGCAGCAAGCGCTTTAAGTAAAAGCTCCTCTGCATTCATTTGTGCAAAACACATAAATCCAAAAATAAAAAAAATGAAGCAACTGTAAATTTTATTTTTCATCTTAATAACACGTCTTTAAACTTCAACTATTAGTCCAATAAAAAGCTCAAAACCTCAATAGCTGCTTTACTTATTTTTGTACCCGGACCATAAACGCCCAACACACCCAATTCAAGTAAAAATTGATGGTCTTGTGGGGGGATTACACCTCCAACAATAACTTCGATATCTTCACGACCAAGGCGTTTGAGTTCCTTCAAAACCTGTGGAACTAGGGTTTTGTGTCCGGCTGCTAGAGAAGAAATTCCAAGAATATGAACATCATTTTCTATCGCTTGTTTAGCCGCTTCTTTTGGGGTTTGAAACAAAGGTCCAATGTCTACATCAAAACCCAAATCTGCATAGCTAGTTGCAATAACCTTTGCACCTCGATCGTGTCCATCTTGACCCATTTTTGCAATCATAATTCGTGGTCTACGCCCATTTATCTCAAAAAATTGCTGGGTTAACTCCTGCCCCTTCTTAAAGTCGACATCCTCTTTAATCTCTTTGGAATAGACCCCCGTAAACGTTTGTATATTCGCCTGATATCGTTCAAAAATTTCTTCTAAAGCAGAGCTTATTTCTCCTAAGGTAGCGCGAACTCTGGCTGCTTTAATTGCGAGTTCTAATAAATTTTCAGCAGGGCTCTTATCTTGACTTAAAATTAGCGCAGCTTGAGTCAACGCATTCAATGCCGCTTCAACTTCTTTGGCATTTCGAGTTTGCTTAAGATCTTTTAATCTCTGGAGTTGCTGCTTTTGAACCTGCTCTTGATCCACTTCAAGGTAAGTCATCAACTCTTCTTCTTCCAATGTGTATTGATTTACTCCAACAATAACATCTTGGCCGCTGTCAATACGGGCTTGCTTTTTTGTAGCTGCCTCTTCAATCCGCATTTTTGGAATACCCGCTTCAATCGCTTCAGTCATTCCTCCATAGGATTCAATTTCTTGTATCAAATCCCATGCTTTATGCGCTATATCTTGGGTCAGTTGTTCTACATAATGACTTCCTCCCCAAGGATCAACAGTTTTAGTAATCTGGGTTTCTTCTTGTAAAAAAAGCTGTGTATTTCTTGCAATTCTAGCAGAAAAATCGGTTGGCAAAGCAATGGCTTCATCCAAAGCATTGGTGTGTAAACTTTGGGTTCCACCAAATACCGCAGCCATCGCTTCTATAGTAGTTCGAGCAACATTATTGAACGGATCTTGGGCAGTTAAACTCCATCCGCTGGTTTGACAATGGGTACGTAAGGCTAAGGATTTTTCGTTTTTAGGATTGAATTGCTTTACAAGCTTAGCCCATAGCATACGCGCGGCGCGCATTTTAGCAATTTCCATAAAGTGATTCATTCCAATCCCCCAGAAAAAAGAAAGTCGCGGAGCAAATTCATCAATGGTCAATCCAGCTTTGAGTCCCGTTTTAATATATTCTAAACCATCGGCAAGTGTATAAGCCAATTCGATATCTGCAGTTGCGCCTGCCTCTTGCATATGATAGCCCGAAATACTGATGCTGTTAAACTTCGGCATCTTTTTCGAACTGTACTTAAAAATTTCAGATACTATTTTGATTGATGGTGCAGGCGGATAAACGTAGGTATTACGTACCATAAATTCTTTTAGAATATCATTCTGAATGGTTCCCGATAAATATTCAGGACTTACCCCCTGCTCCTCTGCTGCGACAATATAAAAGGAAATAATGGGCAACACCGCGCCGTTCATGGTCATGGATACGGACATTGTATCTAAAGGAATTTGATTGAATAAAAGCTTCATGTCTTCTACGGAGTCGATAGCTACACCAGCCTTCCCTACGTCGCCCTGCACACGTTCATGATCACTGTCATAGCCGCGATGAGTTGGCAAGTCAAAAGCAACCGAAAGTCCTTTTTGCCCCATGGCTAAATTTTTCAAATAAAATGCATTGCTTTCCTCTGCTGAGGAGAAACCTGCATATTGCCGAATGGTCCACGGACGGCGAACAAACATGGAACTGTAGGGGCCTCTTAAAAAAGGAGGAATCCCGGCAGAAAACCCAAGATGCGATAGTGGCTCTTTTGGAGCGCTAGCTGTTTTAGGGATTGAGATCCCTTCGGCCGTTATAAATAACGTTGAAGTTTCTTTCTGTTTTTTTTCAACATCAGAAGAAAGTTCTATTGCAGAAAAGTCTTTGCGTTTATTTCCCATAGACGTGTTCTAATTTTTCTGATAAACGCTTCGGCTTTATGGGTTCTATTAAACTTTGTTTCTTTAACTGTTCTGAAGGAATCTGCATATTTGTTTTTGGTGCATCAAAATCTTGAAAGCGATTTACTCCAACCAAGACCAACACACCTGAATCGAACAAGGCTTGTTCTTTTTGCGCAGCTCGAGATACCTCTTTCTGAATTTCATTGTTCAGTAGTAAATTTAAAAAACCTTCCTTCTTTTCTATGTCTTTAAAAAGACGAAGACTTCTTTCCGCAAACTCTTGAGTCAATTCCTCAATATAATACGAACCTTCTGCTGGGTTTGTAACCTGATCAAAAAAGCTTTCGTTTTTCAAAATAAGTAACTGATTTTGAGCAATTCGATCTCCAAAAGCATTCGGAGGATTGAACGTTACATCATAGGGTAGGTTGTTTACTATATCGGCACCTCCAAGTATGGCAGCCATCATCGCTGTTGTTGAACGAAGCATATTGACGTTGTAATCTTGCAGGGTCATGTTTCTTGTCGAGGGCTCTGCAATTACCTTGAAGGTGATTTTAAAATCATAGGCTGAAATAATCGAAGTAAAAACTGTTTTTAAGGCTTGAATCTTAGCTATTTCGAAAAAGTAATTACTACCCAAAGCAAGATGAAACAACACCTCAACTTCTTCTTTGTTAGTTGAACTTATTTGAGATAAATAATCTACTGCCTGACTTAGCGAATAAGCTAGTTGTTGTACCATTGTGGCTCCAGCATTCTGATGAATACGGTTATCTACATACAGGCGGGTTTGAAGTTTTTTGGAACAAATCAATTGACTCCACAATGTTAAATCTGAATGCTGATCGTCAAACCAATCACCTGTTTGAGCAAGGTGTGTGATCGGATCAAAAAGAAAAGTGAAGTTGGCTCTATCTTTAAAATTTTTATTAAGAAGATCTATACTCTCAGTCGAAATGCTAAAATCGAGTACAATATAAAAAGTAGTTTGAATGTGTTCCAGCGCTTTCGAAAATTCCTCGAAGGATACATCAAAATCTTTTAAGCGTAAAATGATTACTTCAACATCAGATTGTACAGCTGCTTCGCAAGACAGAGTCACAGATTCGATGTCTTGTTTTACCTCAATGGTATGCGCCGTATTCCAATGCTCCGGAAAGGCATTGATAACCTTCTTTTGTTTTTTAGAATCGCGATCATAAACAGGTTGGGTGGTAATCCCTTCCAAAGATTCCCAACACAATGTCGATTCAAAATCCAAGCTTTTCAAATCTTTTTGAATTTGAGCCCGCACCTCCTGATCGCTTGATCCTTTAAATTCTGAAAACAGATCTTGATTCATTGAATTAACTTAGTTGTCTAGTCTTTTATTTTTATAGTAGATTGACGCTCTCTGTTTACGTGCAACTGGGTAACATCGGGTCTTGAATAATGCCCAACGGGATCAAAATTCTGACGCTCTTCATACACACGATCCAATTGAATTTCTGCACAAAAAACCCCTTCGGTATTCACCTGAGGTTCTATGAGCCAACTCCCATCGGGGTTCGCAACGCATGAACCTCCGTTGGCTAGTTGTTCAGGAGCTGCTGCTAAAAGTTCTTCTATATAGGGTGTATCCTTTGGAAAGTCGTTTTTATTCATCAATGAACTTACAGAAATCACATACGATCTACTTTCACGAGCAATAAATCGAGTAATATCTTTGGTATTGTGATCACTTCCAGGCCAAACTGCACAATGAACATTTTCGCCCATTCCGTATAATGCAGCTCTGGGAAGTGGCATCCAGTTTTCCCAACAATTCAATCCGCCCAAAGTAAACCCTTCCAAAGGATGTACTTGTAATCCGTTTCCATCGCCCGGAGCCCAAGTAAGACGTTCGTCATAAGTAGGTTGTAATTTCCTATGAACACTACAAATAATGCCCTGCTCATTGATATAAACTAAAGAGCAATATAAACTGTGCCCACCTCGATTGGTAGCGCGTTCAATGACGCCTACATAAACTGCCATTGTATGTTCTTTTGCTAAAACACAAAGATCTTCGATATCACCATCTTCAATATTTACTGCATTTTGAGCGTAATGCGCATGTAAGGTCTTATTGATCTTCAAATCCCATTGCGCACCATCAGTTAATGCCAACCAAAATGGATAGCCCGGTAAAAGTCCCTCTCCAAAAACAACCAGCTGTGCTTTTTCTTTGGCAGCCTGGAGCATGGCTTCTTTTATCTTATCCAAGGTCTTCTTCTTATTCAACCAAACGGGGGCAATCTGAGCTAAAGCGACTTGTAATGTTTTCATTTACATAAATTATTATAGGTAAATATAGGGATATAATTTGCTCTACAAATGCCTTTGATCTCATGTTCCGTTTTAAAGTTTAACCCTGCAGGATGCAGTTTAAAATTCGTGTCAATTCAAAAAACAATAAAAATATAGTACCTTGGAATACAATATAAAAAACGCCATGGAAGTAACTACCCTTTACCAAAAGCAAAAAACATTCTTCAATACACAAGCTACCTTAGATGTTTCATTCAGGAGAGCAGCCCTTAAAAAACTACAGGCCGTTATTGAGAAAAAAGAAGATGCAATCTTAAAGGCTTTGTTTCAAGATCTCAAAAAATCAGAGTATGAATCCTTCCTGACTGAGGTTTTTATCATTAAGAATGAAATTAAGAAAGTACTCAATAAGCTCCATACGTGGACCAAAACACAACGTGTTTCTGGTTCCATATTAAATTATCCAAGTCAAGATTATTTAATCCCCGAACCCTATGGCTGTACGCTGCATATAAGCCCTTGGAATTATCCCTTTCAGCTTGCCGTAACTACTGTCATTGGCGCTGTAGCGGCTGGAAACACAGTAGTCCTCAAGCCTTCGGAGTACGCACCCCACACAGCCCTAATTGTAGAAGAGATAATGACCGAGGCCTTTAGTCCGGAACATGTTCTTGTAGTTCAAGGGGGCGCAGAAATTTCTACAGAATTACTAAAACTACCATGGGATTATATCATCTTTACTGGAAGTACTCCGATTGGTAAAATAATAGCAAAAGCTGCTGCAGAACACCTTACACCTTACACACTTGAACTTGGTGGAAAGAGCCCTTGTATTGTAGATGAAACTGCTCCAATAAAGCTAACTGCAAAAAGGATTGTTTGGGGTAAATATGTAAACTGTGGGCAAACTTGTATTGCACCTGACTACATACTGGTTCATCATTCAAAAGCTGAAGCGCTTACTGAGGCCTTAATTCATGAAATCAAACAAGCCTTTGGAGATGATCCTCAAGAGTCCTTTAGCTATGGAAGAATTATTAACAAGAAACACTTGTTGCACCTGACCAACATGCTTAAAGATGCTACTATTGCTCATGGAGGCACGGTCAATGAAGAGGATTTGTATCTAGAACCCACCCTAATCAGTCAACCAGATCTAGACAGTGAAGTCATGAAAAAAGAAATTTTCGGACCCCTCCTGCCCATAATAAGTTATACAAATGAAGAAGAATTAAAACCCATAATCAATCGACATGAAAAACCGTTAGGGTTTTATGTTTTCACAAAAAGAAATGCTTTCATCAAAAAAATACAACGCGATTACTCTTTTGGAGGCGGAGTTTCAAATGATTCTATAATTCAATTTACAAACGACAATTTACCTTTTGGAGGAATCGGTCACAGTGGTGTTGGAGCCTATCACGGGAAATTCAGTTTTGACACCTTTACACACTACAAACCTTTTATAAAAAAAGCCCGTTGGCTTGATTTACCCACACGCTATGCACCCTATCCTAAAACATTTAAAGTGCTGAAAAAACTATTGGGAATATTGTAGTTCATCAAGCGATGAAACGTGTGTGTTATGCCAAGAAAAACAGCTGTTATATTAGTCGAAAAACTACTTCAAGTCTTTGTTGACAAGAACGGAAGAAGACCACGTATTTTACTTTCAAGCACAGAAATCACTGAAAAACAAGATGACCTTCACAAGCTTGCAATTCAATTTTCAGACCTTGGCTTTGATGTTGACTTCGCTCCTACTTTTGAAGATACAAACCACTTGGTAAAACAAGCCATAGAAAACGATGTTCATTCAATTCATTTAGTAGTTTCTGCTGAAGAAAAAATGAACCCAATTGAAGATATTGAAGCGGCATTAATTAAAAACGAACAACCAAACATTTTGGTTACAGCAATTGAAACTAAGAAATTGAAAGGTTTTTATGTAGCGGAAGCCATAACTTTATTAAAAGCATTGCAGAACTAATCGTATTAGTTTTTAGGAAACAGAGTAGCCAAAAGTTGTTCTAACAACTTAGAAGCCGCTAAGGGTGAATGATTTTTAGCAATCATCTCTGCTTGAATTTGATCCATACCAGTGCTCAACTTAGGGTGCGTTCTAAGAAAACGATCCAATTGTTCTTGTTGTAGTTCTTGATACCAGGCTATATTTTGATCGGTTCTCTTTTTTTGGAAATAACCCGAAGATTGTGTGTGCTTTTTATACTCCATAAGCGTCTCCCAAAGTTGGTCAATTCCTGTTTTTTCTAGAGAAGAACAAGACATGGCTTTCGGTGTCCATTTGGATTCTTTAGTTGGAAATAAATGAAACATTTTTTTAAAATTAGCTGCTTCTTTTCGTGCTTGATTTGCTTGATCTTGATCAGCTTTGTGAACCACAAGCAAATCAATATGTTCATAAATCCCACGTTTAATTGCCTGAAGATCATCTCCACCACCAACAATTTGTAGCATCATAAAAAAATCGGCCATAGACTGGACTGCAGTTTCGGATTGTCCTACGCCAACAGTCTCGATTAAGATAACATCATAACCCGCAGCCTCACACAAATAAATGGCTTCCCTTGTATTACGGGTCACACCACCTAGGTTCGACTGAGAAGGAGATGGCCGAATAAACGCTTGGTCTGATCTACTCAAAAGCTCCATTCGAGTTTTGTCTCCTAATATACTTCCGTGATTTAATTCACTACTTGGATCTATTGCTAAAACAGCAACTTTTAGGTGAAATTTTTCTATTAAATACGTTCCTAAACTTTCGATCAGCGTACTTTTTCCAGCTCCGGGAATTCCACTGACTCCCACTCGAATGGATGTTCCCGTATGGGGCATCAATTCCAATAATAGTTCTTGAATTTGTTGACGATGCGTATCTAAGGTGCTTTCGCCTAAAGTTATGGCTCGACTAAGGAAAGAGGAGTTACTCTTTAGGATTTCTTCTTTGTAGTGCAATAAATCAAAATGCTGCTGCTTATTGGCCATGGGTTAGCGTATTTCTTGACACAATTCAATCAGCACCCCATTGGTGGTTTTGGGGTGAAAAAAAACAACCCATTTATTATCGGCTCCTTTGGTAGGTTCTTCGCTCAAAGGCTCAAAACCTTCTCCTTTCAGTCGGATGATTTCTGCATGAATATCATCTACTTCAAAAGCAATGTGGTGAATGCCTTCGCCTTTTTTGTCAATGAATTTTGTGATTGGACTGGAAGGGCTTGTAGCCGCAATCAATTCTATTTTTTGATCATCAGTTTTGAAAAAAGAAGTTGAAACCTGTTGGTTAGGAACGTCTTCAATTTTATAGCAAGTCGTATTCAATAAACTAGCAAACAATTTGTTTGATGCTTCTAAATCTTTAACCGCTATTCCAATGTGATCAATGTTTTTCATTTGTTGGTGTTCTATTCTCCTTCAGAGAAAGGTTTTAAAACCTTAGGGTCTGGAGCATGTAGTAAAAAAGCATCGTAGGCCTTTTTGTTTTTGTACAACATACGCTTAATTGAGCTAACGCTGCAATCGTTTTTTTTCGCTAGGCGTGCAATGGAATGATATTCTCTTTCACAGGGTTTTATAATGTGCCACTTTGTGAGCTTTGAAGGTGTTTTCATGCTTCAAAGGTACTTTTAAAAGCTTGATTTGTCAATAAATAATGTTTTTCGATTAACAATAACAAAGACTTTTGTAATTTGAATTATGCAACTGACTGTACAAACCCCTACTGCCGACCTCAATCAAAGCATCGCTTTTTATGAAAAGCTAGGTTTTGAAATCCGAACCCAAGGTCCCGAAATTCTCGCTATCGATTCTCAAATCTGCATTGAAATTAATCAAGAACGGACAGGTCATGCATGAATTCGTCTGCAATAGATAATTATTCAAAAGGCTGAATCGAAATGAAGTCAAAGGCGGATGATTCTATCTCACTATTGCATGCCCAGAAGCATATATATTTATTTTTTATTCCTTTATTG
>Ga0115005_10002606_pt1 | contig 14367 bp, 11 predicted proteins | sample ArcOceMetagenome_FD_87163 | JGI IMG/M metagenome (GOLD analysis project Ga0115005, IMG submission 87163) | Marine eukaryotic phytoplankton communities from Arctic Ocean - Arctic Ocean - Greenland ARC118M Metagenome | ecosystem: Environmental > Aquatic > Marine > Oceanic | place: Arctic Ocean... | reverse complement strand
TGCAAGTTCAGACGACAGGAAATATGGTCGACGACCTTCCTGAAAATGACAGGGTGCTGATTGATCTCGCCTGGCTAGAAGACAATTTCAATGGCGTCATGCCTTTTGAAATGCTCATCGATTCCGGTGTAGAAGGCGAGGCGCTGTCATTGCGCAACCTGAAGAAGATAGAGCGTATGCAGCGATTGCTTGCTGAATATCCTGAATTCAGTAGAAGTATGTCAGCTGTAGATGCGACCAAATTTGCAATGCAAGGGCTGAATAACGGTAAAAAGTCGGGGTATCGCCTCCCTATTTCTAACAATGAAAAGATGAAGTTGCGATCTTATACACGCCGCACTGAAGAAAAATCAAAAGGGAGTGTTGATGCGACGAGTGTGACAAGAAACTTTCTGGATTCTTCGAAAACGATTACCCGGATATCTGCCCAAATTGCGGACATCGGTACCATTGAAATGGATGAACTTATGGATGATTTGCGTCCACGAATAGATTCTATTTTCCCACCTTCAAAATACAAGGTAACTCTGACGGGTACCAGCATCGTTTTCCTTGAAGGAACCCACTATCTCGTAAAAAACCTATCCATCAGCATTTCCCTTGCGATTCTTCTGATCGCACTTGTCATGGCGCTTCTGTTTAAATCGGTCAGGATGGTGTTTATCGCACTGATCCCCAACATTATGCCTCTTTTGTTTACCGCTGGAATTATGGGTTGGACTGGGATTGCGATTAAACCTTCGACCATTCTTGTGTTCTCAATCGCGTTTGGAATTTCGATAGATGACACAATACACTTTTTGGCCAAATACAGGCAAGAACTCACGCGTCTGAATTGGAACATCAAAAGAGCAGTCATTTTAGCAGTGGAAGAAACGGGGGTGAGTATGATGTACACCTCAATTGTTCTATTCAGTGGGTTTATGATGTTTACGCTCTCTGAATTCGATGGAACGCGTTCGTTGGGATTGCTCGTAAGTGTGACGCTTTTGGTTGCGATGTTTGCAAACCTACTCCTGCTTCCCTCGTTGCTTTTAAGCTTTGAACAGTTCGTGACGACCAAAGCCTTTCAAGAACCTTTGATGAATATTATTGACGAAGAGGAGGACATTGAACTTGAGAAATTGAGGATAGACTTTGGCGTAACCCCAGGGAAAGGTCAGGAAAAGCATGAAGATATTGTGAAAAGAAGGGTTAAACCTGATAACTTGGAGTCATGAATCGAAACGCATGAAGGGAATAATTTTAGCAGGAGGTAGTGGGACGAGGCTTTGGCCTTTGACAAAGGCGGTAAGTAAACAACTTATGCCTGTGTTTGACAAACCCATGATCTACTATCCGATATCGACACTTATGCTTGCGGGAATCAGAGAAATCCTGATCATTACAACCCCGGAAGATTCAGCGGCTTTCAAAAGATTATTGGGAGACGGCTCCTCGTTGGGGTGTACTTTTGAGTATGCGGTTCAAGAGGTGCCAAATGGACTTGCGCAAGCTTTTGTGATTGGAGAAGAATTTATCGGAGAGAGTAGTGTCGCTCTTGTTTTAGGGGACAACATTTTTCACGGAAATCATTTCGGCCGCACAATGCGTGCGAATACGTCCATTGAAGGAGCGCTCATTTATGCCTACTATGTTCGAGACCCAGAGCGTTATGGAGTTGTTGATTTTGACGATGAAGGCATCGCATTAAGCCTAGAGGAGAAGCCGTCTGAGCCCCGCTCAAACTTTGCCATTCCAGGGTTGTATTTCTATGACAACAAAGTCATCGACATTGCAAAAAACTTAACGCCTAGCAAGCGAGGGGAGTATGAAATAACAGATGTAAATAAGGAGTACCTTAAGTTGGGGGAGCTCAAAGTGAGTAAGCTAGGTAGGAGTATGGCCTGGCTTGATACAGGAACACATGAAAGTTTACATGCGGCCTCGCAATACGTGAAAGTGATAGAACAAAGACAAGGACTCAAGATCGGCAGTATTGAGGAAGTTGCATGGAGGATGGGGTATATCACCGATGATGAACTCCGCGCTTTGGCCGAGCCCCTTTGTAAAAGTGGGTATGGAGATTATTTGCTTGCTCAGCTTGCTAAAAAGGATAGATAATGGTCAAGTCGGAAGCCCTGCATGATTTGTTCAGTTCTGGTCTAGAGAAATTTTTGTCAGTGTATCCGACAGACAGTCTTTACGCCCCCATCCATTACTTATTGAATATTAGTGGCAAACGAATTAGACCTTTGCTCGCTCTTTCTGTGTGTGAAGCCGAAGGTTCTACAATTGACAAAGCCATGCCTGTAGCTGTGGCGGTTGAGTTGTTCCACAACTTTACGCTTATGCATGACGACATTATGGATTGTGCACCCTTGCGCCGCGGTCAATCAACGGTGCATAAGAAATTTGGTGAGAACGCGGCAATTTTAAGTGGTGACGCGATGTTTTCTTTGGCATTCACGTCTTTGGAACAGTCACCTCAAAGTTCACTGCGAGAGGGTTTAAAGGTTTTCAATAGAACAGCTCGACAGGTCTGTGAGGGACAGCAGTCTGATATGGAGTTTGAAGAACAGGAAGAGGTGACGATCGATGATTACCTCGAGATGATTCGGTTGAAAACGTCCGTTCTGCTGGCTGCTTCTTGTGCACTTGGTGCTATTTCTGCGGGCGCAACACCTGACAGAGTTAATCTCTGGTACAGATACGGTGAAAAGATGGGGCTCGCATTCCAAATACAGGACGATATTCTAGATACTTTCGGCAATGCGTTGAAAACTGGAAAGAAAGTAGGGGGTGATATCGCTGCAGAAAAGAAGACCTTTATTTGGCTTTACACACAGCAAAAAGGAGCCTTGTCCCCTCATTTTCTCGCAGAGCTTCATGGCCAGGAAAAAATAGAGAAGGTGAGAGACGCGATGCGCGAAGTTGGGGCAGATGTGGCCGCCCAAAAGAAAATGAATGTATACGCAGAAGAAGCGATATCGGCATTGTCAGAGCTCAATTTGGACCCTGAAAAGAGAATGTTTTTTGCGGGCTTAGTAAGTTCCGTGATGAAAAGATCTTCGTGACTTTCCCTAGTAAAATCAGTCTCCCCGAAGGAGTTTCCTTGCCCGCAGGGATGTTGTTTGTCGATTTTCAAAAAGAGGTCTTTGCACAGATAACAAAAGATTTTCAACTTGATGAGAATGAATCACAAGAGCCTTTTAATGTGTGGATGGAGAATGCGATACGGTCAAATCCAGATCGAATTCACGCCTCGTTTTACCGCCTCGATTTGGGGGAGGAAATTGTGAGCAATGCACTTAAAATAGAGGATGCCTCGCTCCGGTCTACACTGCTCGCAGAACAGTCTATTCAACGAGCCGTTTTAAAGGTTCTGACGAGATTTAATTATGCGTTGAAAAATCGCCTAAATAGTACAAAAAATTGACGCTCAATCGGTTTAAGCTATGTAACTTTGCAGATAGAATTTGGACCTAATTCGCTTACGTGGACCCTTTATCGTTTTTAAATAATATTGAGCCTAAACAATTGGACGTTTTGTACGCTCAATACCTCAACAATCCAGAATCTGTTGACCGTTCTTGGCGGCTCTTTTTTGCGGGATTCGATTTGGCAAATTCTCATTTCGGTGATGACTCAGCGAATCCCCAAACCATGAAGGAGTTTGGTGTTCTAAATCTGATTCATGGATATAGAACACGTGGTCATCTTTTCACATCTACAAATCCAGTGAGAGAGCGCCGTACTTACACGCCGGACCTTGCCCTTTCGCATTTCGATCTTGATCAATCTGATTTAGAGACTGTCTTTCAGGCCGGGGGAGAAATAGGTTTGGGTTCAGCAAAGCTTAAAGACATCATTGCCCACCTTGAAGATACGTACTGCCACAGCATTAGTATCGAGTATATGTACATACGCGAGCCCCAGCGAGTGGATTGGATACGCAACAATATTGAATTGAATAACCGTAAAAAATTCAATAAAAAGGAGCAGCTTCATATTCTCAAGAAAATTAGTCAAGCGACGTTGTTCGAGGAGTTTCTTCAGAAGAAATTTGTGGGCCAAAAACGTTTTTCACTGGAAGGTGGAGAATCCCTGATTCCAGCTTTAGATACGCTCATTGAAAAGGGAACGGAACACGGCGTAAAAGAAGTCGTCATAGGGATGGCTCACAGGGGGAGATTAAGTACCCTGGCTCATATTTTAGGAAAGCCTTATATGGATCTTTTCAGTGAGTTTCAGGGCAAGGAATACGCTGGAGATGATGATTTTGAGGGAGATGTGAAGTATCACTTGGGACATTCTAGAACTCAGAAAGCGGACACAGGAGCAGATGTTCACATTACTCTTGCCCCCAACCCATCTCACCTTGAAGCGGTAGACCCTGTAGTTTTAGGAATGTCTCGTGCTTTAATTGATGAGCTTGGTGGCGACGAGAACGCCGTTCTTCCGATACTTGTCCATGGCGACGCAGCGATTGCGGGTCAGGGTATCGTATACGAAGTGGTACAAATGGCGGGCCTCAAGGGATATCGTACCGGAGGTACAATCCATATCATCGTCAATAACCAAATCGGTTTTACGACAAACTATCTTGACGCGCGCACCTCGACGTATTGCACTGACGTGGGGAAGGTAACACAGAGTTTGATCTTTCATGTCAATGCGGATGACCCTGAAGCGGTTGTTCAGGTCATGAACATCGCGCTCACCTATCGTCAAACTTTTCACAGGGATGTTTTCATCGACTTACTGGGATATCGCAAATACGGCCACAACGAAGGTGATGAGCCCAAGTTTACACAGCCTAAGCTCTACAAAGCCATCGCATCTCACCCTTCACCTTATGCGATGTATTTGTCTCACCTCATCTCCTTGGGAACCATCACCTCAGAAGAAGGGACCGCGCTTAAGAAAATCCAGATGGACCAAATGGAGGAAGGTTTTGCGATTGCGAAAGAGAAAGAGACAAATCAAGTGAAGGATTTCCTCTCTGGTATTTGGGCTGACTATAGACGCGCTACCCCAGAAGACCTCACCACATCTCAAGATACGAGTTACCCGGAGAAGAAACTCCGCGCTTTGGGGAATAAAATAAGTATGTTGCCTGAGGGAAAAAAGTTTTTCAGGAAAGTAGATAAGCTTCTCAACGATAGAAAAAAGATGCTCGACTCTGACCGCCTAGATTGGGGAATGGGTGAATTGCTTGCCTATGCATCCCTCTTGGTTGAAGGCTATCCCGTAAGGGTTTCAGGTCAGGATGTAGAGCGTGGGACTTTCTCTCATCGTCACGCAGTTCTGAAGACTGAGGAAACGGAAGAAGAAGTAATCCTGCTGAATGATCTTGAGAAAGGTCAAGCAAAGTTGTCAATCTACAATTCCCTGCTTTCGGAATATGCTGTTTCAGGATTTGATTTCGGATACGCATTCGCAAGACCAAAATGTTTGACCATTTGGGAAGCTCAATTTGGAGATTTCAACAACGGTGCTCAAATTATTTGGGATCAATTTCTATGTGCTGCAGAGGATAAATGGAGAACGATGAATGGACTTACAATCCTCCTTCCTCATGGATATGAAGGAATGGGGTCCGAGCACAGTTCAGGTCGTATGGAGCGGTTTTTAACGCTCGCTTCGGGGGACAATATTGTTGTTACAAACTGCACGACACCCGCTCAGATGTTTCACCTTCTGAGAAGACAAGTCTTGCGTCCATTTCGCAAACCTTTGGTCGCATTTACGCCGAAGAAACTGCTTCGTTATCCGAAAGCCGTATCGACGGTTTCAGAACTCGCAAAAGGCAAGTTTCATGAAATTCTTGACGATCCACGCATGTCAAGAGGTTCCGATGCAAAAAAGATCGATACCGTTGTCCTGTGTTCGGGAAAGATCTACTACGAACTCTTAGAGCGCTTCGATGAATCTGAGCAGGACAAGAAACGAACATCTAATATTGCCGTCATTCGGATCGAGCAATTGCATCCCTTCCCTCAGGATGCTCTGCAAACTTTACTTAGACGATATGGCAACAATGTAAAAGTGGTTTGGCTTCAAGAGGAGCCAAGGAATATGGGAGCTTGGCCGTTTATTTCAATGCACTATCAGGGAGATATTGTAGAGGCTATAGCTAGACCCGCCAGCGGAACGACTGCAGCGGGCTCACAAGTAATATACGCTCGTAAACATGACGTTATCATGGATGATGTGATGAAATACGCCCGTAAATAATTAAGAATCATGCCTATACTTGAAATGAAAGTTCCCAGTCCAGGAGAGAGTATATCAGAAGTGGAAATTGCTGCTTGGCTCGTAAATGATGGTGACTATGTTGAGAAGGACCAACCCATTGCCGAAGTCGATTCAGACAAAGCAACTCTTGAACTTCCCGCAGAAATGGCGGGGGTCATTACATTAAAAGTAGAAGAAGGAGATGTCGTACCCGTAGGTGGTGTGTGTTGTATCATTGACACCGATGCAAAGCGTCCAGCCGGAATGGTCAAATCTGCAGAGCCCACTGCTCCTGCACCAACTCCTGCGCCGACTCCTCCAACTCCTGCGGTCATTCCCGTTGCCAAATCTCCTACTCAGACTGCCGTTGCTCCTGTTTCTGAAAAAAGCTATGCAGAGGGAAGTCCTTCTCCTGCAGCCAAAAAGATGATGGCTGACAAAGGAATTTCTTCGGGTTCAATTACAGGATCGGGTAGAGATGGAAGAGTTCTGAAACAAGATGTTATTTCAGCTTTAGCTGCAGGATTTGATCCTTCATCGGCTTCTGCTCAAGGTGGATGGACTGGATCTCGAGAGGTCCGATCCGAACGCATGTCGATGTTGCGCAGAAAAGTAGCCGAACGACTCGTTGGTGTGAAAAATGAGACGGCCATGCTTACCACTTTTAACGAAGTGGACATGAAGCCCATTATGGACCTTAGGGCCAAATACAAGATTAAGTTTAAAGAAGAGAAAGGAGTGGGTCTTGGTTTTATGGGGTTTTTTACAAAAGCTGTGACAACGGCTCTTGCGGTCTATCCAGGGGTAAATGCGATGATAGATGGGAAGGAAGTGCAATATCATGACTACGTAGATGTGTGTATTGCGGTAAGCTCTCCCAAAGGGTTAATGGTCCCGGTTGTTAGGAATGCGGAAGTCATGTCGCTTGCAGAAATTGAGGGCGAAATCAAACGCCTTGCCATTAGAGCACGTGATGGTGTACTTACTGTAGACGAAATGCAAGGAGGGACGTTTACCATCACAAACGGAGGGGTGTTTGGCTCGATGTTATCGACACCCATTATCAACCCCCCCCAAAGTGCGATTTTGGGGATGCACAATATCGTTGAACGTCCAGTGGCCATAGATGGTCAAGTGGTGATCCGTCCGATCATGTATGTAGCGCTTAGTTATGACCACCGTATTGTAGATGGAAAAGAGAGTGTCAGCTTTTTATACCTCGTAAAAGAGCTCCTTGAAAATCCAGAGAGAATGTTATTTGGAGGGAAACAGCCAGAAGAAATACTCCTTGGACTTTAAGTTGTCAGTATCTAGGTAACTCAGGCTGGATAGCCTCTTGCCAACCAAGTATGCCGCCAGTCAAATTGATGAGATTTGTATATCCATGGGCGTCTTCAAGCTCACGAATGGCAGTGGCACTTCTCGCTCCAGAGCGACATTGAACCACTACAGGGATGTCTTTCGGTATTCTATTCGTACTTTCTAATACCGTTGCGAGTGGAATCAGCTCTCCGCCGATTTCGACAATTCCATATTCATATGGTTCTCTGACATCAATCAGAAGATGTTTTACGCCCTCTTTTCTCCATTGATCTAATTTCTGAACACTCATCTCAGCAACCTCTCTTTGTTTTGCTGTTGTACCTATTCCACAAAACTGTTCATAGTTGATGAGTTCAGTTTGAGTCGGGTTTTCTCCGTTAAGTGGATTGTTTTTGTTTTTTCTGACTTTCAGGATGCGCGTGGAAAACACAGTGGCATCAAACAAAAACAAACGGCCACTTAGCGTATCCCCCACTCCCGAAATGACTTTGAGGACTTCCAATGCTTGAATTGAACCTAAAATTCCTGGCAGTACACCGATTACCCCACCTTCAGCACAGCTGGGAACCAATCCTGGAGGAGGCGGAGAGGGGAAGAGATCTCTGTAATTTGGACCTCGGGTACCATCTTGAAGGCGTTCATTGAAAACAGAAGCTTGCCCTTCAAACCTGAAGATACTCGCATAAACATTGACCTTGTTTTCTAATACACAGGCGTCATTTACAAGATACCTGGTAGGGAAATTATCTGTTCCATCCGCAACGACATCGTATTTACGGATGATTTCCCGCGCGTTATCTACCGTCAACATCGTATCGTGAACTTCGATTGTAATGTATGGATTCAGTGCCTTCAGCCGCTTGCTTGCAGCGATTGCTTTTGATTCTCCAACGTCTTGAATGCTGAAAAGAACCTGCCTTTGCAAGTTGGACTCATCCACAGTATCGAAATCGACAATTCCGATGCGACCGACACCAGCGGCAGCCAAATAGAGGAGTAATGGACTGCCGAGACCCCCTGATCCGATGACAAGAACGCCAGATGCTTTCAGCTTCTTTTGGCCATCAATATTGAATTCCGGAATGATAAGATGCCTAGAATATCTTTCTAATTCCTCTTTTGAAAATGTGATATCGTGATGGGACATGTGTAATGTTTATTTAGACCCTCCAGCGATGGCAGGGATGATGCTTACTTCGTCTCTGTCTTCAATCTTTGTCTCTGCGCCTTCGAGTTCGTTGATGTCTTCATCTCCAACATAAACACGTATAAAACTCCTCAATTCACCAGCATCGTCAAAGAGATGTTTTTGAATGCCCTCGTGTGAGGTAGAAAGTGCGTTGAGAAGACCTTTGACATCTGATGCTGAAGCTTCGAATACGGACTTTCCATCCGTAAATTTTCTGAGGGGGGTTGGGATTATTAACGTTGCCATTTTGAATGATTTATTTAAATTTTAAGTCTTTTATTGAATGATTTCTTCTTCGAATTGTCTCTCTGTTGTCAGTTGCCATGAACGAACATGATCCACACCTTCTTTCTCGACACTTAAAATCACATAGCTAAACCAAGGCATGGCTACCGCAAGATCATGTTCGCTGGGTATTGCAGGATGTAATGGATGACTGTGATATATGCCTAACAATGTGAGTCCTTCTTGGGTGGCAAACCGCTCAGCCTTCATGTAGTCTTTGCCAGATATTTCAAACCTTCGCCTTTGGTCTCCCTCTTTCACATTTTCTATTCTATTCGCACACGAAACCATCCTTACGCCATTTTTTTCTTCACCGTAAAAAAACCCACAGCATTCATTTGGGAAGGCATCTTCACCATGACCTTTCATGCCATTCATTGCTGAGGGATGTATGTCTAGAGGTAGAAATTGATGGCTCATTATATATTGTTATTTAAGGACTTTGTGAATGATTTCACTGTATTTCGTTGCATCGTCTGCCAGTACGGTTACAATGACACCACTCTCTAACTCTTCTGCTAGTTTTACTGCTCCTGCAAGGTTTGCTGCACCTGATGGGCTGAGGATAAGTCCTTCTGCACGTGCCGCATGTCGCATCATTTCATAACTCTCCTCCGTTGTGACTGTCCTCATTTCGTCTGGGACTCCTGCATCGTATATCTCAGGCACTCTGGCCGTTTCCAGATGTTTCCATCCCTCCATGCCGTGCAGTGCTGTTTCGGGTTGCAGTGCGACCAGTCTTATTGCTGGATTTAATTCTTTAAGCCTTCTCCCTGTACCCATAAAGGTTCCTGTTGTACCCAATCCTGCAGTGAAGTGTGTTATTCTTCCTGCGGTTTCATGCCATACCTCAAGACCTGTTCCATAGTAATGAGATTTCCAGTTTGCCTCATTGCCATATTGATCTACATAACAGAATTTATTCGGGTCTTTCCTCACGAGTTCACGTGCAACTGCTTGTGCTCCATCGGTTCCTTCGTAAGGACTTGTTAATCGAATATCTACACCGAGCGCGCGTAAGATATGCTTTCGTTCCATCGATGCATTTTCAGGAAGACACAGTGTCACTGGAATGCCAGCAGAAGCAGCAAATATTGCGTATGCGATTCCGGTATTTCCCGAAGAGGCATCGAGAAGTCGTTTGCTTCGTAAAGCACCTGATACGACAGCATCATGAATAATGTTAAAGGCAGGACGTGCTTTAACGCTACCGCCGAATTGTTGCCATTCTAGTTTTGCATGTATCTCTACATTCGGTTTCGGTGAGAGCCGCAACATTTTATGAAGCGGACTGTTTCCAATGTGCCACCTGAGTTCTTCAAGGGCTTGGAGTCTGGGGTCTATGACTGGAGCTGTCAATTTTTTTGCATAAGAAAAGAGCCTCCGATATAATCGGAGGCTCCTCAAGGTTACGTGTCTATTTTAATTAGCGATCACGCATACTTATGAGGGTTGCCTCCATAAAAGGGACAACAGCACCAACAAGTATGATTTGTAATCAACATATATCAAATATGGCTCAAAAAACCTATAATTCCAAACGAATGGACATAAAAGTTCGATAAAAAGATGTTTTTTACCTACGAAAGTTTATCTAAGGACTCGAAATCGCTCTCCATCAAGCCTGATAAGAACACCAATTAAGAAAGTGAATCCCATCAACGACGAGCCTCCATAACTGAAAAAAGGCAATGGAATTCCGATAACTGGTGCGAGACCTAGAACCATTCCAACGTTCACGAATAAGTGCATAAAGAAAATGCTGGCGACTCCATAAGCGTATATCCGCGTGAAATTTGATCGTTGCCGTTCTGCAATGACGATCACTCTTAATATTAAGATTGTGAATAGCAGGATTACCAAGACACTGCCCGCAAATCCCCACTCTTCACCCACAGTACAAAATATAAAGTCAGTTTCTTGTTCTGGCACGAAGCTGTAAGCAGTCATGGGTCCATGCATCCATCCTTTGCCCGAAAAACCGCCGCTTCCTATTGCTGCTTTTGCATGACGGATGTTATAATCGGCATCTGGATTGTTTACGTCTATGCCAAACAGGACGTGGATTCTATCTCTTTGGTGTGATTTAAGGACGGTCTCCATGCCCAGATGTAGCCCAATTGAAACCATCAGGCCAGCAACAATACTCGCAATGCCCCACCGGGTTATCTTTTTTCTTTTTCTTGGAACCGTCAGATCCTTTGCTAGAAAAACAACGCCAATTCCAACTGCAACCCATACAATCCAAAACACACCTATCCCTGATTCTGTTCCAAAGAAAGGATAATGAACGGTTGTTGCACCTATTAGAATAGTAGCGATGGCAACGAGCAAGGCACCAAATCCAATAATAAGGACGTTTCCGCTTAACCCCTCTCGATAAAGTACAAAGACAAATCCCGCAAATACGAGTACGGTTCCCGCATCGGGTTGGAGTAGAATCAATCCTGCTGGAATCGCCACAATAAGAAATGACATAAAGCGGACTTTAAGACTTCGCCACTTGGTCGCATCACGAGACAGATACCATGCGAGAAGAAGTGCGGTTGTGGGTTTGGCAAATTCGCTGGGTTGTAAACTCATTCCCCCAAATCCAAACCAGGATCGAGCTCCCCCTATCTTTTTGCCAACGATTAAGACAGCCACAAGAAGGACGAGCGTTAAGATGTATTGCAGCACAGATGTTCGGATGAAAAACTCACTCTCAATATTGAGAATTAAAAATCCTAAAAACGAACAGATCAAGATCCACATCAATTGCTTCCCGCCTTTCCCTCCCCAATCAAACCATTCTGAGATTTCGAGATTTGAGGTTGCACTTACAACGTTGAGTAATCCGAAAAACATCAGAACACCCACAAGGATTACCAAGGACCAATCTATGTTTTTGTATATGGATGATTCTCTAGGTGTCATGGCTGAAACGTTAAGATTCTTTCCTCACGCAATGAATTTGAAACCGTATCTGTCAGATATTTTTCGACAAGCAGGCCTGCAATTGGTGCAGCCCATTCGCCTCCAGAACCGGCATATTCAACATACACACTTAATGCGATCTTCGGATTGTCCATCGGCGCAAAAGCAATAAAGACACTGTGATCTTTCTTGTCTTTGTTCTGAACAGTGCCTGTTTTTCCACAGATCGTAATTCCGTTAATCTGAGCAAGGTTGCCCGTTCCATTTGGATCCTCGATGACTTTTTGCATCGCATTCACCACGGTTTCGAAATGCTTAGGTAGGATATCAAGATTGTGAATAGAGTCTATTCCGGCTGGTTTTCCCAAACCCCCGATGTCCCGAACAGGATGTGGTTCTCTGTAGTAACCCCTGTTTGCGATAATAGCCGCAAGATTTGCCATTTGAAGTGGGGTTGTGAGCAACTCTCCTTCTCCGATTGAAATAGAGAAAATGGTCTTATATCCCCAGTGATTTTTACCGTATATATTGTCATAGACCAAGGAATTTGGAATACTTCCAGACCTCACCCAAGGAATGTGGCCTCCGAGGTTTGTGCCAAACCCAAATGCCTTTACTCTTTCATTCCAGTATGTCAGACCCAGGGATGCATCTTTCAGTGGATGCGGGTCGCGTCCCCTCAGAACCACCCTCCTCATCACCTCGTAGAAATATGGATTACAGGAGTGGGTTATTGCATCGGTGAGATTGTCGGCTGTGTGTGGCCCATGGCATCCGATGATCGATCTGTTGCATGCGATTGTCGTGTTTGATGTGATCACTCCCTCGTCCAAAGCAATGATTCCCTGTACCATTTTAAAGATGGATCCAGGCCTGTATGTTCCTCTTAATGCTCTGTTATAGAGTGGTTTCCATGGATGGGTGTTTAAGCTGTCATACACAATGCCTCTTCGGGTCCCTGTCAAACTATTTCCGTCATAGAATGGCGATGAAACGATCGCAAGAATTTCACCAGTTTCTGGTTCGATCGCAACGACACTGCCTCTTTTTCCACGCAGTAATTTTTCTGCATAGGACTGGAGCTCGACATCAATCGTAAGGGTGACATCCTTCCCTGGGATGGGCATTGTATCTTGTTCGAGAAGGGTTTCCTGTACGTTATTTCTCACATCTACAATGTGATATCGAGCGCCAGGAATACCTCTCAGCGATTGTTCAAACGACGATTCAAGGCCAGACTTTCCTTTGTAATCACCAAGTTGATAATACACATCTCCACGAATATCGGCTCTGTCAACTTCTCTATATTCTCCCAGAATATGTCCCGCGACCCCTGCTACATTAGATCTTACGGAGCGTGTTCTTGATTTTATCCCGGGGAAGTCCATTAACTGTTTAGAAATCATTGCGAATTCTTGCGCATTTAATTGCTTCACGATGATGGAAGGTACATATCTAGAATATGCAGACGCTTTGTCAAGACGTTTTTTCAGTTCTTCATACTCCAATCCCAGGACCCCTCCGAGAGCTGCTGTATCTAAATTCTTTGCTTTTCGAGGAGTCACCAGAAGATCGTAACTCGCAATATTTGAGACAATCAACGCACCATTTCTGTCGAGAAACTTTCCTCTCATGGGCTCCAGTGCCTCCCGTTCTTCGGTAAGTCGGCCCGCATAATTTGACCAATCTGAACTTATGAGTTGAATGTGTCCCAATCTTGCAATAAAAACAAGCGAGATCATGACAACAATCCCTCCGAAAACAAGACTTCGATTTTTCAGTCCAGTATTATTCATGACCAAGGATATGCACTGACTTTAGGACCTTTGGTTTTCGGTTTTTGGCCAAACAATCCCTGAGCAATAGAAAAGAGAATTACATTGAGTACACTAGAACACAAAGCTTTTGCAAATGCGCTTGGAATCAAACTCCACTTAAACCCTTCTACTGCAAACAGCACGAACATGTACGAAAAGGTGATCAGGGTGCTCAGCGCAATGAACCGGCCCCATCCATCGTGGTTTACACTGATAGAGTGGCCCTTCATAAAGCCATCGCGCGGGGCAATGAATTCATTCCATTTAGGGATCATCAAACCCACGAATGCCCCAGCAGCCATATGAAGCCCACCAGTCAGAATCACAACATCTAAAAATGCACCTGTAACAGCACCGATGATTAAATAACTTGCCTTGGGCAAATCCAAGGGCAACAGTATAAGTCCGTAGAGATGAAAACATATTACAAGCCATCCATTTGAAAATATTCCAAACCGAAAGATCATCACTTGTAAAAACCAAGTGAGCGCGAGTAAACCTATTGCTCGAATCATTGAATTCATTCTGGGGCGAGGTTTATCAGTGAATCGACAATGCCAGAACTGGAGTTCATGAGGAATTCTACATAGTGTATGTGTTTGTAGTCGGCCCCTAGTT
>Ga0115005_10002605_pt1 | contig 14367 bp, 15 predicted proteins | sample ArcOceMetagenome_FD_87163 | JGI IMG/M metagenome (GOLD analysis project Ga0115005, IMG submission 87163) | Marine eukaryotic phytoplankton communities from Arctic Ocean - Arctic Ocean - Greenland ARC118M Metagenome | ecosystem: Environmental > Aquatic > Marine > Oceanic | place: Arctic Ocean... | reverse complement strand
TCCTAGCAGATGTAAAGCTTCTTGAAGAATTTCTAAGGTTCTTCAAGCTTTGCCCAGTGGATCCGTATGACGAGCGCATACTTTCGTTTTGAGTTTTCCGGACCAGGATGCTGGATCCGGAACTAGTACTCTTGGTCATTTTAACCTCGTTGTTGCTATTCATGCTACTGCTAGTGCCTTAATAAAATTTCAAATTGGGGAAAAGGGAGCTTTTGAGCTTGTAAAGATCGTTGTAAAGATATTGGGTTCTAGAAAGGAGGGAGATTGATTCCATGACATATTGGTATACAATTAGAGCGAGCGTAGGTACAGTAGCGCACGAGCGTGTGCGACGAGCAAAGCGTGCCCGGTTCCAGAATTATTTTTCAATTTTAAATTAACTCTGGAAACAAGGCTCGAGAGCATCCGCCTGCCAGGAATTTTCTTTGATTGGCTTGGAGTGTCGTTTTAAAAATCAGTAAAATCGTTGGTATTATTACTGTGTTATATTTTTAAAATAAAATTTCAAATTTGGGGAAATGAAAGGGAGCTTGTATATATGACATAATATTGGTCTATGGATACAATTATACAATGAAAGCGAGCGGGCGGGCGTGCGAGCGTGTCCGACTTTTCAATTAGGGAAAGAATTAACTCTGGAAACAAGACTTGAGAACTGCCACCGGCCAGCAGGATCGGTCGGCGGAAAGGAGGGTCAAAATTCAAAATGTTCAAAAAATGTGTTACTCCGCGAAAATGAACCTAATCCGATAGGGTTACACATAATTGCTAGCGACGAGCACGCTTCGCTTCATCATCGATCTTCGAATTGGAGGAAGTGGTCCATCATCTGCACTCTGCACCCCCGAGACAATACAAACAAAACTCCCTCGCAAAAGTGGGCGTCATCACACCATGCGCAACGCAAGAGTTGGAGCTATGCCAAACCCATCTGGGAACAATACTTCGACGAGAAGAGGTAACAGGGTTGAGGAGGCGAAGGCTGGCGGTAGGAAGGGCATCACAATCGAGGTAAGGAACATTCACTTCACACTTCCTCAAGTCATGGGAACCTGGTACTATTTTAGATTGAGCTTTAATGCCAGATTCATTTGAATCCAGGTTTTGAATATTCAAAAACTATGTCAATTATTCGTTTTCCATTCATGCTGCACTTTGCCTTTCTAATGCATTCACCGACCTTCATTACAGGACTTGAAAAATCAGACTGCAGAGCGGCTGGCGAAACAACATCAGAGCCGACAGCGGAAACACATCCGTAGTACGTGTACTGAACAGCCAAAAGTTTCACATGTCGAAACCGATGTACCTTCAAAGCCACAAACTGCTCCGACTCCTCAGCCGCATCATGCGCCTATCCGCACATCGAATTCCGCTCATGGACTCATGCCGCAAACTTTTCAGCATGTGACCTCTTTTGAATCGGAATTTTCTGCGAGTAGTCAAGCATCGATAGATGTTTCTGCTCATACCCTTGCTAGTGGACCAAATACTCCGAACCGCAGTACTCATGCATCAATGCATCATCGGCAAAATGATTTTTATTCAGGTCATCAATCTGCTCATAAGGTGAGTTGTGTGGAAATGAAATCAACCAGAAGGTTTGTATCAATTGCACACATTCGAATTTTAATTAACATCCTATTTCCTTCCCACAAAGAACCACGAACAAAAGAGTCACAATCGAAGTCATCATAAGAAAAGCCCTTACGTTCCTCTCAAGGTTCAGAAAGTTTCAAAGTTACCACAAACACTATCTCATGGTTTGACAGTTCAAGAGCTGAAAGAAATGACTAGAGCTAGATTAGCGAGTGAGGCGACTGAAGAAAGTGGAAGTGTCGGTGTGAATGATGCCGACCACCAATACAACCCACGTCAGCGGGTCTATTCACACGAAGGCAATAATAGTGAAGCTGTCCCTCGACAACGATTTGATTCAGCAGACTCGTTTCGGTCAGCACCCTCATCCTATGCACCACAACCATCCTCAAACTTTCGTAATCCTTTCGTAAAGTCGAGGAGTTCTTCTCGGCTTAATCATCCTGGCATCTCGACATTTGGTTCTCTGGATGCAGGTGATAATGCTAGTGTGAACTCTTTTGTGAGCGGTCTAGGAACTGAGTCCTTTGTTGGTTCCGATGCATCTGGGTTTTATACCGCTGCACCTTCTACCCGTGATTTGGGAAGGTCTGTGTCATTCCCTGTAGGCGAATCTCACGGTGAATCTGAAAACGATCAGTATGGTCATTACATGGCATCAGCATCTTTCGAGACTGGTAGTAGAAGGCATGCAGCTAGTGGCCTGCCCTCTCCAGGTCTCTCGAACTTGATGGAAGATAAACCATTCCATTCTGATATTGATATTGGGGCTAGTTTTAGTGGCGAAGGGCAGCGGTTTGAATTTGGTGGCCTGCCTGCTTCGCCAGCAGTACACAACAGCTCATTCAGCGAGGAAGCACTTTCCGATCTTCTCCACAAGAGGCGACCTATTACGCCATCTACTGCTCGTAGTCAGACATTCTCTGACAGCCACACGACGAATGATGAGATTCCATTCCCCATTCCTGATCTAAAGGATGGAATACTGGGGAGGCAAACTTCACGTGGCGGCGAGCTTTCGAAAACTGTAGCAGAGAGTGTACTGGGATCATCTCCCTTGCTAAATCAAGGAGAATTCCTTAAAGAAAATCCATCTTTTTTTAAAGAAGATGGTCAGGATGCATCTAATCCATGGGAAGAAAGCGACGACAGTGGATTTTCAAAGCTTCAGACAGACCTGAACAAATTACTCTTGTCTGAAAGCAACAGGAACGTTGGCAACTCTCTGTTTTCCTCATTCCGGTCCAAATCGTCGGCAAAGAAAGAATCTGATTGGACATCGCTGGCAGGGGATGCTCTGACTCCTCGCGATGCATCCAACATTACAACCCCCGAGTGTTTTGATGATGATGCTGGGGTTGCTTTTACAGCATCTGTCAGCACCGATGAGAGTCCCCCCAACGCATCGCCGGCGAAAATTGTAAATAAAAAAAGAAATACGTCTAGATGGAAGTTTATGTGATTTATCAGTGCTTACGCCGCAAGAGTCGAGCGAGCAAGGTTTTGGATAAGTCTGTATGGTTTATAAGTAAAGTGACGGAGTGTAGCAGATGTCCGGTATTATAGCTAATTGAGTGCTACGAGATTTATTTTATGGTTCTGCATGTCAAGGAGAACAATGTCAATAATTCGTAAGTTGATATTTTTAAAAACAGGAATGATTTTGGTGTATCGTTAGCGTAATATTGGTTGGATCGAAGAAGGCCACCCTACCTACCCGAGACATATTACAAAGGTGTAGTAAGAGTGTTCGAGGTGCTCAGATTGAGAAGCACTTTATCTATGATTCCAGTGAGCTCACAAAGACCAGGTGGGCTATGTCTTGTAACAGCTATGTATTGAATGCAATTAAGACTGTGGAAAATAGCTTGAAGGATCATGTCAATATGAAGGAATCGTAACCTACTAGCATCGGAATATCCTAACCCACCATTATAATTACGCTCTACAGCTACATTGGCTTACCTGAAAAATATCACAGCACCGTCCCTTTGAAAGCATTATTGGCAGAGTGTAAAAACTACTGTATGTACCAACAACTGAACTACGAGTAATCAGTTTTTCTTTAAAACCTTGAGACCCCCTATTTTGAGGGGTTCATATTATACATTGACATCTCTAAAATATTAAACAGATGCCACTACGTAGAAACCATAACAGGCTCTAACTTGATGCAGTCTGCGTGATAACCCACCAGCTGTACACCAGGGACTCCTTTCTTGTCAGTGCCATCATCTTGGGTAACAGGAGAAAGGGGGTCAAGAATTGTAACACCGACAACTTTTGCTACCAGCAAGGTTGAATTCTCATCATTCAATTTATCACCTGAGAATATATAAAATCCCTCAGCTTTGCATTCTCTCCCTGCAATTCGTTCACTTGACTGGTGAATTTGTCTTTCTCAACAGCAGTTTCATCAAGTTTGTGTTTCAAAGTATCAATCTCATTTACGAGTGAAGTTGTCTCTCCCTGCAATTCTTCCACTTGACTGGTGAATTTGCCTTTCTCAACAGCAGTTTCATCAAGTTTGTGTTTCAAAGTATCAATCTCATCTACGAGTGAAGTTGTCCAGAAAGTTGGTTCTTTTAACAATGCCTTGATGACTTTCTCTTTTTCTGGATTGGTGCTTGCTTCAGCTAGAGACAAAGGCGTACGGCCCCATTTGTCCTTCAGATCGTAGCAATCAGGGTGTGCACGCAAAATACTTTCGATAATCGCCAAACTGGAATTCTGAGCGCAAGCCCAATGGAGTGGGATCATAGAGTACGAGTCGGGTGTACGTGCTGCGCGATAATAGCAAACGATCAAACTGTCCACAATCTGCACCGCGACACCCTGTCGACAAGCGAGATGAAGCGGGAGCCTCCCTTCCGCGTCTTCAATTTGTGCAGCAGCTGGTTCTTTGGACAATAGTACTGCAATGGCAGCTTTGGAACCGCGTTCACGGCAGGCGAGATGGAGGGGCAAGTCGCCAAATGAATCCTTCATCATGAGAGACTCCGGATAGGCTGTAATCAACGATTTTATTACTTCAGAAGGAGCTTTATTTTCACAGGCCTGCCGATAGAATTTACGTTCAGCGAGTTGATGCGATAAAGTTTGGTTTGGTATATTATTCTCAAAGAACTTACCTGATGAATGGGCAAAAGCCTCCACCTAATACTTCCATCAGTGTTGTGCTCCACAATCCACTTGGTTGCTTCAGCAAAATCAGCTCCAGAACAACGATTGACGGCTCCTGCCCAGTTGCGTTTCTTGACAAAGGCAAACAATTTCGTAGGATTTTTAGAGCTCACGTCATCTGCGCCGTCGCGTGTTCCTGAGTTTGATTTCGAAGCTGCGTCAGTAAAACGTTCTTCCTTGGATTGTTTGTTCCTACTACCAGCATCATAGCTGATGCTAGTGGGTAGGCTGCCGTGTTTCTTTGTGGATGCCAGTGAATCTGTAATTGTACGAGTAGATCCGAACATTGAAGAAGAGAACGGCATCGTGGCTTATTCCTGTCCCAATAATAAAAAAATCCAACGTATGAGGTTGCGTTCACCTGAAATATGTGAAGACAAAAGTTTTCTCATTTTTCGGCTATAACCTGCTATAACTTTGTGCTCCAATTAATGAAGATGGATTCATTCCTATGTTGAACCGGGGTTTAAATGGAAACCATTACGTTGAAAATAGACCACAAGAGTACTTGTAAAATTCCTAGAACCACCCTACATCACGTACTTTTACTGTAGATTCATTCAACGCTCCAAATTTTACGAGGGAATAGGTTTCCTTACTCTAGCTACTGTAACTCGCTGAGTACTGTCTGTGTAGGTTTTATCACCAAGGGGATGTTTTCTTCTCAACGAACGGTGTTTGACAACAGGCACTCACTATCGTAATTGGATATCTCGGTCCAAGCAAAGTCAACTTCTTGTAAGACTATGTGATTCATCAAATGACAGGCATCAATTATGGACACGAACAGATGAATATGATGGTGGTCAATTTGAAATTGCTGCAGCTGGCTGCGATCGACGACATCTAAAGCGATTTATCTTAATGCATGTAGTTTTGGAGAAGAAGTTCCAAGAGAGAGTCAGACGTTCAATACTGAAGATACCAATTCCAATTTAGAGTGGCGGAACACGTTTCTCATCATTGGATTGCTTGATCTAGATAGTATTTTCTCTAGAGTCCGTCTCTACAAGCAAGGAAGTTTGAATCAGTCGTTATATACATGGTCTATTGAGTATGGCTCACCTTCAGAAATTTGAGGCTGATAGGATACAGTACCGGCGTACGTGTACTATCTGCTACATAATTTCATTTGCAGGAGACTAATCTCTAATCCTCTCGCAAGAAGTAGTAAACAACATATACCAGGTTTCAAGAAACAGTTTGCGGCGAGGGATATGCGTCGTATTCATCCATTTTTACTTTATTTTTCCGTAGAAGAGACCTTCAATTTGACAAATACCAAACGCGAAAAACAATTTGAATTTTGTGCGCGTTTTCTCGCGCGAGCGACACATCGCCAGGCAAGCAACCCGCCGATCCTCATTTTTCCTTCAGCGCATTGGGAGTTGGGAGTTGTTGGCAAGAAAGCAAGAAGACAGTGCACAATAGTTGCATTAGACTACGAGTAGTCAACAACAACTTTGCATCAATTCATTAGATAGCTGGTACACTACACACACTACCGTAATATTGCACCCTCGTTTCCAAAATGCCCCAAACAGTGAATTCCGCAGGGTCAGACATTGACAAACTCCTGGAAGCACTCTCCTTCGTCACATCCGTCCGAAACTTCGATGACGTCCTCACAGTCCTCGGCGTCGGCGGCCTCCCCGCCGCCCAAAGAAACGGAATCATGTTCGGCATCCTAGTATTCGCAGTCACCATCACCACCGTCGTGACACTTTTGGTCAAGGGAGGGAGTTTCAAGCGTATCGTGGAGCAGACGGAGGCGGGGGGTGTGCCGATTCCTGATGCGATTGGGGAGAGGGTGGGGCGTCCTCTTTTGTTGGAGAGGCTTTTGGATGCTCAAGAACGACTTTTGAAGAATTATCCTGAGGAAATCAGGTCGGAGAATGTTTCGTCGTTGACCAAGATGTTGCTCAATGTTGCTCCTGATGTTGCAAAAGCTAAAGAGGTTACAGATAGGCTGGGGCTGGTGGATGAGAGTGATGAGGGAGAGAAGAAGAAGAAGATTGATGAGCAATTGAAAAAGTTTATTCCTGATGGATATGAAGAGAATTATATCAAGGCGTATCGCAGATGTCAAGATAGACCAGGAGGTGAGATGATTTTGAGATGAGATCAAGATGGTTCTTTTAATCTGACTTTTGATTTTTGAGTTGTGAAGAAATGATGTACGAGTACATGTTTATGATACACTTTTTACAAATGTACTTATATAATCAATCATCCATCCACAGGGGAAACAATTTCTGGACAGCCAGAAGCCCGATTCGAAGCATACGCCCGTGCATACGCAGGATGCGGAGTCTACAGCTCCCCAGCCTACCGCCGCTCCTACGCCCGACTGTACGAAGCCATCTCCTGCGTCAATCACGCCACTGAAAACAAATACAGACAGCATTGGCTCGAACGTCCGGGGGATATGGTCGGGCGCACCATCCGCCTCGAGCCATTGGAAGCGGATCGTCATCTTGAGAATTTATTTTCCATGACTTGCGGAGATACTTATAAGGAGAATAGGGTTTATGATCCGAATGAGATTTGGGCGTTTTTGCCAGAGGGTCCCTTTCGCAATCCGGAGGAAATGCGTCGATCCTTTGTGTTCCAGAGGAAAGCGAATGAGGGCGGTTTTGCGATTATTGAGTCAGTCACTGATAAGATGCTGGGAGTGGTATATCTTTCCAATGACAACCCCACAAATCTCTCCATATCGCTTGAATTGCCCATTGTAAAGCCAAGCAGTGTGGGAACTGTAGAACCCATCGAAGGATGTTTCCTACTAATCGACCGTTTGTTTTCATTGGGATACCGTCGTGTTCAGCTTTCCATTGATAGCATGGATTACAATGGCAAGAGATTGTCCGGAAGGCTAGGTTTCACCCAGGAGGGGTTGATCCCCAAGGACAGAATTATCAAAGAGTCCAATAGGGACTCGTTAATTTATGGAATGCTCAATAGTGATTGGGACAAGGGTGCGAGGGCTTTCATGTATAAGAAATTGCACGGAGATAGGGCAATGAGGGCAGATGCGGCTAATAATGAAAAAGAGGGCGAACTTGAAACGCAGCAAAAAGTCCTGGCAGCGCAGAAGGAGGAAGCAGCGGCGAAAGAACCTAAGAAGTAGACTTGACTTGTTGCAGTACAGTGCGGTATATAATTTTATTAGTAGACTTTTTATATTTTTAAAACAAAAAGTGTTTCATCATTTCGATGGTTTGCTGTAACGGTATGATACGTGTATTTGAGGTGTGTTTGTTTCCTTGTTTTAACGTCAAGAAATCTTCAAAGCTCGTTTCAAATTCACCTCTACCCTTACTATTGGTGGACATGTTGAATGTACCATATCCATTCTGTTCTCGGGACCCTCACTAAACGTATGTACAGTACGCATATATTGAATATGCCGGTATGTTCACAGCTTCCAAACTCACTCTTCAGTAAAAAGATGATCTATCTAGTAGCAATTAAAATTTAAAATTTGAAGTTGGTGGTTGTTACGACAACCATCTCTTGGCAGTCTCATACGTCGTCCAACTAATCGCAACCGCCGGCGTATGCGTCATCAACCTCGGCACCAAGCCCCGCCACAACCCCACATACCCCTCCTCCTTCACAATACTCCCAAACGCATCCATTAGCCCATTATAGGGCAGCCTCAGCTTCTCCTGCACGCTCACGCTCGCTCTGGCCTTTGGACAAGGTTTGACCGCATCCTGATGCAGTGCCATGATCGGTTTGACATTGGCAAATGCCTGAGTTTGCAATCGTGTCTTGACTCTATCGAGGGGAGCAGTGATTCCAGCTGCTACAGCCCCCGCTCCGCATCCTGCCAGCATGGTAGTCTGGACATCCAACACTTGCGAATGATTCTCTGACTCTGACTCTGATCTGGCCTTCATATTCATCAGGACATCCCTCAGAAACTCATTCGTCGTCACCATAATCATACCGTACGGGACATTGGTCAACACCGTCACACCAAAACTCCGATACAATCCATTCCAGCCTTCGTGATGCAAGACATGTCGAAACGCATGATTCATATTCTTATAGTGTCCCAATTGCATCCGTTGCTTGATGGTATCCATGGGAGTCATGACGAGATCATGGCATAATGTGGATATAGCCCCGGCGGCACTTGCCCCTATGGTGGTGAGATGCTCATGGGAATGACCCGTGATTGGATCGGTGGTGGTGGTGGTGAGGGCATCTTTTGTGAATTCATAAGAGGAGAAGTAGAGTGCGTGAGCCGGTATACAGCCGGTGGTCATGGTTTGCACTCCCCTCCATAGCCGGGTGTATCCCCTGGACGTGGAGACATCCATGCGATTTGATGCTAATTTTGATGATAGGGATAGAGTGCCGGTTTGTCGTGCCGTGGCTGCTTGATGTCCATGAGCATTGCCGTGCTGGACGAGATTGCGCATGGTTGACCACATTCCCTGCGTCGAAGGCGCCACCGAACCAGCCTTGGTAGGAGGACCGACACAGACGGCCTTGGTGGCTTTATCTGCGTTGGACATGTTGATGGGGTTGTTGGGACAGGAGGAGCAGTAGGCCTGCATGTGAGTCTTGACTGTGTCGACGGGGAAGAGGAGGGTATGTTCTGCCACACCGGCGATGGATCCCGCTATGCAGTGGTGTAAGAAGGGGGATTTTCCGTCCCATTCTTCCCATTCCAGGTCTTCTATTGGTGGTTGCGATTGTTGTTGTTGACTCATATTGGATTGGATTCTATTGTGTATTGTATTGTATTGTATTGGATTGGATTGGACTGGATTACCTAATTGGTATGTGTTAGTACGACTACTATTGATGAATAATTTTCTTTCACAAAAAAAAATAATTTTCTTTCGCAGATTTTCCAGAAGAATGGGCTTCGATTCGGGTTATCAGCCATTTGATTGATTGATTCATGATACATCCATTCGTGACACAAAACGCGCGTAGGCTGATGTTTGAAATTGATGACTTTTTTATTTTTTATTTTTAAAATCAAAATGCGACTAATTTGAAATTTGAAATTCAACAAATAATCCTACATTAGTCGTTGAATAACAAAATTAATAACCGTGCCAGCTTGGTGCCAGCAAGCTAAAAGACCAAAAGAGGACGAAGCGACTGTACCGTATTGATAGTAAAGGTTTACGACATGTTTTCGAAATCAATCAAGAAGCAATCGAATCAATGACACCAAAAGAAGAAGCTAATGATAATGACACAAGAAGAAGAATTAGGGGCACCATTCAATTTCCCAAAATGCACGCAAAACGCATAAACGCATACTCATTAAATCGCTCTTAATTTAATTGCGGCGACCTACCCGACCATAATACCACCGCTCTATTCAATGCCGTTTTAACTTTTGCCTTTCAATAGTTTTTGACGCCTGTGTACACACGTAGAAGCTTCGTGATCCACATTTTGATTGCAATAATGGCACGGGTATTGATGATACTGATCATACTAGCTATCATCCATCAGCAGCAGCATGCTAATCTCGCCAACTCATTGGTCACCACGCATTGTATATACCTCGTACACTGCCACAAGTGAATCAGTAGATTGTTCATGAAAATGGATAACGTGATCCATAACTCTCTTGGGGGGGGGGGTGCATCCAAGATCAAGCATTTGCAATATGACGACGAGAAGACCATCTGCTGAAAGTAGGAAGCACCTTTGAAGTCGTACAATGATTAATGATTGCCTTGAATGTAATGTATTTTTGTTTGTTGAGCAACTACGTGTAGCTACTGTACATTATCACTTATAAACTCTAGTACAATCAAAGCACCATCCCTACTGCACCCATGGCCTCGACTCAAAAGCCTCCTTCCATATCATCAGTTCTTGAACGATACAGTACGGTACTATAGTACTACCCAGGAGGCTTAGACAGACAATGTTCTGGGCGATGAACTTAATACTACTTGCCTTTCTACGATGCACAGTGCAATGGGCGTCAATCGCACGTTGCGGCGCTGCTGACTGAGTACAAGGGAGAAGTTATTTATTTTGGGTTCTGATACCAACATCTGCTATCCAAAGTTAAAAGTTGAAAATGCTGGATTTAAGCCACAAACTGAGACATTGTGATTTCGCGGTGCATAAGAATCTTCTGAAAAATCAGACACGTCATCCATGGCACAAGTGAGAACAGTCAAGAAGGTTTCATTGAGCATCCTCATATCGTCAGCATCGTACGTCATGTCGTCATCAGCCATATCATCATCATCATCATCATACAAATCATCACCACAGCCTCCCCCCACGCAAAAGAAAAATCCTTCTTTTTCAAGGTCTTCGATTTCTTCTGCGAAGAAAATAGACAGCGACTCTTTTGCAATTTGCAAGAAACCTTTATTGCGACCCCCGTCTGCGTGGTCGTGTTCTATGCCCTCAATCTCATCTGGCTGTTGTTGCTGTTGTGGATTTTGCTGCTGATGTTGATGTTGCTGTTGCTGTACTAGCTGCCGTTCCTGCTGGGAATTATTCTGCACCACTGTCGGAAATTTCTGATCATGACCATGTGGAGTCGAGAAAATCTCTGAAAGTCCTATTCTTGATTCAAGTTTCCCTACTTTCACTTCGTTGGCATTTTCACCAGTGTCAGCACCCCTCCTCCCTCTAGGGATGCTGCCACTATTAGTACTACATAGATCGTCAGCAGCAAATCCTTTTGATGTCTTCTTATACCGCTTTTCGCCAAGTTTTGCCGAACACGTCATGGGTGCCTCACATTGATGATTACCAGTGGATGATCGTGGCGAAGGAAACTGATGCTGATATTTCAATGGGAAAAAAGTTTTAAGAGGGCGGTGGGTGTCTCCATAAATACCTTCCTTCGCGATAACCCGTTGAATACGTGGAGGGGGCGAAGGGTGCGAGGGTTCTATCCTCTTGCTATCAAGAGGCGGATACTCGAGGTCCTTGATCTTTTGTTTCAACATCTTGTCATTTACTTTGGTTTTCTTCCTCTTATTGTTCGTATTCTTTCTACGCCAAAAGCGAAACGACCTAGTAGTACTACGAGTAGAACCTCCTTCTTCCGCTGCTATGATAATCTCCTCTTGTTGCATTTTGCTTTTCAACTTCTTGTTTTCTATCTTCTGTCTTCTGTCCAGTATGAAGAGATTCGCATCTATCTGCTATCTGCATTATCAATTATTAGTGGTTGATTTATCTGAGTTACTAGCTAAATCCATAGAAATCATTAGTATTCCATAAGCAGAAAAGAAGGCGCCAAGCGCAAAAGTCGAAATAATGTATAAAGTAAGGGAACAATAAGAAAATAACTAAGGGGGGGCCTTAACTTTGGATAGGGTACGTACTGGGTTATGTAAGACTCACTGTTCATCTCATATTTTTTTACCTGACTATTTCACTTTTTTATGCACGATCCCCTGGATCCCCTGGGAATGCGAGTAGTAATTATAATTTCATGCAAAGAAGGCAATTGCGATCAGCAATGGCAGGTGGGAGCGAAATTTCACCTGGCGTAGCAGAGCACGAAGGAATGAATCCCGCTAGCCAGAGGTGGTAGTATTGGAAGAATGCCAACATGATGAAGCACCTGCTGGCTCCTGCCTGCCCCCTGACGGCGCGACTACGTTGAATCATTGTTCATTCGACTCTAACAAGAAGCTTACAAATTAATAGAGGACCGAAGCAAGAAATTCGAAGGTATCCCAGTTTACATCATCGTTGTGAGAATGTGTGAATCCAATCTTTCTCTCAGCTTCTACCACTCTTTTGGGTCTGTATGCAACAACATAGGTTCTTCTCTGTTTATTTGGCATTCTATTTTCTCCTGATCCATGAACAACGTATTCATTATGAATACTGACAGAGCCTCGTTTTGTTGCTGGTGATAATCTTATGTCGTCACCTTTCGTCTCATCGACATCAGATGGGAAGAAGATCATTTATTTGGTGTTCAAAACCCTTTTGGGATAGTTATACCTTGATCTTCCGATTGAGACATTAGTAAGTGTAACTATTAATCTTTGCTTTATTATTATTTGGTGGCTGGGCAACACAAGGAAATAATACCAACATCAACGACATCACTAACTATCAATAGTTTGTTTAAAAGTCAAAGTCTTGAATGCTGGATTTAAGCCACAAGCCACAAACCAAGACATAATGAGAAATCACCTAAGAATCATCTTCTGAAAAACACTCCTCATAGTAGTAGTCGTCGTCATCCATGGCACAAGTGAGAACTGTCATGAAGGTTTCGTTGAGCATCCTCATATCGTCAGCATCGCACGTCATGTCGTAATCAGCCATATCATAATCATCATCCTCATCATAAAATTCACCACAGACTTTCTTGCAACAACCTTTGCCACCTATGGTTGAAATAACATCATCCATGTCCCAAAAATCTTCGTTGGCATTTTCACCAATGGTGCCACGCCTCCTCCCTCCAGTAGGGATGTCAATATTACTAGAGAGATCATCAGTAAATCCTTTTGATATCTTCTTATACCACTTTTCGACGGGTGTTGCCGAACACGTCATTGGTGCCTCCCATTGATGATTACCATTGGATGATCGCGGCGATGGTGACTGATGCTGATATTTCGATGGGAATTGTTTTTTAAGAGGGCGGTGGGGGTCTCCATAAATACTTTCCTTCGCAATCAACCGTTGGATACGAGGAAGGGGCGAAGGCTCTATCTTGATACAAAGAGGCGGAGTCTCGAGGTCCGCCTTGTTCTTTTGTATCAACTTATTGTCGTTTATTTTGTTTGTCTTCCTCTTATTCTTCATCGTCTTTCTACGCCAAAAGCGAAACCTAGTACTACGAGGACGAGGAGTAGAACCTCCTTCTTCCGCTGCTGTGATCATCTCCTCTTGTTGCATTTTGCTTTTCAACTTCTTGTTTTCTTTCTTCTGTCCAGTATGAAGAGATTCGCCTCAATCTGGTGTACTTCTATACGTCTGTAACTCTTGTTGAATGGAATAGAATGGAATTCAAACCTGCATTATTATTGATTGATTTATCTGAGTTACTAAATCCATAGAAATCAGTAGTAAGCAAAAACGAGGCGCCAAGCGAAATTATCGAAATATAGGTGGATGATGGTGTAAGACTCCCTGCTCATGTAAGACTCACTGTTCATCTTATAAAATTTAACCGCGACTATTTCACTTTTTTATGCACGATCCTCTGGATCTCCTGGGAATGCGAGTAATAGTGTTCATAATTACAAGCAAAGAAGGCAATTGCGATCAGCAATGGCAGGCAGGAGCGAAATTTCACCTGGCGTAGTAGCAGAAGAAGAGCACGCCGATGAAATGAATCCCGCTAGCCAGAGGTGTTATTGGAAGTATACCAACGTGCGAAGAATCATGGTGAAGCACCTGGCTCCTGCCAGCCCCCATACTGACGGCGATACTACTACCTTGAATCATTGTTCATTCGACTCTAACAAGAATCTTACAAACTAAAATAGAGGATCAATTCGAAGGTACCCCAGTTCACATCATCGTTGTGAGAATGTGTGAATCCAACCTTTCTCTCAGCTTCTACCACTCTTTTGGGTCTGTATGCAACAACATAGGTTC
>Ga0115005_10002601_pt1 | contig 14377 bp, 10 predicted proteins | sample ArcOceMetagenome_FD_87163 | JGI IMG/M metagenome (GOLD analysis project Ga0115005, IMG submission 87163) | Marine eukaryotic phytoplankton communities from Arctic Ocean - Arctic Ocean - Greenland ARC118M Metagenome | ecosystem: Environmental > Aquatic > Marine > Oceanic | place: Arctic Ocean... | reverse complement strand
TCAAAATCAAAAGATTCAAATGTGACTTTAATATTTAATACTTTTTGATTTACACTTCAATATTGCTATCGTCAATTATGATTGACATTTTGATTCTTTCAAACATCTATAAACTTCTATGATATAAAAAATACCAATAAGAGGGTATTTAAGCGTAAGCTGTATAGATTATCTTTGTAGAAAGCATTTTTATACCTATCAATTAAATCCTATTAGCCGAAAAGAAGAAACGGCTCATCTATCTGCACACGATTTTTAAAACCTAATGGTTCTGGTAAAGCATGTTTTTAATTGCTTTGAGTCAGGAAAAAAATTGAACAATCAAGTTTGATAAAGTATAGATTCGTCTAATTTTTCATATTGAAGAATAGTAGATGAGCAAGAATTTTTGGAACAGTTTAGTTGGGAAAAGCCTTTACATTATTTTGTAGAGGCTTTCTTTTTTGGCTTAAAAAAAGAAATTTGGAAAAAAAAGTAAAGAAAACTAAACTTAGAGGCAGCATTCGATGTTATATTATCGTTATTAAGTTAGAAGTTCGATAAAGAGGTAACACTTTGTTCACCTTACGAAAATCTAAGTTGTCAAATTTTTAATCCTATGTTAGTTAGGAAAGGTTAGAATCAGTTAGGCTGCTAGCAAAATCCAACTAAGTTGACAAAAAAACACTAAAGCAGCTCACCAATCCGGATGAGCTGCTTTCTTATTTTCAGCAAGTGTTGTTTTTTGTAATTATTCAGCATGCTTCAAAAGAAATTAATCCTCGTAATTTCCATTTTGGAAAATTAATCTTAAACCATAAGTCATAAATCCGTCTTCGTAATTATCCAAATTTACTCCAGTATTTAAATCATTTTCCAAATCGGTGAAATCAAAATTAGTCCAAGGAATTTGCACGTAAGGTTGCAAGGCTATCGTCAAATTTTCATTTCCATAAATATTGAGACTCACGAAAAAATTACTACTAGTACTTTTGGTGTTAAAGATAACATGTCGATCAGTTCGCACGGTATTCTCAGATCTAACTCTCATCTTATTCCAATCATAGCTAGCCCCAAAGGAAAATTGTTTTATAAAAAATTCAACTCCTAAGGAATAACTATCAAACCGATAATAAAGCTTTCGAAATTCACTCACATCAGTTGTAGGATTGATGCCATCGAATTCGATCACTTGAAACTTGGGGGTCCAATCCAAATTTAATCCCACATAACCTACTCGGTATCGAGTGCCAAAATTGACTCCATGAAATGATTTTATGGATTCCATCTCGTTATAATTATCGAAGGAACTATTGTTAGCGTTTATCTGATCAATAATTTTATTATGAGTGGTCGGCTTGGTTAATCCATATTGATAACCAACTTTGATATTGAATTGTGCCGAAAGAGAAGTGCTTAAAAATATTCCAAGTAGGATGAATAAAATGAAACGCATGGTTTTTAGATTTTTTAGATTTTTAAAATCGAACCACAAGGTCTAAATTTTTCGGAAATTATTCTAAATTTTTTTGTAAAAAGGAGTCACGGGAGCACCGCGACCAACCTGGCCGCCTGACTACTTTTCCCTATTTCGTAACGGTCAAATCCCCTGAATACGAAATTACCTCCCCATCCAAAAACTGAATCTCTGCCATCCAAATATACACATCAGTATTAACCGTTTTTCCATTAAATGTTCCATCCCAACCTTGCGTATCTACACTAGATTCCAAATCATTTCCCTCAAAAATAACTGCACCCCAACGATTAAAAACAGATAGTTTTTTTATCAATTCAACTTCTGGTCCCCCGTATAAAGTGAAATAATCATTATACCCATCGAAGTTAGGAGAGAAAGCATTTGGCGCAAAAAACTGTCGAAATTTATTGACCGTAATCGTCATCGAATCGGTCGCAGGACAATCATCTTCGGAGGAAACAAATAAAGTGTAATTTCCAGAATTCAACGGCAAAAAAGTAGGAGCAAAACAATCTTCACAATCAAAACCATCGCTAGGTGTCCAAATGATTTCTTGCAAATTGACATTATTAAAAGCTGTTTGGAAAGTAAAAACTTCACCTAAATTGATGACTACATTTTCACCTAAATCAATTGTTGGAATTTGCGGCGCAACCAAAGTTTCCATGATGGAAAAAATACAACCATTCGCATCCATCATTTCCAACTCATAAGTTCCTTCTGTCAGACCTTCAAAAAGTAAATCAGGCGTGAAATTATTTCCATCTAAACTAAAAGTATAAGGAGCAATTCCACCACTATTTTGTATCACATTGACAAAACCTGTACTTGGTCCATCACAAATTGGATTGCTAAAATCAGCGGTTAAATTCAATGCAGTTGGCGCAAACATTTCAAAATTTTCAACAATCGAACATCCCGAATTATCAGTTACGGTTACGGTATAGTTTCCCGCCGGCAAATTGTTAATCAAGTCAGTCGTTTGATTGGAAGACCAAGCATAAATATAATTTGGCACTCCACCTGTTGCCAAAGCTTGTAAATTTCCATCAACACTATTTTCGCAAGAAACATTAACTCCATTAAAATCAGAAGCCGCAAAATCCAAACTCATTTCGCTCGGTTCAGTCACCTCTGAAATAATGACATCGCTATTTCCAAAATCATCCAAAATGGTAATCAGGTAAGTTCCTTTAGGTAAATTATTAATCGTAGCAATCTCGCCTGCTGAAGCAATATTTCCAGCACCCGAAAGGGTGTTATTCAAGTCCATCCAAGTGTAAGTAAAAGGTGGCGTTCCATTCACGATATTAAAATCAATACTCCCTGAGCTCTCTCCAAAACAAATCGGAGGTGTAAAAGAATCATCACTCGTTATATTACAAACGATGGTAAATAAATCTAAATTGATAATACTATCGCAACCAAAAACCGAAGTCAGAACTTCTTGATAAATTCCAGTTTGGGTAAAAGGCGTAGATCCAATCGACAAGGTATCTCCATCACAAATGTCCACATCAATATTTAAAACTGGCGTAACAATCTCAGTCAGATCAACGATCACCAAACTATCGCAACCTTCAAAATTTTGTAAATTAAATTGATAAAACCCACCTTCATAAATGACGGTATTCGCCACTAAAAAAGAATCTCCTTCACAAAGGAAATCTATAATTTCAGTATCAGGCACCGAGTTAACTTGCACGACGGTGCAAGTGGGAGGTGCTTCATCACAGGCATTTAGAGCGGTGACGCAAATCGTATAATTTCCATCATTCGGAAAAGTATATTCAATCGAGTCTGCCGAGGTATTGATTGCCGAACCATTGACCGTCCAATCAAATTCCGTGGCACCCGACGGAGCATTTACATTATAAATAAATGGGAATTCAGGGCAAACCGATTCGTCTCCCAAAATATTTCCAGAAGTAGTCAGCGGCGCAACTTGAGTCGAACCTGAAACGACCGTAAATTTCCAATCACAATTATCGCCAAATGCGCCATCCATCACCAAGTAATAATATTGGCCAACCACCAAAGGAACGGTATTAGAAAAATTTTTACTCGTTCCTTCTGACACCGCAGTCTGAGCACCCCAACATTGCGAAACTTGTTGATAATTTTCACAATTAATTCCTTCATAAATTCCAATTTCCAAACCCGGCCCTTGCACACAATTCGAAACCGCCAAGTTAATTTCTAAATTTTCACTTCCTGCGATAAACCCAATCCATTGAATATTATGCTGTACAATTGTACAAAAATCACTTGGTGCCAATCCACTAATATTACTCTCATGTCTCCCCTCAAATCCATCGATATCACAGATGATGCAGGCATCTTCGCAAAAAGAAGTCATAGTTGGAGGATCGGTACAGGGCTCTGGTTGCGCTTTTATTTTTGGCAAAAGCAGAATTGAGAAGATTAATAGAAGAAGGAGGTGGCGATACATTGATTTTTGTTTTTGTAAAACTAATCATTTAGAAGAATGAAGACTAACCTAAAAGGTGCATTTTTTTGTCAAAGGGTTGCCTAAAACTAATTGATTTTTAGATATAACGAAAATATGATTTACGAACAGTCCAATAATAAATTGAGGTTCTTGGGTAGGTTGTTTTGTTTTTAGTTTTTGCATTGAAAGCATGAGTTTATCTGGATAAATGATTGGTTTCAATGCAAAAAATAAAGGCAGAATAAGCAGCCAAGAATTTCAATTTATTATTGGACTGTTCCTTAGGAAAGCTATCTTTGATTTTTTTGTAAAACATAGATAAATAATCATATTGTAAATTTTTTCAATTCAATAATTTCATGGCAAAGAAAAAATCACCTAAAAAACAATCCGCTCCAATTCCAACGAGTGTAAAAAAATCAAATGTTCCAGATCTAATTATCGAAAATGGTTTTTGGAAAAAAAATGCGATTCCAGCATTGATTTTATTTGTGCTTTCCATCGGATTATATTTACAAACTAGAACCTTTGATTATGTTTTAGATGATAAAATAGTTTACCATGAGAACGGATTAGTCAAAAAAGGCTTTGATGGAATTGCTGAAATTTTTGGGACGGAAAGTATGGTTGGTTATTTTGGAGAACAAATCAACCTTCTTCCAGGAAGTCGATATCGACCACTTTCGATTGCCACTTTTGCGATAGAACATGAATTTATTGGCAGCCAAAGTTATAAGATTGAAAATTACTGGACAAAGGAATTTAAGAAGAATCCTGCTCTAGCAAAAAAGGTAGAAAAGATTATTGGAGATGGAGTGATTTACGAAGTCATTTTCTCAACCGAAGAAAGTTTTCTCACCGCACTCACCGCTCATTTTTCAGCAAGTGAAATCGCTCAAAACAAAGATCAATTTCTTTTTCATGCAGCCTATTCCAATTCAGGAGTTAGTCACCTGATCAATGTTTTGTTGTTTGGGTTGTTAGTACTGTTGTTGTTTAGATTGTTGTCAGTACTTTTTCCAGCAGTTCAATCGAAGTGGTATTTGACCATGGCATTTATCTCCACCTTACTTTTTGTATTGCACCCGATTCATGTCGAAGCAGTTGCCAATGTAAAAGGGCGTGATGAAATTTTAGCATTGACAGGAGCGCTTGCCGCCCTATTTTTTACCTTGAAATATATCGCCAGCGAGAAACCCATTTACTTAGTTTTGTCAGGTATAATTTTTCTTTTCGGACTCTTGGCAAAAGAACATGTATTAACTTTTATCGCATTGATTCCATTGACCACGTATTTTTTTACCAACAGTTCTTTTAAGAAAAATGCGATTTCGATAGTGCCTTTGGCGATAGCGAGTTTGATCTTTTTATACATGAGGAATGAGGCGATCGGTGGAGATAATATGTTTAACTTGAGTGGGGGATCAGCCTCGAATGATTTGATGAATAATCCTTTCGTGGAAATGTCTTCTACGGAGGCGCTGGCAACTAAATTTTATACTTTAGGATTATATGTAAAGTTGTTGTTGTTTCCTCATCCACTCACGCATGATTATTATCCGTATCATATTCCAATCATGACTTGGGGGAATATTAGTACGATTATTTCCTTTTTATTATATGTAGGAATGGGCGTTTTTACAGTTTTAGGTTTGCGGAAAAAAAGTATTCCAGCTTATGGAATTTTCTTTTTTCTGATCCCACTTTTTGCCGTTTCAAATTTGGTCGTTTCTGTGGGAACATTTATGAATGATCGATTTGTGTTTTTCTCATCGGTTGGGTTTTGTATTATTTTAGGCTATTTGATTGCTCGAAAATTACCCTCGCCAATCTTCAATCTGGGGTTACTTGGAATTTTGGTTTTAGGTTATTTTGCCAAAACAATTACTCGGACAGCAGACTGGAAAAATAGTTATACTCTAAATGTATCCGCTGTCAGGAACTCACCAAATAGTGCTCGAGCAAATCTCTACATGAGTACTGCTCTGTTTAAAAAATATGCCCAACGAGAAACAGATAGAGAAAAGAAAAAAGCCTTATTGCAAGAAGTGAAATTCTATGTTGATCGATCTTTAGAAATTCATCCAAGTTATGGTTCTGGCATAAAAATGCAAGTAAAAGTAGCTACCGATATTTATAGATTGGATAGCAAGATTGAACCACTTCTACAAACGTTTGAAAGCATTATCAAGATGCAGAAAACGAATGAATCTGTTGATATCTATTTGAATCATTTTAAAAGTAAGAATTCCTGGACCAATGAGTTAGCTGCTTTCAGTTATAAAATTGGGTACCAATATTTTTTCAAACAATTAGGTGATCGATCGACGGCAGCCAAGTATATTAATTATGGTTTGAGCATTGCGCCGAGCGATTCTTCCTTGCAGCAAGCGGCGGCTGAATTACGAGGACAATGATTTAAAAGCGATGAATTTTTTGGAGAAATACTAAAATCTCGAATCTTGAAATAAAAGATTCGAAATTTTTTTTGGAAAAAAAGAATTATTTTTTATTAATAGAATAAAAAATAATGGATAATTAATTGATTTACAGGTGATTATGAACTTTTGGGGAAAGTGGAGAAAGATTACTTCACGAATAAGGCAACAAAATGTTTTAAATTATTTGGATAAATTGTTGCTTTTAAAAACATTTTGTTTTAATTTTGTTTTATCAAAGAAGAAACTTAGAATTTTTATCCAAAAGAAATAGTTATGGTCAATCAATCCTCCTCTAAAAAAATGAAAAACCCATTTGGAATCAATTGGTTTACGATGGTCCTTTTTGTAGTGCTTGCATTCGTATTTATTCGCAAAGATTTAAGTCTAAACTTCAATCTTAATGCACCCTTGAAAGTAGAAAAAGAACGTCCTCGAAATTACCAAGCACCTACTCAAAAAATATCTTCCCCGCAGAAAAAAAAGGAAAGTAAATTAACCGAGAAAGCTCCTGTGGAAAAAGAAAGAGTCAAGGAGACTAAGAAGGGAACTTCTTTGTTTAACTTCTTCGGAAATCCATTTAAGCAGGGCAAAAAAGGAAAAGATTTCTTAGTAAAATTAGCTGCGGTAGATCAATCAATTAAAGACGATTATCTTCAGCGGTTTGCACACGTAGCGAAAAGTGAGCAAGAGAAATTTCAAATTCCAGCATCCATAATTTTGGCAAATGCGTTGCTGCATAGCCAAGGTGGACAAAGTGATTTATCGACGGATTACCATAATCATTTTTCGATTTCTTGTGGTGATAATTGGGATGGCGGAACGGGAAGTTCAGCAGGAGTTTGCTATCGGATTTATGAATCTGCGTGGATGAGTTTTCGGAATCATAGTCAATATATTACTACTGGGAAATTTACAGATCTAGTTGAGTTAGGTGCTACAGATTATCAAGGTTGGGCGAAAGGATTAGCTAAAAAGAATTTTTCAACAGATAAAGATTTAGCTAAAAACCTGATTCGAATCATCGAGGAATATAATCTAAATGATCTCGACAAGTAATCCGACTCTTCGAGTCGTTTCCCGTTCAGCGACTCTCTGAGTCGCTCCACTAGAAAGCGACTCGGAGAGTCGCCAAACGGGAAACGACTTGGAAAGTCGTGCTACGTAACTTAGATTTGCAAAAAAAACAAATCATGAAATACCTTTCCCTAGTCTTCCTCTTTCTCTTTTTTCAAAATTGCGACACCTCGAAGTCAACTCCAAAACAAGGCATTTCCAAAAAAGAAATTTCAATTCTTTTGCCATCTCCGAAGGTAATCCCTGATCGATACAATGTAGCATTTTTAATCACGGATGGTGTATACAATACTGAATTAACCGCACCTTGGGATATTTTTCAGCATACTATTTTTAGAAAAAATATCAAAGCTATGAATGTGTTTTTGGTAGCAGATAAACATGAACCTGTTTTGACTTTTGAAGGAATTCGTTTGATGCCAGATTACAATTATTTGAAAGATGAAATGCCGAAATTTGATATTTTGGTGGTGCCGAGTGCGGAGCATCATTTGGATTCGGATTTGGAAAATAAGGCGATGATTGATTTCGTAAAAAGAGTAGGAGCGGAAGCGCAATTTGTTACTTCGCATTGTGATGGAGCTTTCGTTTTAGCTAAAGCTGGGCTGTTGGATGAGGTAGCTTCGACGACTTTTCCAAGTGATGTTCCAAAGTATAAAAAGATGTTTCCGCAATTAAAAGTCTATGATGAGATTGATGGTAAAAAAGTTTTATTTGTCCATGATGGAAAATTCATCACTTCAGCTGGCGGTGCCAAATCTTTCGAAGCGGCACTTTATTTATGCGAACATTTGTATGGAAAAGAGATTGCGAAAAGTCTGGCAGCAGGTTTGGTGATTGATTGGGATTTGGAGAAGGTGACGCACGTGATTGAGGAATAGGAGTCAGGGGCTTGGTATTTACAACATCAGTTTAGCCTGTTTGTTTATATAAAAAAGGAAAGCTCTTTTTACATTTTAGCAAAAAGAGCTTTCCTTTTTTAATCAAAATAATTATCGTAAACAAGAAGCCCCTGACTCCTGACCGAGAGCGCAGCGACCAACCTCACTCCTGACTCCTATGATTAAACCGAAAACCAACCCCATGAATATTTTCAATTTTCAACGTCTCATCTTCTTTCAAATATTTTCGCAAACGAGAAATAAAAACATCCAAACTCCTTCCTAAAAAATAATCATCTTCTCCCCAAAGTGTTTCCAAAATATCAGAACGCTTGAGTACTACATTTTTATTTTTGATAAAATATTTGAGTAGGTCGGCTTCTTTTTGAGTGAGTTGACGTTTGATCGATTCGTTTTTGAGTTGTAAGTTTTTATGGTCAAAAGTGAAATCTCCAATTTTGAAAAGATGGCTCTCTTCTTTAACTACAATTTGACTTCGTTTGAGAAAAATTTCAATTTTCAAAATCAATTCCTCAATACTAAATGGCTTGGTGATATAATCATCCGCTCCCAATCGCAAACCACGAATCCGATCTTCCTTCAATGATTTAGCGGTCAAAAATAAAATAGGCACTTGTTTATTTCGTTTCCGAATCTCCTCTGCAATCGTAAATCCATCCACCCCAGGCAGCATTACATCCAAGATGCACAAATCAAAATTCTCTGTTTTTATGATATCAATTGCCTTCTGTCCATCTTCACAATAGGTTACTTGGTACCCTTCCAATTCCAAATTATCGCGAGTTACAAAACTCAAACTTTCATCATCTTCGACATAAAATAAGTGTGCTTTCATTATTATATTTTTTTAAAAGTAGAAAAAAAGAGCGATTTTCTACTTCATTTTTTATTTCGGAATAGTAATCGTAAAACAAGTCTGATTAATTTTTTCAATTGCCGAAGGCATAATTGAAAAAGGTGTTTCCTCTATCTGAATTCCATTGGAATTCCCCACGCATCCTTCAGGGGCTGGGGGTTCCACCTCAATTTTCCAACCATGCGCTTTACAAATATTCTTCACATAAAATAAACCTAATCCAAAACCTTTAATATTATGAACATCGCCCGTGGGAACTCGATAGAATTTTTGAAATATTTGAGGCATAAATTCTTTTTTGATTCCGATACCTTGATCAGCAATTCGAAGTTCTATTTTATTTTCAAGATCTCTAGTTTCAATAGAAATTTCAGGAACTGTTTTGCAATACTTAATTGCATTGTCGAGCAAGTTGTGGATGATATTGGTGAGGTGTAATTTATCCGCTTCGATGGTAGAATCTTTACTTTGGAGGTTCATCGAAATATGACCGCCAAGTTGAGTGATTTTGATTTCTTCACTTTTGACAATATCTTCCAACAATGCATTTACATTTATTTCTTCTTTGTTCAATTCAAAAGAATCACCTTCCAATCTCGCAATTTGTAACACTTTTTCTACTTGATTATTGAGTCGATTATTTTGTTCATTGATGATGTTGGCGTAACGAAGGAGTCGCTCATCTTTTTGAATTACCTCATTTTTCAAAAAAACATTTGACGAAATTTTAATAGTGGAAATTGGTGTTTTGAATTCATGCGTCATATTATTAATAAAATCTTTTTGCATTTGCGACAATCGTCTCTGTCTCAAAATTACGGCCAACGCATAGATGAAAAATAAAATCGTAATCAATGAAATTGCTGAAAATAAAATAGATAATTGCATCTCACCCATCAAATGACTTTTTCGATTAGGAAAAGTGACGCCAAAATAATAAGTGAATTTATCCACCTCCGGCAATCGCTCCGTCTTTTTTACGGGGGCAGGATTGAGGTTGTCAAAGTCGCAATAATTTCCATAAACCATCTCTTGACTAGAGCAATCGTAAATGCCATATTCAAAATCTTCGTGTAGAGAAAGTGCTTCCAATTCTTGTCTTAAATAATGTTCCAAATTACCTGCGTCGATGCTTGCTTCTGTATTGACCACATAATAATTGGAAGAAATCTGAGTCACTAACTCTTTGGACGGTAATTCGAATTGGCCTGTTTCTGCTAATTGTTCCGTCGTTTTCCGTAGGGCAATTCTGACACTTTGGTTAAATTCGGTACTTTGAATATCCCATGTTTTGAGTACCCAATAACTTTGAATGCTAATGACACCAATGATGGCCAACGCTCCTAAAGTTACTACTTGAATGATTATTTTATTTGACATGGAAAAAGGTTAAAAATACGTTCAAAGTAAAACGATTTATTTAAAAAGTAGTTGCTGTTCGTTTTTTCTATACTTCCAAATTTCTTGCTTATTTATGGTAATGTAAAATGCTTAACAACATATTAACAAGAAAATCCAAATCATTTTTAATCAAAAAAGAGAAAAAGGAAATTTCAAAAAAATCAAAGGAAAGATTAACTTTGCCTTTAATATGAGTTTTATCAAAAAAATAAACATTGCGGGTGTGCTATTTCTTTTGTTTTGGAGTAGCCAATTGATTGGTCAGAGTGGAACTAATCCCTTCGAGCTGCAACATAGAGCAGATAAAAAAACAAAAATAATAGATCCTAATAGTGATATTATTGAGGAAGTAACAGACGTAGATATTGCTACTCAAAACCCATTCAATGTAATTCGTAGGCCAGAAAGAGTGAAATCACCTGTGGTTACCCCTAAATTAGAAGAAAAATTAAAGGGGAAATCGAATGAAATTACCACTACAAGTGATAAAAATTTTCGATTTTTATTGACCTTGGCAATGTTGATTTCTTTAACCTTGAGTCTAAGTATTTATCGAGCACAAATCACTAAGGCTTATCATGCATTTACCAATGAGAATGTGATGCGCATGTTGCATCGAGAGAAAGGAACTGTCGCCTATATTCCTTATTATGTATTATATATTTTATTTCTCTTTAACTTAGGAATATATATTTATCTGCTGTCAAGATATTATAACTTGACTCCTGAGGTTTCCAATTTTTCACTATTGCTGATGACCGCAGGAATTGCAGCAGGTTTAGTTTTTCTCAAACATTTAGCGATTAATATCCTTGGTTGGGTATTTCCTATTCAAAAAGAAACGAGCATTTATAGTATGACAATGATGATTTTTGGAATCGTTTTAAGCATTATTTTATTTGTGGCGAATATCATTATTACTTATGCTCCACCCCCAATAATACCTATCGTAATTTATCTTTCCTTTATAATTCTCGGAATTGTGTATTTTTTCCGCAGTATTCGAGGGTTGTCGATCGCTTCAAAATTCTTAAATCGTAATAAGTTTCATTTTTTTATTTACCTTTGTGCCGTCGAAATAGCCCCAGTCCTGATCCTATGGAAGATAGCAACGAGTGGGTCAGGAATTCAATAAGTTTTTAAGGGATTAGGACACCTCTTTTTTAGAAAAAAGAGGATAATTTCTAAATGCAAAACAATTTTGAATGTCATCAAATAGTAAAGCAAAGGGAGAGTCTTTCCGTAAAATCAAAAGTATTTTGATTTCACAACCGAAGCCTGAGCGATCGCCTTATTATGAATTGGAAGAGAAGTATGGTCTACAAATAGATTGGCGCCAATTCATCCAAGTGGAACCCGTAACTGAAAAAGAATTTCGAAAAACTCGAATCCGTCCGGATGAGTATACAGCAATTATTTTTACATCAAAAGGTTCAGTTGATCATTTTTTCCGAATGTGCGAAGAGATGAGAATTAAAATGCCACAGGATACCAAATATTTTTGTTTGTCTGAAGCGATTGCCAATTATCTACAGAAATTCATTGTTTACCGTAAGCGAAAGGTGTTTGCAGGGAAGCGATTAATTCAGGATTTGAAACCGTCATTTATGAAGCATAAGGAAAACGAAAAATTCCTTTTGCCTTGTTCAAATCTTGGAGCCAAGCCTGTCGTAGACTTTTTGGAAAAACATGAAATCGAATTTCAAGATGCCATGATGTACCGAACAGTTAGTGCAGATTTGTCTGATTTGGAAGATGTGACTTACGATGTATTGGTATTTTTTAGTCCTCTTGGGATTGATTCATTATATGAAAATTTTCCAGAATTTAAGCAGAAAGGTACTCGAATGGCAATCTATGGAAATGCTACTCAGAAAGCGGTTTCAGAAAAAGGACTAACAATTGATATTCCTGCACCTGCACCTGATACTCCTTCGATGACGATGGCTCTGAAAAAATACTTAGAGATTTCGAATAAAAAGTAGCTGGTCGCTTTAGCTGCCAGCTAAAAAAGAGCGTAGCGAATTTTTTTGTAAATAAATAAAGGGAGAACCCTCGACGGTACATTCCTTTTATGTTTTACAAAAAAATTCGATACGCTCTTTTTTTTTTGTAAGTGAATAGTAAGAAGGCATTTCAAAATGTCATTTTTTCAGGAAAGCGTTTTACTCTCAAGATGACTCGAAGACTGCCTGCTGAGAAAGATAGGTTACTTTATGAGTAAAGTAGCTTCAGCTTTTTTAGCGAAACGATTTTTTGAAATGTATCTCGTTTTTTACTTTCAAAAAAATCGCTATGCTCTTTTTTGGCTGGCAGCTAAAGCGACCAGCTACTAAAAATACCTCGGCGTCACCACCTTCCTACTTTTATCAATCTCAATTTCTTTATCCTTTGGGTAAGTGATGGAAAAACTAAACTCAACAGTTTTAGATTCGCCCGGTTGAAGTTTAAAACTCCATTTTAATTTCCCAGTATTTTCATGATATTGGGCACCTGAAATATTTTTTATATCGACATCAATTTCTTTTAATTTCGAAATTGGAATTTGGTCGAGTAGCTCAAAATCAACCGGTCGGTTGCGATTATTTTTAACAGTAATTCTGTAGGCCGTCGTCATTTTTTTCTTGCCTTGCATGAATTGTTTTTTAGTCAACTCTTTCAATTTCGTTCTTTTGACCAGCACTTTTGGATCACGACCCAACGAGAGATTTAAAGTATCACTCAAGTTTCGAGTATCCAACTGAGCCATCCCAATAAAACTTTTATCATAATAAATATTCATCGGGCCAGGCATTAAATCTAAATCTTCCCAGCCCACTACCTGCCCTAGCAAGAAGGCATCTTTATCCATTTTTGGAACGCTGTAATGCATGTAATCTGCTGGCAATTCTGTTTCGTTGACGAGGATAGAATAAGGTTTTCGATCAGCAGGAATGGAATAGGGTTGGTCGATTTCGAAGTCAGAACTTAACTCTGAAATTTCAATTTCTTCAAATCGAACATTACTTCCTGGAGTGCCTAGTTGATTTTTAGATTCATATTTCTTCATACTTTTATCCTGCTCTTGCTGGTAAACATTACTATTTTGAATGTTATTTAATCGGCCCTGATTATAAGCATACACCTGAGGAACATCCTCCTTGATAAACCAAGGGTTCAAAATCGGAAGGGTAGCACTTTGATTAACATCTGCTGTCGAAAGCACCACTTTTACCTCATCCCAATCAATTCCTGTATCATTAAAAGCGAGTGCTCGATATTTAATTTTAATTGGCTCAGAAAGATTTTTTACTGTCAAATCATAAATCGGAGACCAACCTGCGCCTTGAACGACGTAGCGAACTCTAAAAGTCGTAGTGACATTTTGCTCACAATTTAGCGCAAGGTAAATTTCAGATGTTGGATGTTTTCCAGCATTAAATTCATTGAGTTGTTGTTGGATTTTTCGTTGTTGTTTTTGGAATTCAGTACGATTCTTTCTGATTTTTGATAAATCAATATTAATGGCCAAAAACCGTTCTCGATAAAAACCTGCTGTAGCTTTTAGCTGTTCAAAGTCCACCGCCTTTTCTTTGCCTGACAGCTTTTTGTTACTTTCCAATAAATTTTTTTCTTGGGCAATTGCCCCTTCTTGATCCGCCAACATTTGTAATTCATCCGCAATCAATAACAAGGAATCTTGCAAAATACCAATGGCAGGATTTGATTCTTTTTTATCTTTTAAAAAATTAATTCGGCTCGTAGTAGACAACATATTGACGTCACCGCCTTCTGTCGAAATTTGAATACTCG
>Ga0115005_10002600_pt1 | contig 14380 bp, 12 predicted proteins | sample ArcOceMetagenome_FD_87163 | JGI IMG/M metagenome (GOLD analysis project Ga0115005, IMG submission 87163) | Marine eukaryotic phytoplankton communities from Arctic Ocean - Arctic Ocean - Greenland ARC118M Metagenome | ecosystem: Environmental > Aquatic > Marine > Oceanic | place: Arctic Ocean... | reverse complement strand
TTCCTTTTTCCAATGTAGAATGAGATGGATACAAGGGTGAGCCAGACACATAGCGCAGAGCAGGCTACTCTGTTGTAATGTTTGTCAACTTCTGCGATGAAGTCGTCGGCGTATAAGGTGGACTTGAGACTTGTTCCTTTCAAATCTGTGTTGCTGGAAGAAGGGGGTTGATGTTCATTGGAAGGTATGTTTGGGTGTTCGAGGGTTGAATGTCCTCCGCCATCCTCTGAATCGAAAGCAACAGGGGTAGACTGAGATTTCAGTGATTCATCTGGTAAATCTTCTTCGTTCTTACCAGAACTGCTAGCATCCTCGTTGTTGGGTGGAGGGCCAGTTAGACATTCATCTTCGGTGAGCGAAACTGGTGTTGAAGAGTGTATAGAGTTGTCCATCATTTTGTTGTGTATGTTGAACAAAGGCCATATATTCGTAACTGAACGCACACACCGAAAAATAGTACAATGGGGTGAGTGTTTCAAGTCAATTGTGTAGGACTGTTGCTTTAAAGTGTCGTCAAGCTGGTTGGATAATTGGGGTGCTGTCTGCACTCTGCGTCGCGTCATGTCAGCTGGAGCAGCTGGTGCGGCAGCTGGAACCAGTTTGTGTTTTGATTTGGTTCAATCAAGAAGAAAAGGTCAAGTACGAAAACAGACGATGGCAAAAGAGGCGCATAATTTGAAATTTGAAAATGTCCAGGTCTGCTGGCTCAATCATATCAGCCAATCTTCACATAAGTACGTACAATGACGGACGCCACGGGGCTGTACGGTATCTATAACTGTAACCTGTAACCCATGCTGTAAAAATGAATGAGGAAGGAGACGGTACGGAGTACAATAAATGAAACATAGGAATGAGCAATGAGGATCGAAACCAGCTCTCCGACCAACGCTGAAGTATGTCACTACTGTTCCAAAAAGTGTGAACCGCTTAGGTGCTCAGCATGTAAATCAGTACAATACTGCTCCAGAACCTGTCAGAAAAGTCACTGGAAAGTGCACAAAACCTCATGTTCTCACAACCATCTCGATAGTAAGCGAGCGCCTGCTGTTGCTAATAGCAGTGCGCATAATTCAACTCGTAATGCTGCGGTAGAACTTCAACAACTCATTGGTCAAATGTCGATGCAGGAAGCTATCGAAAACTTTCATAAAGCCACCGATGAAGTGGAGCGATTGAAGAAAATGGCGAAAGACGAGCCAGAGCATGACATTGACATTGTGAATGAAAATGGATATGATACGAATCCTCTTCGTGCCACTGTCACTGCTGATGCAATCAAGAATCCGTTCAATTCACGCAATTCCAAAGATGACGATCGCATCTTGGGCGCACGTACACCACGTACCAAACAAAAAGAGCAAGTACTAGTTGAATCGCGGAACGAACGCAATAATTCCACAAACCCGCTGGAGCCACCACAACTGCTCTTGGAAGAGGGGTACGAAGCGCAAGCACCCAATTTAATGAGTGCACTAGACTATGGAGATTGGAATTATACAGTGGAAAAATTGATTTATATCTCTTCCTTCAGTATCACTCTCATGCCGGAGAAAGATAAACGTGCACCCGCCTTGAACCTACAAAGTGAAGATATAGATATACAAATTTCAAGTGTGGAATCAGGATCAGAGCATTTGCCAATAAACACCAAATCCAAAAAGACACTCCTGCATATTTTCTCGAAAGAAAATGGGGCAACACTGGTACGAATGATACTTCCATGTACAATCCTCGGCACCGAAGCAGAAGTCATGTCTTCCCTACACTTTGATGGGGACTTTCTATCCTTCCGCATTCAATACCATGATTCCAATTCGAGTCGAGTCCAGTTGGATAATATTATTCCTGAACAAGACGCGACCCTGACGCCTTGTGAAGCATTGACGAATCTGCAATGCAGATCGTGTCGACAGTATTTGCTCCAGGCCCCGAACTCGTTGTTGAATCTTGACCAAGGGGTGATGGCCAAGAAAGACAGTGTCATTCGAAATGTGTGTCATTTGCCGACAGGGTATTGGGACGAGATTACAGATTATTTGACGTGTTTTGATGGGGTACGTACTTTGCTGATTTTGTAATCAAATGGATACGTAGCTCCTTTGTGTTTTGTACTATTTTCTCAACTCTTTCTCACAATTGAATGTTGCTATGTTGCATCATGTATATAATCAAACGCAGCAACCCGCCATTGATTTTTCAGCAGTTAGTAACGTCCCAGGGAAGGGCGTCATGTTTGAAGATGAGACGATACTTGTCACGAATAAAGACGATTTACACAATATTTGTGTTCTTGCGATTGATGGATATGGTGAACAATCGCAAATAGAAATACAGGCATCGGGGGATGAAATATCCAGTAGCGGCGAAAGCAATGTGAAACAAAACCAGGGGGATCCCGAGTACAGGGGAAATAGAGAATGGCGCGATACAGTGGGCGGGGCAACGCTGACTTGCATGCTATGCTGTTCTACACTTGGATATGCATCTGTAGAAGAACCAGATGCTTACCGTCTTTTAAAACATAGATTGCGAGCTAGTTCTTCTATTGATAACAAGAAGGAACACCATTTCATCCACAGCACCTGCGCTTCTTTCATCGGAAAAGAACTGATTCGATACGCTGAGTCACAGGCAGTCTTCACTTTCGCAGTCTTTGGCTGCCAAAGTGGTAAGGTTGATAATTGTCTTTTACTAAGAGTTTTGAGTTGGAACACTTCGATGGCAATAAAAGGGGTCGATGGAATCCTCAATTTTCGAAGGGTCGTAAAGATTGTCTACGAAGAGACAGATCCAGCGGTGATATCAGCTACAAATGATGACCCACTGGCATTTAGTTGGGGCGGTGTGGACTTGTGCTGTCCGCCAACAGCTGATAATACGCGAAGTAGTCAAGAAACTCAGCTTTCTCAAAATGGCAATGGCACATCCAAATCCAGCGTTAATCTTTATCTTTCTGGTGATGAGTGGAAAGAACTACGAGAAATTTTTGAGGAGAACAGTAGTTTCTTTTCAGAGACAGTATCCAAGACTACTGTAATGCTGAAGCTTGGTGAACAAGATGCAGATGGAGGGAGCAGGGAATCGATTGCTTCTTTGAGTTTCGTACCGCTTTAGCAAGCTATCAATGAAAACAACATGTGGCGATAATATGACAGGAGATATCTGATCTCTCTCCTGTTAAAATAATACGTTGACAAAGTGAATTACATCGTTCCATTTTTAGATTTTATTTCTTTGTATTAGCATTTAGATAGCAAATCAACATGTCATTCCATATTCAATTCATGTTCCCTATTCTTACAAGTCCAATTTCAGTTCACGCAAGATACTGCATATTATGGATACCTCCCTCAAAAATGCACGAATCCAATCAATTTGATAATCCTTCCGCATTGTTATCGTTATTCTCAGACTTTGCTTCCGTTTCCTTGCCGCTCTCATCTTCCTTTTCATTCACCCCCGAACCATACAGATATCGACTCCGATACTGCCAATTATAAAATTGCTGCTCGTGAAGAAAATTTCGGAATGGAACATTCACTAATTCCTTTCTAAAAGTATCGTTATCACAAAGTAACTCTAAAAAGTAGAGACAGTGCGGAAACTTTATGTACTTTGCATACTCTGGACTTTTCCAATATTGAAGGTATCGCAGGAATGAAATGAAGGCTGGGTCTTGGAAGTAGGCCTGGGTTGCGAGGTGGTGAAGGTAGGCCGGCGAAGCGAGAGATTGTATGAACTCTAATTCTAGCTCGAATCTGTTCTCTACCAGAAGGGAGTTTGCTGATGGGGCAGTGTCACTCATTGCTTCTTTTATGCCTGTGTGATGGTTTTGTTGAAAATGTTAGTTTGTTTGATCGTTTTGATGCGGTTGTTTCTGTTACCACTCAGAAGTAAATGTTAATAAGTTTATAATTTGCACCAACGCAATTGTTGTAATGAACGACCATACAATCACATCAGAACCGCTTCCCGTCTGCTCAGCGAAGTGAAGCATGATCTGGCCAATTTAGTACTACAATGGGGGACCACGTTGGAATCCCTGCCTGGTGTTGTTCTTTTTGTTTTTGTTTTCCTGTACCTACTTACTGTGGTTCTCACTGCCCGTTCACGAAGCCATCCTTCCTTCAATACTTGTTCCCTATGATACCACTTTCTACTCCGTTAACCTGCTAGTTACCTAAATATTCTTCTATTCTTCCAACAAACAGTACAGTATGTACAGTATACTCGTAGTACAGAGGTTGATGATTTTACAGAGAGCGTTTTGCGTGACACAAATAATTAGATTTGTGACATCTCCGATGTCGTAGTTTTTGAAAAATTAGGTGTATTATAATCGTTCCGAGAATAAACGACATCTGAAAATAATTCAAATCTTGGCCACCGGGCATGCGCACCGGGGGGCATTTACAGAGGAAGAACTCTAGAGGTGCACACTCTCATCAAACGGGAATCACCAAAGAAATTGAAACTTCTGGCGCGTTTCCATTGCGACTTTCACTACTGTATCAATTCCTTGGTTGAAGGAAGGTCAATCATCTCATCGTCAAAGTGGCAGTCATCCGATCTCGACTGAAGAACCACACAATCTACACAGCCATGGGAACGACGCAAAGCAAACAAAGGCGATCAGCATTCGCATGCCGAGATGATATTGATCAATTTGAAAAGGCACTCGACTTCTTTTGCGGGTCGTGTCACTGCTCGACGGAAATGGATGATGTGGAAGGACTGATCCAGCAACAGCGACAACGGCACCGACTGCGTTTATCACCACGTTCAGTCGCAAATGTTGATGGAATGTCAATGTCGAGTGAAATACAGGAACATCTGACCACGGTGCACCAATCCTCTGAACCCTATCTTGGCGTGTCCACGTGGGAACCAATCGAGGACGGGTTTGACGATTACATTTTGGATATTTCCACTCATGGATCCGAAGATGAATTTCAACCACGTGCCGACACTTCTATGGAGGCAGTATCGCCGCCACGATGTTTAGAGTTGAATACTTCCAATGAACACGTATCCAGTCCCTCTTTCCTGCTCCAAAAGGCTGTTTCTTTCTCATCGCCCAAGCTGAGAAGGAGCCGAACAGGATGTTCCGCGGTTAGTGAATCGTCGATAAGGACTGGGACGACCACGTCGACTGAATACAATGCGGTAGAGACTACTTATTCCAGCAGCACGTGTATAGTGACACCAGAAGGGCATTTGAACGATAATGTCGGAATCATGTTTGAACCCAGAAAGCTATTTGATTCCCAAGAAGAAACCGAAAACAGCGCTACACGTAATGCATCTGCTTTAATTATAGATACAAGCCAAAGGCACGAGTTTGGCAATGGCAATTTCAGTCCGCCTCTGGCGCCAAGAATGTCATCGTACTACATGGACACTGACACTCCATCGAAATCTACAAGTGCTGATCAGAGCATCATGATTCGCAATGGCGTCCTCGTCAAAGAAACGCAACTGTCATCACCACAATCCAAGAGTCTAAGTATATCTTCCCCGAATACTACGCTATATATCCCTGACGGAATCGAGAAAAATAACATGCGACACATCAACACACTGCCAAGTTTTAAAAAGGCGCACCCCATTCGACTCAAAATCAGAGAATCGTATGCGGGTTATGAGACGAGAAACGTGGAAGGCGAGAATGATGTGAATGATAGTAATACATCGCTCCTGTCTGATGCGGAACAGGCGCATTTCTTTTCGTATGATCCATACTTTCAACTCGGGCAGTATGTTATTTCTACGTTGAATGGGGAACAATATGGCAGTGGTCTTTCTGTGAAGATGGGAGAACGATACATGACTTTGCAGGATAGAAATGGAAGGGTGTGGGGCATCATGCGAAGTCGACATACTTGGATCCCCAGCGCAATTATATATTCTCCAAAAGCGAGGTATTTGACTCAATCTCCGAGTTCACATCGTCCATGTGGTGATGATATTGATGGTGGCAAGGATAGCGTGGAGCTCTTCCCATGGGCTCTCGTGAAGAAACATGGGCGGAGGATGGATCACCATGTTAGTATACACATCGTGTCGGAATCGAGGACGAATACTGAATTGGTTGGAGGTCTTTTTGAGAAAGCTCCTAGTTTCAGGTCGAGGCACGGCTTTGATGGAATGGATAATCACCAGCATACTATCGTTTATAAGATGAATGGCGAAGATGAGGTGCCATGTTGTATGATGGTGCGAGATCCGATTCAAAGGGATTTATTTGATGTTACCATTGCTCCAGGTATCGATCCCTTGATGATTATTTGCTACATGGCTGTGCATAGCAAAATGGTAAGTGTTTATGTAGATTTTGAGAGATTAATGTGCATTTGCAACTTGTTCTGACGATCTACTGCTTCTTTCAATCAAGGACGTCGAACCAAAGTTATGCGACCAATGAATCTATATCTTCTGATCTTATTTGCTGGCGTTTTAATGATGCAGCAAGTTTTTGAAAGCTTTGAAGTTTTAGTTGTACCAGTACCGGTAGTATAATATTCTGCTATAATTTAATTGAGAGTATACTTTTTGTTGTGAATTTTGCCACATACATTCATGTTTACCAGTCCGAATTGAGATAGCATCTTGTATACGTATGAGCAGTTCTATTTTTAAATATATTTAATTCAATTAGTTTACAATGGCGGTACGCAGCGCCTACAGCAATGTAGTCCAAAAACTAGTTACCACCGACGGACGATTGCATATTTTGCATTTGTTGCATCTGTGCAGCCTGCTTCTCGTTCGCCCGCTGCAAAACAACTCCAACCTTCTCCTGGGCGTCCATGTATTTCGCAACACATCTGTCCAAACAACTCATTTCTCCTAATTGAAGGTCCGCCTCTTTGTGTTTTCTAGAAGCACATTTTGTGAAACATGTGGACGTCAGTTTGTTGAAGAGGACGGTGTACATTTCCATCTCGGTTTGAGCTGAGGGAAGAAGAGAATAGGTTAGAATATCGTTCAGTCGCATCGGCGAAATATTGTGCATAATAGTATCCATCATTATTGGTCAGAAAATCTTCATGACAGAATCTTCACAATGTCTCAGAACAGATCTTGGTAAAATTGACAAGGTAATCATGTGGACACGTTTTAGGGAAAATGAGAACGATGTGATTCCAAGCTTACCTGCAAACAAAGGGTCGGGCTGCGGTGGTTGTTGTTGTCCTCCTCCAAAGAAACTCATTTTAGATCAGTATCTAGTTATTTAGAAAGGGTGAAGGGATGAATGAAAGGTACCAGGGAAACGTCTGTTGTTGATTTATGTTGTTGGGAGTTGTTGTTCCGATTGATGAAACAGCAAAAGTGAAATAGCGCTGTTGCGCGTACGCGTGTTCAGATTGCGTTTGTGTGGTGGGCAAACAGCAAAAGTGAAATAGCGATGTTGCGCGTGCGCGTGTTCAGATTGCGTTTGTGTGGTGGGCAATCCCTCACTAAAATAGTCATGGCCCTTCATCATCATCAATCATCATCATGCCCAAACTATTCATTACTCATTACAGTATTTGGAAAGAAAGTGTGTACATACGGTACGGCGGCGATAGTGATGTTTGAATTTGCCAAAGAAAGACACATTTTGTGTGATGTTACAAGCAAATTACATACATTACTTATTACATTGTAAACAATTATTCATATTCTATGTTGATTCATTCTAAAAGGACACTAAAAGGCAATGTCCTCGGCCAAATCATCTTGGTCACTCATTGTGTCAGTAGCCTCGCCCAATGAAGAAGTACCAGTGCAACTGTCATCATTTTTCATCGGGGTACTAATGAAACTGGTTTTGTTCTTCATGGTATTTCTATTCCATAGCGGGAAGCTTATGCATCCCATACAGTTGTTATCGTTGCCACCTGCTAATGCTGGATCATCCCAATTTGCAATTTCACTCCAAGCTTGCTGGAATACAGCATAAGTGATTGGATCGAATCCTTTTAACTGGCCGTGAGTAAAGGGGAAGAATTTGTTGCAGTGTCCTTTGCCAGATGAACCGCTTGTGATCTGCTTCAACATTTGCATCAAGAGGTTTTCTGGAAGATTTCCAGCACGTAAACTGTACCCGCCTTCCTTCATCCGTTCAATTACATCCGGAGCCATCATAGGAGGCGAGCAATCCTCTATCGTTGCATTCGAATGAGAGCCAGAACTAGAGAGACAGCCATCGTATCCCCTGCTCAAAAATGCGACTGACAGTTCAGAAAAGAACTCTTTATGATTGATGGTCGCATATGCCGCATCCCGATCTTCTCCTTCAGAATAGAATGCCCAATCCCGTCTCAAGACATCGTCATACAAACCGCTCTCCAACGCACTACCAAACGCTCCAATAATCATTACATTATTCAATCCATCTTCTAAAATCACCTGATGCACCAAATGACAATATTCATGGAGTAAAAGACCGCATCCATTCCAATTCAATCTCGAGCGTTCGTATTCACAACAATTATATATCTCCACACTGAGCGCCTTTTGCGGTAAATCATTCACGGTCTCCAACCACTGCCGATGATGATGTGCGGTGGTATGTTTCAAAATCTTGGGGTCGTCAATTGCCCCGTAGCAATAGTTCACATTGACCCATATTTGAATTCTTTTAATGAAATTGTGGATTGATGGCGGAAGAATTCGTATGCAGTCTGTGATGTCTCGTTCAAGGGTTTGGATTATGGAGGGGCATTGGTGTATGATTTCCGGGGTGCATTGGATTGTGACGCCGCATTGTAATCGGATGGGAATGTAGATTGTTTGTGAATTGTCAATGTATCTGCTTGACATTATCATGATAGGTTACGTTAGGTCAAACGAGGTTGAAGTGCTTGTGAATATCTGATGGATGGTGAATGCTTAGCGGGAGTCCAAGATGAGAGGGTTTTGCAGACGCCAGTAACTATGTTACAAATCAGTGTTTTGCCCTTTGCATTTTAATTCCTTTTTGTACGGGGGTGTGTGAGTGGTGGTTGAGTGCCAGCAGCCAGGTTTGAGTACGTGTACACAGTGTACGTACACGTACTGTAATGTAGTCCTAGTAGTATTAGTTAGTGAGCATTGGTTTTCTTTTTTTGAAAGTAAGTCTTGCGAGATTGCCCGCCCGCCGCGCGCGCGTCGTTGCGTGGGGTAAATAACAGACGCATTTCTTTGTCAGGTTGGGATTAACAAATTGAAAATTTGTGCCGTCTATTTGCCGTCTACAGCATTTCTGTGTTCTAGAAACTCGGTGTTTCTTGTTCAATTCAATCGTACCACAAGCGAGATCGGACGGATAAAAACAATTTCGGTATTTCTTTTTTATAAATAAATAATTTTGAAATTCAGGGATCTCAAGATTATAGTGTTATAAGTTATAACTTACATAGTTTGGGCTTTCTTTGACATCATCGTTCGGGAAAAGTATGAATAGTGGTTGCGTAGATGGCAGAATACTATGTTCATTCGCCAGGAAAGGACTATTAGACTACATTAGTGCAGGGATCATAATATGCAATCGTCATTTGAGGCGCTTGACGACCTCGAACCCATATCGCTCAAAGAGCTTGATAATCGACACTCCTTGAAGAATTTTAACACCAAACAAGAATACAAGAATTTGTTGACGGTGTTGTCACAGCAGCGGCAGCAGCAGCACCGTAGCCCGAAGATGAAGAAAGAGGCAAGGATAGGACAAGCGACAAATACCCGGACCCAGGTGATTCCGAAGATGAATACCAATACTGATTCCTCCTTAATTTGCACATCACGGGTCGATATGAAGCCTCATAATCAAGCCTATGAACACGTGCGGTGTAGCAGTACCGTGTCCAAGCCGCCAATTTCTCCGTCACTCGCATATTTTAATAATTACACGCCACGGACGTTTCTCCGATCACCACAGGAAATTTATTCTTCTTTTCAAAACAAAGAAACGAACAATCCTGTTATTGGGATGTTGGTCAACATCCCAATAACAAATCTCTCAGAGCAGCCATTCAAACGAAAGACAATTGGTCCCTCACGGAAGAGATCCGCTCCGCTTTCCGATTACGAACACGCGTGTTACAAGAAAACTCACGAGGATAGATTATTTGTGCATCAGTTTCCAGGGCGAGTACCACTCTATAATTATGACGAGAGATTCCACGAAGAAGAACGGATGGCTTGTTTTTCTGCCGATTGGAAGTGTAGCCCGAAAATACCAGGTACAGTAACTCCAAGTGATGAAGAAATCTATATACAGAATGTGTTTAAGACGGATAAGGATCAAACACTAGCTCCAATACACAAAGCATGTGCTCATTTCGCTGATAACTCAATATTTATCGCTATGATGATCAGGAATGACCCCAGTTGCGCCAGCTTACCTGTTGAACTCCCTGAAGATTCGCGATTGCGGAAAATGAGAAAAATTGTAGTCCCAATTCATGAACATGGAGAAGAGCGAATTGAGACGGACTATTTTGTGGAAGCTGGTCAGTACCCACTCCATATTGCCGTTTCTAATAATGCATCTATAGAGGTTGTGAAGCATCTTCTCGCTGTTGCTCCAGATACTATCTTAAGATCTGATAGCAATGGAATGATTCCATTAAGTCTCGCTATTCGCTTTTATCGGAGCGCGATTGATAAGGAGAACATGCGAGGCATACTTGATTTCCTCCTGGCCTCCTATCCTCAAGGTTCATTTGTTGTGGACAAGCGCATGAATACCCCATTACATCATGCTTGCATGGTTTCATCTGAACGGCCCAAGAAGAAGAGACGGATGATTGATTTTTCTGGCAAGGATGACCAACCTCAATCTGACAAATCAATATCTACTAGTGCGCATATTCCTTCAAGTTTTCTGAAGCGACTTGCAACGATGAATCCCAGAGCTATGCATCAAGTAAACTTCAACGGTTTGAACCCGTTGGAGCTCGCGCAGAGGAGTGAGTCTCATTTTGTGAGTGATGATGTTGTAACTTTTCTTACGAATTTAGCATTCAGAGACGTTGTTGTCGTTGAGGTACCAGATGTTGGTAGTTTTTAGGTGAAGCCGATTTTCACAATTTTGAAAGATGTAGATGTATGTATGGTGGACATTGGTTGGCTACTACGTGTAGCATGCTAAAATTTTGAGCGAAAAATAGCAGCAAGAGAGTACAGATGCTTCTACGGCCAAACAGATATCATACCAAGTATGGATTGGTTGCGTCGAGTAGCATTTTCGTATGCTTTTATGTATTTTAAATATTTTTAAAGTCCATTTACATCTTTTCAAGCTTGTTTAGTGACAAGATTTCAATCAATAGCAATCACATTCCACCACTACTGCACAACAAAGGCATCCTCGCCTAATTTTCAAAACCTAGCAACCACATTCCACCACTACTACACAACAAAGGCATCCACGCTGCTTGCTGAACATTGAAGATAAACTTGGATTCAGACTGAATAAAGTATCTTTTTCCTAGCCAGTAAAAAAGCAGTAGCTAAACCTGCCTCAGTCTTCTCTCTTGGCAGCACTTACTGCTGGTGCCTTTTTATTCGCAGGTATTTTCTTCTCTTCCTCTTCATCTCTATTCATAACCTTTGAGAATTCCTTCTGGAAAAGACCCAAAGCAAACCACATTCCAGCACTGAGCACAGATAGAATAAACATGTGAATGCGGGCAACGCCCATGATGAAGACGGTGACGGTTGTGAGAAGTAGGCATAATATCACCGCGCGCGTGAAGGGAATCAAGAGCATTCCGCCGCCTGGCGACATGATTTGTTGGATGAAGCTGTTTTTTTCAGATGCCATTGTTGATGTGAAAAAGGGTGGGTCTGTTTGATTTGAAGAAAGTCTATCCTATCCTGCTCGTATCGGCATTAGTTCATACATATGCGACCAGGTGCTTGCCCTTTTGTTTGGTTGTGTCATTTTTCGTTGTCTATTATTATTATTTATGTTAGATTTTCGCAAACACTCAATCTTTTCAATTCCCAACCCAAGAGAGTGTAATGTACTGTAGGCTTTTTAAAACGTAAGATTATTTTACACAACACACACCAACCACATCCATCGCATCACAACTCACAACAACGAACAACGACGAACGAATTGAAGCTATCCGTAACAAGCAATCAACCAAGTAAAGGACCAGTCACAATTTTAGAAAGATGGTTTCGATTGAAGAAGTAAAGTCAGATGTGAAATCGGTTCAGGGTCACATTCGCCCAAAGCTACGGGGGGCACGAAAAAACAAAACACTGAAGAAAAGTGCTGTGACGGATGCACCAAGTAGCAGTGTGGACGATTTAATTGAGCAGACAAGATTGAATATATCAAATGCTTTCATCTCTCCATCTGTCGCATTCATTGGTACACATAGCAATGATTTGAATATTAATGGTCACGATCGGTTCGTTATAGGAGACAGTGGATTAGATTTACCACAAAAAGATGAAGACATGAAGGCAGTGCAAGGAATACTAAAAAAGCCATCAAGGTCAGTGTGCATTTCAGAGGGAAATCCGCAAATTGGTAGTGTGCCTCGACAGAATGGACAGAGAATGAGGGATCTGGAAAATGATACTCTCGCAGATGAACTTGGTATACGCGAAGAACCCCATTTTGACCATTACACCGGCGACGGAGAGCAGCCATCTGTTAAGGCATTTGTGAAAGATCTGGTTGTGGAACGCTCTGTAAAGAATTGGTCTCGGTCTCAATCTCAAACAAAACACGAAACCACTCAAGTGAATGACGTAAACGTTGCAAGGGGATCCATGGAGATTGTCGGAGAAAGTGCATCATCGCCTCCTCCAAGAATAATCAAATCGCTTTCTGAATTAGTTTCTCTCGCACAAGAGGCATCCTCATACTCTGATGAGGCGTCTACCCGTAATAGTACAGAGAAATTTGCCCCTTCCAGTGAAAAAGAGAATCGAGATGGTAATGGAGATACAGATGCAGACGCTCAAGATACTGATGCTACTCATTTAGAAGCAAATTTGGAATTTTCATGCATGTCTACAGAAGAATATGATTTGATGCTCAAGGAGGCAGAATTGTCTGGGGTATCAATTGAAGAGCACCTCTATCTCAAGCAGGAAGAAACGGAAGAATCAGCTGCAGCGAGTGATGGTGGTGGTGATGATGATGATGATGATAATTACGATGAGAGTCTTTCGAATGACATTGGCGAGGGCGACGATGTCTCAAACAAACACGATTCTGAAGATGAAGGCGATATATTTGATTTTTTCGCTGATAATGATTCGGATGAAGAAGAATATGTGCCACCTCCTCCAGTCCGACCATTCATGGTATTGTGGAGCGCACTCTCTGACTGGATTACATACGAAGCTGTTGCGGTTTTGCGAAAACACAAGAGTGAACTTTTTGCCTCCAGAAATGGCAGTGATAGTGCTACCACCAAGGTAGTCACTCATGAATCTGATGGAGAGAAGAGAAATATTGGAGTTAGCGATATATGCTTGTCTCGTTGTGCAGGGTTGACGACCATGTTGAAAATGAATCTTGTGAAGTCACTGGGTGACCTGGGTTATAACAGTGAAGATGGCTATACAAGACGCATCGCAGAAACTCGATTGAGCGAATTCGTTCAATGTTTTGATTTTTCCACACCAATGGTGAAGTTTCAAACGGAGATGTATAGAGCATTGACGATTGTATTACTCAATATCGTGCTTCCTCGGCATGATATTGCATATGAAGGACAGGCTGGTATTATTGTGAAAGATGATACGCCGCCAAGCAAACTTCGTCTTCCTTTTCCGTTATCTGAAATTGGTATCACAACGGAAGAATACAAGTATTTAGTTAACACTGCGATTCCGATGCTGGATGTTGGTAGCGGAGGAGAGTTATAAATAAATGAATGGACACTTTTGCATAAAATTGTCAGATTTGTGTTTCATCTATTTTCAAATTTTGAATGAGAATGAGAATGCTTCGCGGACACTTTTTGGACCGAGGCAAAGCGTAAGCGCGCGGCGGGCAAGTAAGGTTCAAGGAGTTCAAGGCCAGTTGTCTCTTACTGAAGACTACATAAGACAATACTAGTAGAGGGACTGAATTAGTTAGCTATTTTACCGCCTACTCGTAAAAATAACCTGCCGTATTCAAATAAACTATCAATGGACACCCCAACCTGCCAGGAATCAAAAGATCTTCGGCCCCGCCCCCAGGCGAAACCCCTTGTCTGGGGGTCCCCTTCCGTCTTCATATCTCTGGAGTTGGGCGCGGTGGCTCAATGGTGCTCTAAGTTCTTCTAAGTTCCAGTTGTCTCTCCTGGGAGACTAAGACAATACTAGGGACTGAATTAGTTAGCTATTTTACCGCCTAAAAATAACCTGCCGTATTCAAATAAACTATCAATGG
>Ga0115005_10002599_pt1 | contig 14382 bp, 11 predicted proteins | sample ArcOceMetagenome_FD_87163 | JGI IMG/M metagenome (GOLD analysis project Ga0115005, IMG submission 87163) | Marine eukaryotic phytoplankton communities from Arctic Ocean - Arctic Ocean - Greenland ARC118M Metagenome | ecosystem: Environmental > Aquatic > Marine > Oceanic | place: Arctic Ocean... | reverse complement strand
CATTTATATTAGAAGCAACTCTACGTGTGTAGGTTGGTAACTCATAATTTTGGATGGACGAGAAGCAATGCGGAATCGAAACAGCTGATGTAAATAAAAGTTATCGTTAGCTAGCTTTAAAACATCTAAACACTGCTTTGATTCATTCAGCTTCTATTTTAACATTTACCATCGGCCTACCGGTAATCTCGCTACTTCATTCTTAGGCTAATTAGAATTCCGTTTTTAGAACGGACAATTTGATATTACAAAAATGGAAAGATGATTATTCATTCTGAACTTTCAAACTTGGGGGCAGATTCGGATTTTAGCGCGAATGAATCTTTTTCACGAGGGGGGCAAAACACGCCAATAGATGAATCACCCCCATCATGGTTGAAGTCACTCCGGATGTGGAATTTCTGTAAGATGAGGAGAAATGAAGTGCGTCAAAAGCAGCTGGCGGAAAAAGCCAGAAAACGTGTTGAAAAGAGGTTCAACTGCAATAACTCTTCCACATTGCCCAACTTCCAATACAATAGTCTGGTTAATGACAGCATTGATTGAGCACAGAGTACAAAAAGAATAATGACAGCTACATATGTATCACTTAAAAAACGGGTGGCTCTGGGAATTATAGCAGGAGCAAGCACGTTATTACCACAGCATTGCCAAAGGTAAGAATGCATTTTTGAATAGGAGAGGAAGGTTGAAAATGCGTTGGGTCTCATTCAATATTACATGAAGGCATCGAAGCCAGATCTTGCTCAAGATCAGTGATGGATGCAATCTAATTCCCATTTGACTACGTTTACTTGTGGAAATGAGAAGAGAAAACATATGACTTCTTCTTTTGGGGGGCGAACTAAATCACCTCTTTTCTACTTTTGAACACAGCTTTACAATCGCACCAATAATACCATCAATAAGACAAAGCCCGTTAGAAAAATCTTCGATAGAACCTCTCTTTTCTTCAAAGGCATCGTCAAGACGGAAGGGTAATAGAAAGAATGACAATAACAATAAACCGAACAAGAACGGTTTCCATCACCACCAAGGCGCCGACGAAAGCGTTGGTATTCACCATGCAGCATTATCACATAACCAATTTTCCATTCCAAACATATCCGCAGATAGTAATCATGAAAACCAAGATCATTCATCGCCTAGTGCGCATCATGCAAAACCCAACGGGCACCATCATCAAAATCCAATGTCGAAATTTCTCTCTCACATAATACCTCCACAAGATAATAACAAACTCGTGTCTTCGACCAAGGAATGGAAAACGCTTGCAAAGCACGTAGAATACATGGATCAAACCCATCTTCGTGATCTACTTAAAGATGAAGAGCGATGCGAAAAAATGTTTGCAGTGCACGATGGCGTTTACCTCGATTATTCCCGTCAGAGGATTACTTTAGAAACTATGGACATGTTGTTAGATTTAGCGGAGAAGCAGAACTTAAAAGAAAGAATCAATGCTATGGTAGAAGGGGAAAAGATTAATTGGACGGAAAATAGGGCTGTTCTCCATACAGCCCTGAGGGTTGAAAGGCCAAGCGAAGACGACGAGAAGCTTGTCGTGGATGGTGAGAATGTAGTGGAAGAGGTATGGGAAGTTTTAGACCAAATCAAGTATTTTACAGATGCGGTGAGGTCTGGAGAGATCAGGGGGTTCACAGGGAAACGATTGAGGAATATCATTTCGGTTGGGATAGGAGGGAGCTATCTAGGACCAGAATTTTTGCATGAATGCCTCAAGACCGAGCCCGAAGGCATCACTAAGAGCCTAGGATACACTCTCCGGTTTTTGAGTAATGTTGATCCAGTAGATGTGGAACGTGCATGTGCGGATTTGGACCCGGAGGAGACACTAGTTGTTATCGTGAGCAAGACATTTACTACTGCTGAAACCATGTTAAATGCTAGAACGACAAGGCAATGGCTTTGGGATTTTATGGGAGATGATAAGGATGTTGTAAGGAAACATATGGTTGCAGTGTCGTCTATTTCCAGTATTGAGAAAGTGGAGGCCTTTGGGATTGATACGGAATCATATTTCTTCAGATTCTGGGATTGGGTTGGTGGCAGATACAGCGTCTGTAGTGCGGTTGGCGGCATCCCAATTAGTCTTTTGTACGGCTTTGACCTTTTCGAGAAGTTTTTACAGGTGTGTTGTCTATTTTTATTCACTTCAAAGCATCAGTTCACTTATCTTGCATTTTCTAATGTTTTTCCTACACTCGGTTTTTCATTGCAGGGCGCACATTCCATTGATGATCACTTCATCAATGCCCCCTTAAAGAACAACATACCGGTCATTATGGGTCTATTGGGAGTTTGGAATATGTCATTTCTCGGATTCAATTCCAGGGCAACCATGCCGTATGCAGAAGCTCTGTTAAAGCTTCCTGCGCATATCCAGCAACTAGATATGGAATCGAACGGAAAGAAAGCAACAAAATTTGGAATTCCAGTTGACTATCCAGTTGGAGAAGTAGATTTTGGTGAGCCAGGAACCAATGGCCAGCATTCATTCTTTCAGCTGCTACACATGGGCCAAACTGTTCCATGTGAATTCATCGGATTTCTACAAAGTCAACATGATATCTGCATTGATGGTGAAACTGTTTCATCGCATGACGAGCTCATGGCAAACTTTTTCGCCCAACCAGATGCATTGGCAAATGGGAAGACAGCCGAAGAAGTGCGAGCTGAAGGCGTAGAGGAGGATCTCATTTTGCATCGAACTTTTGAAGGGAATCGCCCGAGCCTTTCCATTCTTGCACCAAAACTTACTGCTTACTCATGTGGACAACTACTAGCTTTATACGAGCACAGAACAGCAGTACAAGGATTCATATGGGATATAAACTCATTTGATCAGTGGGGTGTAGAACTAGGAAAGAAGCTTGCGAGTGATGTCAAAGATCATTTACTTGAATACCGAAAAACTGGTGATAAAATTGAAGCGGATAATCCAGCTACTTCGCGACTTTTGAATTATTATGTCGAGAACAGCAATCAAGCTCCATGTGAACATTTGTGGGATTCGAATCCGCTGACTAGCGTGACGAGGAAAACTCACAGAGATCGGGAGTTCTTCCCGCCTGTCGGCCATGATTTGAAAGGCGCCGATGGAAAATTGACGTAAGAATAGAAGAGTTGTGTTTTATTATAGGTGTCATTTTTTATTCTGTGATGGCGTGTTTTTTCCTATTTCGGGGCAGTGCCTCAATGATGCAAAATGGATTCATTCTGTATTAGTGTGTGCCCTGCACGAGTGCCAGTCTAAGATGAGCTATTTCTATGAGTTACGAATATACAACTTCAGTATTGAATATTGACAAGCAAAAGTAATGGTTGACGGCTACAAGTAGTGCACGTTCACGTGTTGATTGATCATGTCCATCAAACTGATTGTTGCTGAAAATTAAAATAGAGATACATGTACGTGCACTTCGTTTATAAACGGCAAGCGGCCAAACTACTTGCATTTGCTTGTCCTTTGATTTGGTTATCTCTCCACGTCCACATTTGGATGCGACTGATTCACAGCTACTGGAAATACAACCAGATCGGTTTCAATTGCCGCGTTGTGTTGATGCTCTCGGGGAAATATTATGCAAAGAAAAATTTGCACCACACCAAACAAAGTTCCTAATCCGTTTGGTATGGCGATAAAGAGATTAAATATGGCAAATCCATACGCTGTCCAGAAAACTCCGTTCAACGTATTTGTTGCCATTGTCGGAATGTGAATTGATGATGAATTCTTCTGTCGCAGCACTGTGTATATAGTTGACAGTGGGGCACCGTAAAAGAAAACAAGGTTCACGTTCACCAATGATGCTACGATGAACTCTCGAGCTCTCTGCGAAATTGTAGGGACCAAGCAAATAACTGAAATGCAAATAACCCAAATGAATATAATGGCCATGATTAGGTTTTCATGCGGAGCCGGTACTGGCATTTTCTGAGATGTGACATCGAAGACAAGCTTAGCCCAGTCTGCTGCGGATCTTGATTGGTATAAGTCCTCGCGAAAGGTTGCGACGTGATTTCTCGATTCGTCGTCTTTCTCTCCATCATCAGTATTGATTGTAGATGTAGCACGAATACTCAATAAAGTTGAGGATTGCCTCAGAGATAATCTACGTTCCTGATTCACCAATAGTTGAGTAACACTATTTCTGATCTCTCGTGCATGATGCTTCAGATAGGATAATTTTACAGCTCCTAGATTGAACCAAACACTCATCAAAAAGCCTGGGCAATTTCCAAAGAAAATCCAAGGATTTTGCAAAAGAATTCCATAGGTTACCCATCCCAAACAATTCCCAAGCATGAATGCCCAAGGGGTCGGGTTTAAGTCTCCTAGATCACCCCTTTCTACTGCCTTCTTCAGATCTTTGAAAGGTGAAGCGAACATTATGTTAGCCGTGATCACTCCAAGCCCAGGGCATATGTATTCCAGAATGAGAACCTCGGCTGAGAGCATTCTAGATTGTTTATAATGAGCTTGGTGTGGATTAATGGTGTTGGATGAACGATTTGGTGAAACTGTTCTGTTAGCAAGCTGATCAGAGGAGATGGTTTATGCTAATGCACCGCAAGCGACGCAAGTACCAAAGTTCATAAAGTATGAAGAATGAATCAATCGAATCAACACAATGTTTTCTGGTTCGTATGACGTCAGAATACAAAAGTCATTTTAAAAATGTCTATATGACTGTTCGTTCCATCTCACATTATTTCACACCCCAGATTGGATAGAACTCGGGTCGGATGTCGACTGATTCTCATTCAACCATCCAGTTTGCATTCTTTCCAGGCTTATCCACAGCGTTATGAGAAATTTTGTATTCAACCTAAATTCAGTCTCGTGGAGATGACAGTACACGTAGTTATTAGAAGTTAGGGAATAGACTACACCACGTACAGTGTACCGACAATTTCAAAATTGTATTTGTCAAGAAATTACTGAACTTCCTCAGCATGATAATGTAACGTCCGTATAAACTTTCAAAAGTTCATTTACGGGCCCAGCTGGCATACTTCCTGTTGCACCGTAGATTGCTGCCGATCCTCCCTCCTTTTTTTCCGTAGGATTTCGAAGTAACTCCTCAATAGATTTCTTCAAGTCGCTGATAAATTTCATTTTGTACTCCACTGTTTTCAGCGTAACACATAGATGAATCGAAGCTGGATTTTGAAGAGAATTCAGACTCCAGTTTTCTTTTGACATGGCTTCTGCGACTTGGTAGATATCCAAATCGTATCCATCTGCCGAAGAGAAGCATACGATCATCGCATCTGGATTTGGGTCACAACCTAATAATTTAAGCCCTTTGATCTCGGCGACTCCCCTGGAAATCTCTTGAGTTGCATCCATGATCAGTTTAACCCGAGATTTAAATCCTTCTTCTCCTATGACAGTGAGCGACGCCCATGCACATGCTATGAGGCCACCTGCTCTTGATCCTGCAATTGTTGGAGTACAATACAACCCACCTGTCCATTTTGAATAATTGAAGTACTGCGCACTTCTCAAATTCTTTGGAATATAAAACATTGTATAGTGAGCACAAGACATTAATACCAGCCTGGGAAACGCATCAACAGAGGCTGGCACATACCTTATTTCTGTAGAGAACGACGCTTGTGCCTTTACAAGCGTAGCCATACTTGTGCGTATCTGCACTCATACTTGTGACACCTGGCCAACCAAAGTCAAACTTTGGTACATTATAATTCAACATCCGTGCAAAAGGTAAAACAAATCCACCAAGACAAGCGTCGACGTGTAAGCCTATTCCATATTTCATTGCAAGATTAGACAAATCTTCAATAGGATCGATCACTCCCTGTGGATAGTTTGGGGCACTTGAATAGATCATGATTACATTCATACTCATTTGTCTTTCAACCTCTTTTGCATCAATTTTATAATTCGTTCTCTCATTGCAAGGTACTTGAATCAAACGAATCCCAAACATCTCACAAGCTTTATTCAATCCGGCGTGTGCCGTATCACCGCTGATGATTTCAGGGGATTTGATGCCCCTTTTCTTTCCGTACAATTGAAGGTGTGCTCGAACCGCCATGACAATGCTCTCTGTACCTCCACTAGTCATGCAACCTACCACATTTTTATCACCGCCATTCAACAAATTTGCAGTCATTGATATAACTTCTGCCTCACACTGGTTGATAGATGGCCAGATGTCAGGGTGGAGGGGGTTAGAGAGTGAGTATAAGCTATACACCTTATTCAGAAGCTCTGTATGACTCTTTTCTCCTCCATATACAGTACCAGAAACAAGGCCGTTTTCCCACCTCTTGTTTTCAAGCTCTGCTCTAGATGTCAAGTCCTGGTTGAATGAAGAAGAGGCTCGGTGAGGAAAATAGAAATGGCCATAATAAGATCCTTGGCAGCACACGTCACGTCCTGCGTCCATAGGAAAGTTTCACTTGACTCACCGCAAGCACAGAAACAACATCTATACCCCTTTTCGGCAAGACTCTCGTCACTTGTTTCCGTCCTTTCCACAAACTTTCTTTCAAGGACTTTTCCATCTTTACTTCCTCCTTTATCAATTCTTTCCTAACGAATGATATGTTGACCTTTGCAAAATCAAATACGGACTGAATGTTCTGCTCTTTCAACTCTGTCAAAGAATAATTTTGCATTTTCTGAATAGTTTGTAGTAAAGCAATTATCAAAATCATACCAAGAAAGTCATTGGTGTATAAACAAAGGGTTGATGCGAAACGATGAAGGAAGGTGCTGCCCGTTTGCTTTGATATATAATGTGTAGACGCCATTGTCAAGGCTGTAAACGCATTTTGAATGTGGTCGAAGAGGCCCCGAGAAAACATCGGCCTTTGACATTCCATCGCATGATTATCTGCGCCACTATCGAAGCTGGTAGTGTTGGCGTTCCTGTCATCGGATTCAAGAAGGAGACAGAATTCTTCTTTCGAATCTTGACGAATGAGACGAATGTAAATCCAAGCAAGAGCGGTGAAAACTTTGAAATACGGACGTAAAGTGCGCATTAGCACAATCGTAGAGGGTGTAGATGTGTTCATGTTTGGAGCAGCTTCCGATTCTGATGGATTTGTGATCAATGTTATCTTGATTCTTGATTCTTCCTTCTCATTGATTTTTTAGTGTGATCGTTGAGTGATCGTGCGCGTCATCTGCGTCATAGCAGCCCTGTAATGTAGTCTAATGTAGTACATGGCCTGAGTTGGAGCTATCCCTGTCGATTTCGGTATTTTTAATAATCCAGGTGATAAAAATGCAACCCCCTGCAAAATAGGGGGTTCCTTGGCGACAAACAAGCAAGCCCCACAAGAAACGCAGATCAAGATGTCAAGCAAGCAAGGTGTCAAAGCATGGAAGAGGAGGGTCAAGAATAAGGCGCAGCGTGCAGAGGGCAGAGCGTATGATATGATGCTTCCAATCAAGTACAAGTACACGTACCGGTAATATAAATTATTTTCACCCGCCCGATAGTTCACCACTCACACACACTGAACTTCGAAAAGATGGACGCAGCAGCAATCCAAGAAGCCAAAAATCAGTTTGCACAGGCGCAAAATCCACCTCTTGAATCTTGTACTAACGCAAGTTGTAAATTTACAGGATGCACTTGCGGAGGCGAATGTGGATGCAATGCAGAAAAAAGTGATGTTACGTGTGACCCATGTGTGGAATTCAAGAAGGAGATGATGCAGAAAAAGAAAGGGATGCCTGAATGAGTAGGCCGGGCATCATGAGAGACCACTGCAACTATCGACGGACAATAAAAAATACCGTACATGGTGGCATGGTTTTGATTCATTCAAAAAAATGTCCAGATACGTACACACGTAAAATTGATTTATCTTTTTCCTGGTTTCTTCTTGGGTACGGTGGACGGTAATTAATTGAGATGATATTCAAATATTTATTGGACCTTTGCTAAAGAAATGGGATGTGATTTCTGGAGATTCGTCTTTCAATCAGATAAAATAAGGTTCCCACTCAGGTTCCTTTCTGTCATTTCCAAGTACTACGCTTAGTTAAAAAATTGAAATAGCTACGTATGATATAATTCAACAGCACAAGTCTTGTATTGAACGTTTACAATCCCAGAAACAATGCAAACTTTGTTGCATGTCATTTTCTCTGCTTCGTCTAACTAACCACTGTGCCGACAAGGAAGTAAATATATTATGATTTCAACTTTTAATTTCGTACGTGGTGTACACGTACGTGGTGGTGTACACCACGTGAACGTAGAGAAAAAAGTTTGTTTTGAATGACTTCTCAGTTTATTCAGTCCATTCCAGAAGGTAATTTGGTGTCGGCGGGATTGTTACTCTATCTTGCTCTGCAGGCTGCTGAATGAAGAAGCGTGAATCGAATCAATCAATCAATCTTCAGTTTTGCGAGTTTTTTGCGTTGACGTGGTTTAAGAAAGTGATAAATGTCCAATAATGTTGACAACCAGAATCAAACGTTTATGAGTACGGGTTTCAGGTTACGACGTCATCATTATTTATGGTTTATTACGAGGCTGACAAAAAAACATTTGGATGGGTTGTGTATTTCCGCACTTTCAAACTTCGCAAACTACTTCGCACTCACTCCGCAGCCATTTACTACGAGTACGTACACGCGCGTACTCGTACTCGAACAATTAAAATTCATTGGTGTTTAGAATCTCTTTCGTACAGAATCTTTACAGTTCACAAGATGGCGGGCGGTCAAAAATCGCAAGAAGAGTGTGCTTCAAACGGAGATTCAGCAGTTGATTCTGCTTTCTCGGATGATCATTCCCCAAAAAACAAAAGACCGAAGATAAGTAACGGCCTTCAAACAAAAGAGGAAAATACTGAATACACAAAAGCAAGCAGCCCAGCATCACAGGCGCAACTCATCGGCAGCAAAAGAAAAATTGATGAGCTGAAGATAGATCAAAACTGTGTGTTTCCCAAACGTACCAAAAGCGCCGAGGTACCTGTATGTGCTCCGAACAGTTCTGCTGCTGTTAGAGGCAAGGATGCTCAGACATATGACATGGTCAGTGATGATAGTATTACTCCTATGAATAGTACCAGTACCAGGACGTGGACAGCTGATCAAAATGCGCATTCACCAACCACCGCCACTCTTGTAGATCAATCAAGAAAGTTTGCCAAAGATGGGGTTCTGGGAGACTCTTCGCTGTTGGAAGAAATACCTTTTCATATGAAGACTATAAATCCTCCGAAATCAATGAGTGATGATATACTGATGCCGCCACCATCGTCGCAAGTGATGCCATCTGGACTACACGTAAAACGAAATGACACAAATCTTTCAACAGCAAAAGCTGAAGCTGAAACCAACTCAAATCATACTACACGTGCTGCTGACTTTGATCGACCCCAACAATCTTCACATCAAGACCCAACCCCTGATTCTTCAATAATGACTTCCGATTTGAAATCAAACTTCCATTTAAACGATGGTATTGATACCATGCTCATGAGCATTGATCGATGCTATCGAAAAGTTGCATTATATGCTATCCTTATCTGGCTTCTAATGGCAGCTGCAAGCTTCTACGCAGGCAGTCGGACAGGTAATTTAGAGCGTTTGACTGGTATTGAACAAAAGGCGCCAATGGTTGCTGCAACGTTATTAGGAGCTTCAGTCGTTGGGTCATTAATGCCCTTTTTCATGAGAAGAAAAGCAAAAGTGTTGTCAGGCGTAATGGTCTGCGCAACAACCGTCCAAATCATCGCACTTGTGACTGATTTGATGTTGGCCTTTTTCCCTACGCCTGTTTTCCTCGATCCAGTGTGTGGTACAAGAGTGTATCTACTAAGGTGGTGCGAATGGACACCATTGGCGTTCCTTATGACCTTTTTAGCAGAGTCGTGTAGGCTTGAAGAGAATACCAATACAGGCAAGTTGAATTCTTTTTTTACGGCTGTCAAGCAAAACGGTACCTCTGAGAACAATACGCAATCTTCTGAAGGCGATCGAATGCCAAAGAAATCAGATGTAAAAGGCAGTTCGAGGCAAGTGACAAAGGAGTTTCTATCACCAGCATACCTACTTGCATGGTGCCAAGGATTGTCTACCTCTGTTGGAATTCTCTTCCCTTTCTGCTCAGGACTTATTAGCTGGACTATCCTTTTGGTCATCTCCTGCTTTTTGTATTTTGCCATGTTTTACCGCCTGCATTATCGGACAATTTCTTTCCGTCGCATGAAAAAACCAAAATCGGTTGGAGAGCAAGAAATGTATGATTGGGCAAGACTTTCACTCGGTTTGCTGCGGGTCTGTACTGCCTTATGGACAGCATTAGTTCTCGCCTACTTCGTATACACGATCGGACCTGTATTATTTCCTCGCAACAAATTTTTGAATACCGCTGGTCTTACCATGGTTTGTGAAAGTTCTTTTGATGTCTTATTCAAGTCAATTTATTTGCTGATAATTACTGATAGTCATGACACTATTTTTGATCAAAGTTTGAGGGTAGAACGCAGACTAGAAGAAATGAGTCAGGTAAGTTGGGATTGACATTACACATAGAGATTACTGAAATCTCATTGTTGTCACAGCACTTCTCACCGTCAACAATAATCTTACTCGTTAATCTCAACAGATGATGAGTGCTGTATGGAGCAACTCCAGCGATATTATCTGCATCTCGGTAAAAAGCGCCTCTGGAGACGTAACAACAATGTTGAGCCCAACGTATCTGAAAATGTACAAGAGGGAAGAAAATAACTCTGAAGGCAGGCCATTGAATAAATCACGTGCAATCGCATTTGACCTAGGCAAAGAACGTTTCCTTGAAATTGAATCACGTAAAGGTAGTCCAATCGCCATAGCGAGAGAGTTCGTCCCCAAGCATATGTACCATGTAGACTTTGGCAGTGTTTTGCGGGATGGTGAATCGACTCCTTTGGACGTTTTAATAAAAGATGAAGAGATAGGTTCAATTGCGCATTTAGTGGTGAAAGCATGGAATGCGAATAAGGATGAGACTTTACTCATGCACAATTTGATTCGAAGCAAGAAAAATTCTGAGAAAGTTATTTTTCAATGTGAGGCCATGATTACAAAAATGGAAAAGAACGCAGTACTGATCGTGATAAGAGACATTTCAGAGCGATTTAAACGTTTTGAAGCAGAAAAGAAGGTCGTCAGCGAGTCAACGGCGAGAATGAAAGATGCAGCAGCGAACAGATTCACCAGACACGAGGTAAAGAATGGGCTCCTAGCTGCGATCGGTCTCTGTGATAGTCTGCGCGAATCCACTCTTTTAGACAACAATAATTCCGCATTTCAGGCTCACTTTGTGAACAAGATTGAAGATTTACGAAAACGTGGGTATTTACGAAATGATGAGGGTGCAATGGTCACAGGATCACGAAATATGTGTCGCTATTTGTTCGAGCTTGATAAGACACTGCATGAGGTTTTAGATACAATCCTCGCAGATGCTATGGCTAGAGATGTGATTCACGAAGTCTACGAGCCAAAACTAGAACGGGTGAACCTTCCTAAACTCCTTAATAGCACCATGAATCTGACCTCTGATAGTCACAATATCAAGCGGTTTCCCATCACATCAACACCAAATCCTCTACCCTGTTACGCGATGGACACCCAATTGCTTAAGAATATCCACCGCAATGCTATCAGCAATGCGTGTAAATACGGTAAAACTGGAGGTGAAATCAGGACCGAAGTAAAGTGGGATCAAGACGCCGGCACCTTGACCATGGAAGTCATCAACTTGCCAGGTCCCTGCCATGAAGAGATATTAAAACTGGGAGATGTCGCGTCTGAGATTGTCTTCTCTCCTCGGCGGCGCTTGGCGATACATTCGAAAACAGCTGGTCGTACTGTTTCACATTCCTCTGGTGATGGTGCATGGATCATGCACAAGTGCGCCAAGACTCTGGGAGGCTCGTGTGATATAAAGGTGAGACTGATTTGAAGTTGTGATCATGGTTTTAGACGAAAGATGAACAAATACCATTTATGATTCTTCTAACTTCATTCATTTTGCCATTAGTTTGAACCAAGTTCAACTACGTTCACTTTCAAGTGTCCAGTAACTCCGTATAGTGAAACACTGGCATTGGCAAATGTCTCTTATGAAGACTTTGCAATGCCAAAGAATATATGGGGCATTGCACTTGACGACTCAAAGATTCAACGCAAACTACTCGTGCGTTTTTTCATGTATGCAGGTATCCCACCAGAACGTGCACATATCAAGGGTGCTACAACTAAAGAAATCAAAGAATTTGATAACTGGGCAGTCAGTTTCATTGAAGAGCATCCCGACGATTACTTTTTGATGATAATTGATGAAAACCTGGATATTCAGGAGGAAGAAGATGCGACCAGTCAGGTGACAATATCGGGGTCCCTTGCCATATCAAAAATGAGATCGCAGTTATTACTTGATCAGGAACTAAGAGTCTTGGCGTTGATCCGCTCCGCCAATGATAGTGCAAGTGACGTTGCTATTTATAATTCACGCGCTCATGGATTCTTACCCAAAGCACCGATCAAGAAGGATTCGTTGAGAGAAGTATTGGTACCAATGTTGCTCAATCGATTTCCACCGTTTAGAACGTATAAAAAATCTCCTGGAATCCGAGCAGCTAACGAAGAAATGGGGGCCGAGACGGTCGTTACAATGATGGATCTATTACCTTGCATCAATGACATTGACACGTATGGATCATTACAAGAGAATGAGTTGGGTGAGAAATGGAATATAATTTGGGAGAAGCTACACGCCTTGAAGGGCGACTTGCTCATCATGCCGACGCAAACAAGAATAGGGGATGCTATCAAAATGATAAGTAGCCTAAGAGGTCCACTACCACCAGACAATTTTCAAGAGCACTGGCAGAATATTCGATCTGCTCTACTAATGGTAGACACAGCTATTTAAAAATGGGTCATATTTTTATGGTGTTTTGTGTCTACGTATTTGAGTATTGTTTCAAACGTGATAATGTTCTATTTTTAGATTTTTTATCATAATTTTGGAGAAGCAGTATTTCTTTGGTGTTTTACATTACGGTATGCAAAGGTATTAATAATAAAAATATACGTACGGTCGGTGTTGGATGACAGGCTAAAAGAATCAATGGACTGTGTTTTGTGAATACGAGTGAATAAAATAAAATAAAATAAAGGGTGCTGATTGAATTTGAATTGTCTTGTAAAACCAGATAGATGTGGACTTCTTATTCATAAGCGGAAATAACTGGAGATCGAGAATGAATCAATCAATCAATCGTTGATCTTTGTCTTGGTGCAGTGCAGTGCACGTCACTTATCTTCTGCTTACACAGAGAATGGCATAAATTCAAATAGATCAATCACAAAACAAACAAAAAATACACATAATTGTACTGTGCTCGAACATACCGGAAGTCTGAGTATATCACTCACAATTTCAATATTACTTCCACAACGTGTACTGTGTATCATCATATTTTCGAACTTTCCTCATCACAATGAATGGCATTACCTTATTCATTCTCCTCATTTCTGCAGCTTTAAGTCTAGGGCAGAAAGCTGCTACTGATAAAGCCTTTTGGGGGTTCACCGACGAAATGGAAAAGTACACAGAGAGCGAGTGGGATACCTGGTGGGATAATATGGAATCAAAATTTGGCGAGCCTAGTGAAAATGGACCTGAATATGGTGATAGAGGAGGTCAAACGAACGGCGGGGGATTCCCTAGATTTCAAGACAATGGTGCTCAAGGAACGAGAACAAATTATGCCAATCGTGGTAGAGGAGGTCAAACGAACGGCGGGGGGTTCCCTAGATTTCAAGACAATGGCGCTCAAGGAGCAAGAACAAATTATGCCAATCGTGGTAGAGGAGGTCAAACGAACGGCGGGGGGTTCCCTGGATTTCAAGACAATGGTGCTCAAGGACCAAGAACAAATTATGCCAATGATGGTAGAGGAGGTCGCACGAACGGAAATCTCCGTGGATTTCAAAACAATGGTGGATTCCCGTAATATGGTCCACTATCTACGTAGTATGTGAGAATGGTTTCCAAATAGTACTTGTTACAGGCAATCTGAGAGATGACAATTCTGTGGATCAATAATTGTCCTGATTAATTCTCATCTAAGAGCTCACAGCCTATTGTTTATAAAATAACTTATGATGCTGTGTTTGTAAGATGTAAAGAATATCGTGTTCATAGTACACGTATTCGTACTCAGAGATAATTTTGCCTGCATATTATTTGGTATACCAATGGTGTTTGAATCCAGAGCCTTGCTGCAATTATGCTACACGTGTAGTAGATTTACTTTAGCTTTACAAATTTTATACAGTGTCAAAGTCGAAGGCAT
>Ga0115005_10002595_pt1 | contig 14388 bp, 16 predicted proteins | sample ArcOceMetagenome_FD_87163 | JGI IMG/M metagenome (GOLD analysis project Ga0115005, IMG submission 87163) | Marine eukaryotic phytoplankton communities from Arctic Ocean - Arctic Ocean - Greenland ARC118M Metagenome | ecosystem: Environmental > Aquatic > Marine > Oceanic | place: Arctic Ocean... | reverse complement strand
TTAATTTTATTAATTTTATTAATTTTATTAATTTTATTAATTTTATTAATTTTACTTTTGTTAGGGGGCTAGCCCCCTATGACCCCCATAGTATTAATGAATTTTTGTTTTTATAAATATTATAATTGTATTATATATATATGCATAAAATACCCGCAAATTTAGAAAACCCTATAGATAATTCACTATATACAGTGGTAGAATTAGTTGCTCCCACATTTTATTCGTTAGGATTTACACCTAACATGATAACAACTCTGGGTAATATTTGTACAATCATTGCTATTTATTTTTTCTTACAACATAATTATAAAATGTCGGCAGTATTTTTCTTTTTGTCCTATTTTTTCGATTGTCTAGATGGATATATTGCACGTTCATATAATATGGTATCTGAGTTTGGCGATTTCTATGATCATATTAGTGATGCCATAAAATTTCTCTCATTCGTGTTACTATTTCTAATAAATAATCGAAAGTTAGCTTTTAAATATATTCCAGTAATGATATTATTAATTTTATTAATGGGGTTTCATTTAGCAAATCAAGAAATATATTATGATAACCAGGCTTCTTCAAAAACATTACAAATTTTTAACACATTAACAACATCAACAACAAAAGAGGAAGCCGCGGAAATTATGAAATATTCTAGATTTTTTGGATGCGGTACTGTGATATTATTTGTAACCGCGATTATTGCTTACTCTAAAAAAGGCAATAAAATTGATAGGCTTTTCTAGATAAAGTATAGTATTAAACAAACTATATTTTATAAAATGGAGAATAAAGAGTGCGCAATTTGCTACGAAGTTATCGGAACCACCAATGTGTGCGTTACACCGTGTGGTCATGAATTTTGTTTTAAATGTATGTTAAAATCATTTCAAATAAATGATACATGCCCTATGTGTAGAACAACTTATCTTGAAAAAGATGAAATTTTGGAAGAAAGTGAGGATGAAGATGAAGATGAAGATGAAGATGAATATGGTTATGATGATGAAGATGAAGAATATTATTATGAACACGTCAGTCATCGAGACGTACCTATGTATGATATAACAGATAAAAGTATACGCGCTACGCCTACGAAAATATCTGAACAATTACAAAAAAAAGGGTATACGATGACAGATATCATAAGCCTTTTGACAAAAAGGGCCGACCGCCAAGAGAAGCGATATACGCAATCATTTCTCAAAACTATGATAAATGATGTAGACGAAATTATAATAGAACAAGACGAATGTAAGGGTAATGCATTGAGAGAGAGAGAGATGATGGTAAGTGAAGATATAAGAACAAATGAAATCAATGAAGAATATATATTAGGTTCATTGAGATTATTATTCAACGAAGAGTAAGTAGAATATTATTTATAATTTAAATTAATTTAAACAGAGTATTTTTTATTATAATTTTATTAGGATATGAAAATAAAAATGAATTGCGTAATATTTTTCATATCGTTAATATTTTTTTTTTCAAAAAAAATAGTAGTTTAGTATATAAATGTATGATTTTCCGATAAATACAAGATCATTTCCTCATGTTCTACCGGCATACATTGAGATCTCAAAAGGAAGCAATATAAAGTATGAATGGTGTGAAGAATCAAAAATGTTGATGTTGGATCGTGTTCTTCATTCATCGGTGATGTATCCTGAAAACTACGGTTTCATTCCTCAAACGTTATGTGACGATGGTGATCCACTTGATGTATTGGTATTATCACATCATAAATTTCAACCGGGTACAATTGTTCATGTGCGTCCCATATGTTATATGAATATGAGGGATGAAAAGGGTAGAGACGAGAAATTATTAGCCGTTCCAATAAAAGATCCTTGTTTTGACGAAGTAAAAACGATGAAGGATTTAAGCGAATTTAAATTGACCGTAATCAAGGAATTTTTCAAGACATATAAAAATTTAGAAAAAGACAAATGGACATTGATTGAAGAATGGAACGACCTTGATAAGACGTTAGAATTGATAGAAAACACTCATGCTACGTATGTAAATAAGTTACAAAATTGAAATACTTATACGTTACTAATTCATTTGAAACAATTATAAATCAAAATGATAAGACTAAGCGAACAATTATTGAACGATGAATGGACATTTGTTATTCCCAAGTTTGAGACTAAATATATAATCCACAATTTTGACGATGGTAATGAGGGGTATGAGATGTATGATAACAATTGGATTATATTCGGTGATTGGAAAGGAAAAGTAGCTATATTTAACCATATGGATCCAACAATTATACTGAAATCGATTAGTAGATGGAAATTAATAAATTAAAAATTCCGAATATATGAATTATAAAATTGAAAAGATTTTATTATAGAGTTTTTTATAATAAAATGGACTTATTTAAAGATGTTCATAACCATTGGGTAATTCTCATATAATCGTCGGATAAGGTAAGGTAGCGTGTCGTTAAAATCACCATATGGTACATATTTATATACTGTATATTTTTCTTGTGCTAATTTTTGCGATTGTTTGTCGCTCATTCCCATAAGTTGGGCGAATTCTATCACATTATCTAGTTTTTGCTCTCTGATATATTGAACTGCTAAATCGATACTATCTGTATTATGAGTAGCACATAACAGTTTGTCCCCTGGTTTAAAATGCGAGCAAAACGATGAAATACCTGCATTATAGTTGTCGTGTGTATCATTAATTGTATCAAATAAAATATTATATTTCTTATCTTGATTGTAATATGCACCTCTAACGAGTTTAAATCCTATTTTATAGTCACGTGATTTTAATATATCGTGTTTCATAATGTCCAAGTAATCGTTACGGTATAGTTGATATGTTTTATATATACGCAGTTCATCGCGATTATATTGTTCCATAAATTCATCAGTAATAGTATTTATTTTATCTTGGATTTTATAGTCTTCGGCATCTATCAAAACAGTATTATTATTTTTCACAGATAAATTCATGATTTGGTCGAGATAATTTTCCACATCGTGTTTATTATCAACATTCAATGAACTTAATTTAACCGCGATAGTTTCATTTTTAAACTTATGAAATAGTGTTGATATTTCATAAAAATTCGATTTATGGTCTTGGTGATTTTCATTGGTATAGTCCATAATTGCTCGCATATTACGATTATTTATATATTTTTTAATGGTTGTTAACTGTGATTTGCTGCAAGTGAAACGGTTTACAATCGGAATATACATTAATATTATACGTCATTATATTATTTACAAATATAATGACGTATAATATTAATCATCTAACATTTCATTAATTTTTATACAAACATCATTTAATGTTTTTAATATATCTAACCGATCTTCGCTGGGCATATTATTTATTTCTTCCAATTCAGTTGATGATAATTTTATAAAATTACATATTTGATGTTTAAAATAATCTTTTTTATTAGCAAATGATTTATTCCCAGATATTAATTCATTATATCCCATTTTAACATCATGTGATAGATCATACCCAATCATCGTAATATACTTATTTTTCATTAAAATATTTTTATATTAGTTTTCATTAAAATATTTTTTTACACCAACCCCAAACGTATCTTACGGTGACCACTGTTTTCCCTATCAAATAGATATAGTTTAAACATACTCGTTTCGTGTTCTTCTATTTCATCATTCGATCTAAAAAGTGATATTTTATTCAACTTTTTCAAAAACACACTATATGTGAATTGATTATTCTCATATTTTTTATTAAACACATATCCTTCATAGTGGGTTTCCAAAACAGTATCATCATTTTTACAAGCATATAACATATCACATTCCGATTGAACCTTTCGTATCGCTTTAACATCGTCATTTAACTGAGGAATTCGCATTTCAAAACGGGTTACAAATTTATCACAATTCTCACATAAAACATTATCGAAAACGTGTTTAAAAAAATAAATTTGGTTTACGATATCAACCGCTCTTCTGATAGGACTTGTTATATGTAGATATGAATTCACATTCAATACATCGTGTTTTGTATTTAAATCATCGCTATATTTTTCATAACTACCTGATACATTATTCCATAAACTGATTTTATGACGCATTTGATTGTCGGTGTTCGAAACAATATCTTCTTTTTTCGAAACTACTCTAAATATGCCGGTTTTACAGCTATATAATTTTTCGGCGGCGGTTGTATTCATATAAATCATCCAATGTGATACAACGTCATGACTATCAATAATATCGCGATTTATGGCTTTAGTGATTTTATATAAATTTTGATAATCGGTGTTATTCAATAACTCGGGTTGTTCGTATGAATAATTATGTTTAATATTAATCATCGCATTAAAAAAACGAATAGAATTATCATCGATTTTATTCTCATTTATATTATAACAAAATTCCATACAAAACGATACTCTTTCTTTGTTTTCAAGAAGACTACAAAAATTATCAGACAATAAATCAGGTAACAAGGTTCGTCTATCTTCTGGTAAATAAATCGTAGACACTCGGTCGGTTAAATTGCCCCACATATCTAAAAAATCTAACATTATGTATACATTCGCAATATAAATCGCTATTTTATAATCCCCGTTAGGTAAGACAGTAATACTAAATCCATCGTCAAGGTCTTTGCTTCCTTCTGGGTCGATTGTATAAACATTTTCATTGCGTCTATCTTCAATGTTATATTTTTCGGATTGTAAAATATTAGAAATAAGTTCTTCTTCATTCGTTTGTTTTGAATATACTTTTACTTCGCGATTAAACATAGCAATAGAATAAACCAACCGATTACACCATAATTGATAACTACAAAAAGAGGAATAATTATCTACATTACCGAAGGTTTCGCTTAGAACACCTATTGGATGTTTCCCGTCCCAATTTCGAAAGCTAAAAAGGACATATTTATTAGTATAGTCTTTAACAAATCCAATACGTAAATCATAAGGTATTAAAAATATAGGCAAAGTCTTATCATTCGGAATACATTTATAAAACATTCTATCATTTTTTGCTTTACCATAGGTTTTATTTCCTTGTAAAATTAATACACCCGCGTGGTGTTCATATTCTCTTACATGTGATGATAAAATATGTAAAACATTATTATTCATTTTAAATTGATCATTTGAAAATAATTTTAATTTCAAAGGGTCTATTTTTGTATCTATTTGAGGTACTGTGTACCAATCATTATAATCACGTCTATTACTAATAAATGTGTGCATTGTATTGTGTTATCTTATATTAATATGGTTATATATTTAAATCATTTTATATATAGAATTAACTACTATATCTTTATTTAAACAACAAATGCGTTAAAGTTTTATCAAAAAAAGGACAGGTGTCTATTAAATCCTTCTGTCTTTCTTTTATTAAATCAGGTTTAGTATAATATGTTTTAACAGTTTCAAAGTTATTTAAACAATAATCAATATCAAAATTAGTATTACAATTATATTTGTTAGAATAAACGCTTTCAAAATAATCTATAAACTTGATATCATCACCTAATAATCGATTATGTCTAAATTTAATTACAGGAATATTATAAGCATTAGAAATGATAACGCCGTGTAAAGAAGATGAAAAAATAAATTTACAAGCATTAATCTCATCTATTACTTGTTTAATACTATCATTATCATTATTTATATATAAGTTAATAACACATATATCAGAATTATTAAAATATTTATTTAATTCATCATAATCAATTACATTAGGTATTATACCAATCTTATATTTTTTAATATTACTGGATTTATATAATAAAGAGGTTAATAAAGCAGGATCTCCGTATTTTTCGGGAATATCATTATAATATTTCAAAAGGGCTTTACGTGTTTCAGGTCCTCGAACACAAAAAACTTTATGAAAATCTATTTTATTTAGATCTCTTGTAATCGTACCGGTTCCCCATATTATAGAATTAACATTAGAATAGTCAATAATCGAACCTATAGAAAGATAGTGAATATCATTATTTTGTTTACAATCCTTGTAAAAAACGGGTTTGATACCTGTTAATTTTTCAAAAATGAATTTAGACAATATCTCTCCAAAATTTCCTTTTTTACAATTACCTCCCAAATAAAATAATTTTGTATACATATCAGTTGAATGTGTGATAAAATTTATTTTAGTATTGTTAATTATTGTTGTATTATATTGTTTTAGTATATGATTTTTAAACTCGGGTGCAATATTATTTAAATTAATATCACTTGTTTTATTAAGTTCATCCAATGATTTATACGTATCTTCGATTTTTAGTAATGATTTTATTTTTAAATCAATAACATTTTCAAACGTATATCTTTTTCCTTTTCTTGATTTAATCCATTCAAAATAATTTTGATAAGAATTCTGTAGTTGAAATGCACACATACGACGACGATACGATAATTTCTCACAAGATTTAAAATTATTAAAATGCAAAAATAAACATTTGTTATAATAAGAAATGGTTGGATTTTTTATATTGTAAATTGGATAATCAGGATAACCCTTATATTGTTGAAATTTAAAAACATTTTTTTTATAAATATATGCCTCTTTACAATACGGTTGCGAACTATGTAAATAATCGGTTGTAAATAGTATATTAAAGTTATGCGTAACAACACAATCCATTTTTTTATTTGAAATTTCGTTGTAACAATAATTTAATACATCTGCGTCGTATAAAATAAAATCATCATCCCATCGCATAACAACGTCATTTTTAGAATAATCAGATAAAAGTTGTTTTTTTTCACCTAAATTTTTTAATGATTTATCATTTAATATTTTTACGTTTTCATATTTATCAAATATTGAATAATCAAAATAATATGCAGAATCATCATAAATTAATATTTCATCTACAATATTTACTATACTCGTTATTGAATAAAATAATAAATTATGAGGGTCATTAGTTACAGTGCAAGATGTTATCTTTAACATCTCTCTATATTGTTGTAATAATTTATTAGTTGCAAATAATATAATATAATATTTAGACAAGTCGTTACCGCGCGTTAGTAATATATGTATGCATTGTCTTGTATTATATTTCTAATATTTTTAAACGATTTTATATATAGAATTAACTACTATATATCTTTATTTAAACAACACAATTTTATTAAATTAATAAATCCTCCTTGTAAGTTAGAAAGTAGTTTATCTAAATTAGTTAACATATAAATATCTAATAAAATGTCTTTCATTTTTGTATCAGGCGGAATATTTACCCAATGTAAGTTACGATAATTATTAGCAGAAAAAAATCCAAAACATCTACACTATCAGTTGCTAAATCAATATAGTCATATTCTGTAAAATATTTAATATTATCATGATATAATTTTTTATAATCACATCTAATATCGGTATTTCTAACTTGAACGCCGATATATAATAAAAAATCTATCTACAATATATAATGGAAAATTTAGACAAATCATTACGGGTTTTAACATACTATCATACATCTACTCGTAATATCGGTCTATATAGTTCATTGGCGCTTGGTGCACTTGTCTACTCCCGATATCATAGAGGAAAAACGTTTTTGATTAATATCGCAATGATATTAATATCTTTAATATTTTCTATACTTTCAACAATAATTGGAGTATACTTATTACAAGATATACAAATTATATCAAACGATGATGCTTCAATTAAATCTGTAATAGATAAATGGATATTGATACCTAATGTAATGATGATGATAAATGTAATTATCATAATTTCAACATTATTTGTTTTTTTCAATCAATTTCGTTAATTAAAAAATTTGTAATTTGTTTAATACTTGTGTTTTATATTAAACAAATAAATGAACTATGAAGCCAATGCAACCGCAATTTTAAAAAACGTAGCTCCTAATGATTTCGCCAATCCAGATAATATTAATTTATATCAATCTAGATGGGAAGATTTATTTATCATACTAGCTTTATTTACAGAGGATAATGCAAAAGGTATAGAGGCGTTTGATAAATTAATACAAAATAATTTACAAAAAACCCACTTTTTAACAAACCCGTCAATAATGCCTAGTATTTTATGGTCAATGATCATACTCGGATTACGAGACACATATACAATCAATCGTTTATTTGATAGTATATTTCAATATCAAAAATGGTTTGTAGAGAATAGAGACCCATATAATAAAGGAATTATATCGATATTCCATCCATGGGAATCTGGTAGAGAGTTTTCACCCGATTGGATTGATGCATTAGATAATATTCATTTAGACAAAGTGGACGTTATTCGAAAAACACCGTTTAAAAACAATAATACTCAAATTGAAAACGTGAAATATTTAATGATATTAGAAAAAATGCGAGAATTAGAATGGGATAGCAAAGATATTTACAACAATGGGTTATTTAATATATGTGATCCAACTGTGCAGTTTATATTTTTGCGTTCTATCAAAGATCTTTATAAAATTGCGATCTATTTAAATCGTACAGAAACATACAAAACTATTGAAAATTGGATTGATTTATATTCATTTGGGAGCAACTATTTATGGAATACAAGACATAATGCTTATTCCGTGTTAAACCTAAACACAAACATATTGTTTAACGGTATTTCGTGTGGTTCATTGTTATACAGTTACGCAGATGTTGGTAATAATGAACAAAAAGAGGCATTATATTTACACAGTAAAAGGATTATACATTATTCAAATAACTTGTTCCCGCATTGTTATTCAAATAAAGCCGATTTTCAAGTAAAAAAATATTGGAATGGACCAACATGGTGTCTAATGAATTTATTATTAATATTTGGATTTAAACAATGCGGTAAAACTGTTATATCAGATAAAATAAAACAAAACCTAAAACATATAATAGAAAATAACGGTTTTTTTGAATTTATAAACCCAACCACGTGCTTAGGTAATGGTAACGAAAATGATATAGGAACGGCATCGATATATTTATTATTAATGAATAATCTATTATAGATCGCATTATATTTTTTGTAAAACGTATTATATATAAATAAATTATAGCAGATGAACAATTTTGAAAAAACGAACGAATGGTTACGCAAAACATCTGAAAATGCTTCCGAAACACGTGCATATAATGCGAAGGTAGCTAATGGTGAAAGTACCGAAGCATTTAATGTGATTGAACGACGACTAAGACACGGTACCAAACGTACTCTTATTGTAAGCCACAATATAAATACATATGACGAAACAATCAATAATTTTATAACAGAAACAATTGAAATGGTTGATATATTAAAAAATAAAATATCAGAATTAGAAGATCAAATATCCGAATTAAAAAAATAACCAATATGTTCTAATATTTTAGAAACCCATATTTTAAGGATTTTATTATCTAATTATATATAAAATGGATATATGTTATCCTTTTTATGCTATATATAAAATATATCTCTACGCTTTATCATATATTTCGTTTATAATATCAAGTTTTTTTTCAGAAAGTCCAAGAAAAATACGGTTGGATGAGAGTAAAAATACAACGCATATAACATATTCAAAGGATGAATATGATAGAACAATGATAAAACGCGATAGTTTTTCAGTATTACCCTTTAATCAAATCTAATGACCCTCTAAACCGAGAGTTCCGATACCCTGACAATGAGGGCATTTGCAATATCCTTTTCCGTCTCTATATGTTTCTTCGCAATAAGCGTGTAATATAATATTGCATCGAATACATACTACACAATCAATCCTCTCCACGTGTTCCCAACATATTAAACAGTCTTTATTATCATTTATTATATGATTAGAATATGTATTCCCCATTTTATATAATAATTATTTATTGATAATTATTCTATTTATAACAATTATCAATTTTATGTATTAATTGTATTATTAATTATCTGTGTATATTTGGTAGCGTGTTTTGATGGATTTTTATCAGGATGATATTTTAAAAGAAGTTTATGTCTTGCCTTTGCGTTCGAATGCCCTTTTTCTAATAGTATATTCATTTCAATACGAATTCGTTTTTCGTCTATGGTTAAAAGTGAGTATTTCATAATATTGTTTGATTTACGTCTTTCATCACGTCTTTCTTGACGTTTTTCTTCGTATTGACGTCTTTCTTCTCGTTCTTCTTGTTGACGTTTTTCTTCGTATTGACGTCTTTCTGCTCGTTCTTCTTGTTTACGTTTTTCTTCATATTGGCGTCTTTCTTCTTGTTGGCGTATTTCTTCTCGTTTACGTATTTTGTTGTCTTTTTCGCGACGTTTCTCTTTTTCTATAAGTCTGGTGTGTATTTTTTTTTCTCTTTTTTTTCGTTGATTTTCGGTTTCAATATTATCAACTATTTTCGATTTATTAATATATCCGGGGTTTAAAATACGATTCCAATAATCTTCGGTATCTATTTTTGTTTGTTCATCATTGGATATGTTTGATTTTTGTTTTACAATGTGAATTTCTTTTAGTTTTTTTCGAGCTTTTCGTTGTATTTTATTATGATCTACCTCATCATAGGTATCAATATTAAGACAGTTAAACATATTATATTTTATAGGTGTTTTATATACCATTAAACCATTAAATATATATCAATTTTATCGTTCAAATTTATATAATATTCAAAGTATATTTATAAAACAAAATAAATGGTTCTTATCAATATTAAGTAATGGGACCAAAAGTTTACAAAAAAAAATCAACATATTCATCTACTACATCCACAAATATAGGAAATGCTATTTACTTAATTATTGTAGAATCGCCTTCAAAATGTGGTAAAATAGAAGCGTATCTTGGACAAGACTATAAATGTATAGCAAGTAAAGGTCATATAAGAGAACTAAACGGTTTGAAGAACATTGATATTAAGAATAATTTCGCACCAACCTTTACAATTATAAAGGAAAAGGCACAACACATTAAAACAATGCGTGAAATCATAACGCAATTTAAAAAGGAGAATATTATATTGGCTGCAGACGATGATCGAGAAGGAGAGGGTATTGCATGGCATATTTGTGAGGTATTTAATCTTCCAGTGGAAACGACAAAACGGATATTATTTCATGAAATTACACAAAAGGCTATTAAAGATGCTATAAAAATGCCTACAATAGTAAACATGGATCTTGTAAAAGCACAACACGCTAGACAGATCTTGGACATTTTAGTGGGATTTAAGATTTCCCCTCATTTATGGAAACATATTTTCAGTAGTAAAAGTAATGCACTTTCGGCAGGTAGGTGTCAAACCCCTGCATTAAGGTTGGTATATGAGAACGAGTTGGAACGAAGGGAAAAGGGGCTTGAGAAAAGTTACAAAACGGTAGGTATTTTTACGGATAAAAAAATAGAGTTTGTTCTTGGACATAATTTTACAAAAGAAGGATGTCTTGAAAAATTTCTATTAGAAAGCCAAATGTTTTCCCATATGTTAACAGTTGATAAGGATAAGAATTCGGTTAAATCTGCTCCATCCCCATTTAATACATCAAGATTATTGCAGGTGGCGAGTAGTACACTAAGTTCCGGACCAAAATTGACTATGCAATTGTGCCAGAGTTTATATCAAAATGGTCATATTACCTATATGAGAACAGATAGTACAAAATACGCGCCTCCATTTTTAGAAACAGCGAAGAAGTATATTTCAAGTACTTATGGTGAACCTTATCTTGGACAGTTTAATACAATAATAAACAATAACAAAGAAAATCCTCACGAAGCGATCAGAGTTACAGATATAACTAGAACCTCCATTACGTCTACTAATAGTAAAGAAATGTCCTTATACAAGCTTATATGGAGAAATACGATTGAAAGCTGTATGGCGAATGCGAAATATTTAAATACAAATGTGAATATAACAGCACCAGAGATAATATTGAGTAAAAAGTCCAAGAAGATCACGTACCAACATGTGATAGAAATGCCTGTTTTTTTGGGGTGGAAGATAGTAAATACGCGCGAGACATCAATCGATGAGATAAACGGGTTAAAACTGTATTTAAAGTCACTTCAAACACAACCAGTATCTTGGACAAATATAAAGAGCACAGTAGTGGTTAAGAATAAAACGGCATATTACACTGAGGCGAGTCTTATAAAAAGGTTAGAGGAACATGGTATAGGACGTCCATCTACATTTGCTACGTTAATAGAAACAATACAAGACAGAGGATATGTTAAGTGTACAGATATAGTTGGAGAAAAGATGAAATGTAATGAATTTATACTAACATCTGAAATCTTGGACAAAACATTAATTGATAAGGAATTTGGAAATGAGAAGTCGAAGTTACAGATACAAGACTTAGGAATACTGTGTATAGAATTTTTAGTAAAGAATTTTGAGAAGTTGTTTTCATATAACTATACAGAAAACATGGAGAATGAGTTAGATAATATAGCCAAAGGGCTTGGACATGATAGGTGGTATGAGATATGTGAACAGAATTTAAACGAGATAACATCATTATCAAAAAACATTTCAAATATAAAAAAGGAGAGATACATGTTAGATGAAAATCATGAATTATTATTTACACAATATGGCCCCTCTATAAAAAAGACAGATGGTGAAGAAACGATATATCTAAAAACAAAGATAGATAAAATAGATATGGAAAAATTAAAAAACGGCGAATATAATTTACAAGAATTGGTAAAAACCGAAGAAGACTGTTTAGGAAAATACAAAGGGTTTAATTTAAGTATAAAAACCGGAAAATTTGGTAATTATTTTGAGTACGGTACAACCCGTATAAGTGTGAAAGAGTGGAAGAGACCTATTACCGAAATGGATTATGAAACGGCTATAAAGATGATAGAAGAAAAAGAAAAGAATACAAGTATTATAATCCGGGCCATTAATTCAGAATTAAGTATTAGAAATGGTAAATATGGTCCTTATATTTTATTCAAAACAGAAACCATGAAAAAGCCCAAATTTTTCCCATTAAAGAAATGTCCAATTGAGTATAAAACATGTAATAATAATGAATTAGTAAATTGGATTACAAAGACGCATTTAGAAGGAAAATAATGATATAGGATATAGACATGTATAGTACCTCATTTATAAAATATTTCTATATATTTATCCTATTTTGTGTGGTATTTTTCGCAACATATAACTATGTAACAGAAGCGGTAGGTTTTAAATTTTTAGCAGGGTTAAATGGGTTATATTTAGTAATATTTTTATTTCAAATATTAAATGATGGTGCGAAACAATTTAAATCATTACGAATAGATATACCTGAAACAAGATTTTCGAACACAGATCATATAAATCTGCCCTTTTATTTGGTAATATTGCCTTCATTAATAATGCAATTAATCGCATCGGTGTTAACATTAACAACGACGGAATATCTGCAAAATAAATACAATATGATAAAATTAACTAGAAACGACAGGTACAAATTAAATATGTATAAATGGATGGCGATTATTGCTACAATTTCAGTAACATTTTTGGTATATAGTTATTGTAGTGATTTCAATACAGGATTGAATAGTTCAAATTTCGCAGGTTCATATAAGACGTTATTACTGTTAGGATATTTATCAAGTATTCTGTTTCCTCTAATTAATTTATATTTATCAAAAGAGTTATCAAAATTAAAATTTTCATCAACTGAATAATACATTCGTAATGAAAATATATAAAAGATATTTTGTTAATACAAAATATATTGTATGAAATTTCACGAAACTTCATTTGATGATTATTTAAATGAGCATAAAAACATAGATTTTCATCCTGAATTAACAGAAACGTTTCATAGTAAACACGTGCAAAACAAAAATAGCATGGGCGATTTAATATTATATGGACCACCTGGTACAGGAAAATATACACAAGCATTAAAAACGATAAAACCCTATAGTTCAAGTGAATTAAAATATGAGAAAAAAATATTTTTAAATTCAGAAAAATATAATTTCGCATACAAGTTAAGTGATATTCATTATGAGATAGATATAGCATTATTGGGATGCAATGCTAAATTGATATGGCATGAATTATTTTTACAAATAGTGGATATAATATCAATGAGTTCATCCAAATTTGGTATTATTTTATGCAAAAATTTTCACACAATTCATGCAGAATTGCTACCTATTTTTTACAGTTATATGCAACAGTATAATAATAAGATGCAGCCAGTTCAAATTAAATATATATTATTAACAGAGCAGTTAAGCTTTATAAATAATAACATATTAAATTATGTGAAAGTTGTGAATGTGAAACATCCTTCAAAGGATATATATTATGATTATTTAAAGTTATCCGATGAAGTTAATAATAATTGTATATTAAATTTAAAAGAAACCAAGCTATTGGAAAAAATAGATAATATAGATCAAATACCC
>Ga0115005_10002593_pt1 | contig 14393 bp, 16 predicted proteins | sample ArcOceMetagenome_FD_87163 | JGI IMG/M metagenome (GOLD analysis project Ga0115005, IMG submission 87163) | Marine eukaryotic phytoplankton communities from Arctic Ocean - Arctic Ocean - Greenland ARC118M Metagenome | ecosystem: Environmental > Aquatic > Marine > Oceanic | place: Arctic Ocean... | reverse complement strand
TTTTTTTGATTATTTTTTTATAATTATTTATAATTAACTTTAATTTATAAGTTTTGGAGTTTAGAGTGTCTAATAAAATAAAGTTATTAGCTAATAATATAGAGATTAGCATAGATTTATGTAGTTTAGATTTATCTGGAGATGAGAGCCCAGAGCAAATTATGGAGATATTAATAGAAAAAGGATTAATAGAAGTCAAAGAAGATGGGGATTATTGTTTTTCAAAATTATACATTAATGAAATTTATTTTCCTTAATTTGATATAACTTTTTTAAAATCCTCGTACTTAAAAATAAAGTTTTCACCATATTTTTCCAAGTAACTCATTACCGTCTTCACTGGGTCATTTTTATAGTCAATTTTGTATTCATCTAAATTTCGATAATCTTCATGTATTCTAGAAATATAAGGATACGTGTAGTGACCGATAGTGTATTCATTAATATTGCCTTTATCCAGTTTGCGTAATGACGTTAAGTTACTTGCTGCAGACCTAAACGATGTGTTGTCTGGATGAATATCAAAATAGATATGCATCAAGGTTGCTACGTCAGCATAAGACTCCAAAACATGTTCTTTATGCATTTTCCTAATCTTGAATTCTTCTTTATCATCAATCAGCTCAATCTCTTTAAAGGTATACAGTTCGAGACCCTTAAAGGATCTATTGAATTCTTCATAGCGATTAACACTGGCTAAAAATACACAATGCATTACTTCATGTATGTATGCTGTTTCGTCAGGATCAATGACTGGACCAGGGGACGATGTATCATAAATTTTTTGCATTATTCTTGATGGCGTAAAAATAATGCACGCAGAATGACCTTTATTGTCTATGGTTGTGATCCCAGCTTGCATGTAACTATCTTTTTCTTCTTTTGAAAGCTCAAAACCATAATATGTTTCCTTGGATAATTTCTGAGCTTGCTTTAAAATTGTATTTTTGTTGAAGTTAATATGTGAATAATTTTCTTTTATATAATGTTCGGTATGATCTATATTATCTTTAAGGTAAGCACTGGAAAGAGAAAGTATAAGCAATTCACGATCTTTAACAATGCTATCGTAAGTCCTTTTTGCAAAAAGGCTACTATATGCGGCAGGTAACTCATAGCCATATTCGGCTTTATTTAAATAATTTTTTTCTTTACAAAAGTAAAAATAATAACAAGCATCATTTTTATAGAAAGCGTATCCAAGCATAAAAATTAAAAATGCTAATGGTATAATTATAGTTTTTTTAACTATCATATCGTCTCTAATTTTATTTAATTTTTATATTTAGATAAAATATAAATATAAAAAAAGTCGATTTAAAATTAATTAAATCGACTTATAGTTAGTATTTAATAGAAATATTAATTCTATTTTTCATCCAAAGGACAATCAACACTAATTTCAAGCACCGACATATTATCTTCGTTGCTCATTTCAACTTTAAGATCTTTTCTATCGATTGAAATGTACTTTGCAACTACAGCCAAAATTTCTTTCTGCATCTTGGGCATCCATGAGGGTTGGCTTGACGCTTTTCGCTCGTGAGCAACAATAACCTGGAGGCGATCCCCAGCAACAGTCGATGTCTTATTCTTATTTCTTTTAAAAAAACCAAAAAAACGTCTCATTATTTAGCCCCAAATAGTTTTCTGAAAAAACCTTTACGATTAGCATTTAGGAATCGTAAAGGCAGGTCGTTACCTAAAATACGCTCTACAACGTCCATATACGCCTGGCCCACAACGTTTTTCTGGTTTGCGATTGCAGGTATACCTACGTTAGAAGACGCTATGATATCTTTAGATTCAGGAATTACACCGATGACATCAATACGTAATATGTCTGTAATTTGGTCAATAGAGATCATATCGGACTCGGGAACAGCATTATATCGGGTTATTACAAGGTTTTGTGGCATTTTAAGACCTTGTTTACCCATGACGGTATGAGTATCCAGGTGTCCAATAATCCGATCGCTATCACGAATAGATGAAATCTCAGGATTAACAACCACAACTGCTTCATCAGCAAAATGCATAGCCATCAATGCGCCGTCCTCACAGCCAGCTGGACTGTCACAAATAATGTAATCATATTTGTCGCGAAGCTTCTCAATTAACGCACCAATTTTATCAACATTAAGGTGAGTTTTATCACTTGTTTGTGACGCTGGAAGGCAAAACAGATTTTTATCAGTGCTTGCCCCTGTAGTATCTTTGATATTTAAACTAATGCAGGCTTGATGAAGCTTTACTTCATTATTCATCACTTGAATAATGTCATACATAACTCGGTTATCGCACCCAAAAATTAAATCCAAATTGCGCAAACCTATATCAAAGTCGATCGCGATTGTTTTCTTTCCCTTAAGTGCAAGCCCTGTAGCCAGTGATGCACTTGTTGTTGTTTTGCCAACGCCACCTTTACCTGATGTGACGACAATAACGCGTCCCCTTTTACTCTTACTGCTCATATATAACTCCCTTTATTAACTCGACACTTTATTTATATTAATCTTTTCATCTACTTTGAAAATCACAACGGATTGTCCGATTAGATCTTGTGATATATCGCCTTTGGTCATGTAATCACCATTGATTAATATCATCTCAGGATCAAAGTTAGAAACAAATATTTTTGAATGATCATCACCTCTCAATCCAGCCAAAACACGACCTTTAAGAGTTCCGTATATGTGAACGTTACCGTCAGCGAGAACCTCAGCGCTGTTGTTAACATTTCCCATAATAATTAAATCAGCATTCCTTGCGTATACTTGTTGCCCGCCGCGTATCGGGCCGTGGACAATTTTAGCGCGCTCGATGGATGACTCGGGTTCTGTCGGACTGGCTTTAGTATTTTCACTATAAATGGATAGGCCGTCATCATTTTTTGATGCAGTAGTCTGAGCGATGGCATTATGTCCTAGACCCAGATAAGCAAGCGAACTAAGTCTGGCAATATCTGCAAGATTTTCTTCTTCACCTTTGATGCCAAATGGAATGGATCCGACTGATTTAATTAAACTGATTAGATCAGAAACAAAATCACTAGTAACTTCAATGCTCCCAAAGTCTATGACAATAGGCATTCCTTTCATTAAGGATGGGGCCTTACTTTGTAGGGCGTAAATTTCTTCTTCAATTTTTTTAAGATTTTTAGCTTGTACAACGATGTTTACGACAGTCGTCATTCCACCTTTTAGCTTTAAGCAGTTGTTCATTATTAAAATCCATTTAAATTCTTAATATTTCCAAAATAGTATGTTACAAAAAATAGGAGCTTGTCAACTTAAAAATTCTTTTTTAATGATAAAATAAGCTTTATTTGTTATTTATTAAAATCAGACATTTAGTAAAAACAATTTTTGACATTAAAAGTGTATTTAAGTATAGTTTTGATGAATGATAATAAATGATTATTTAGTAGATAAAATTAAAAAAACTTTTGGATGGATCGACGATGGAAGGATTTAATGAATTTTTAGATAGAATGACAATGGAGGAATTGGAAGCCTTTCATTTGCACGTCATCGAAGAAGTAGCTCTTAAAAAGTGTAGGGAAAAAGCAAAACAAGAACGTATGCTGAAGATCACTGGAGCGCTTCAGAGCTGCGTTAGGCCTACGGCAATGAACTTGCGTGTTATTAGGGCCAGAGTCGGCTCTACGATAGCTATAGGGCGTCTTAGTGCCTATAGACCGATTGAAGCAGGTGAAATGCTATTTGTTTAATGAATTTTGTGAACGCTGAGTTTGTCTTTTTTTAGTAGTAGCGCTATTTCTCTAAGTCGAGTGGCTTTTTTTACAGATTCTTCCTCATTCCAGCCCATGGTTTTTTTGTAACTTTCGATAATGCTGAGATGAAATTTTTCGTTGGATTCAAATTCAAAAAGAATAGATTGTGCTAACTTCAATATTTCATTTCGATAATCGTCTGTTAAGTCACCATAAGTGCTGGGTACGTAACCTTCCATCATTTTATTTTTAAGGTAATTAATGCTTTCTGATTGTAGGCAGTTATCATAGAAATCGTCAGCTAAAGTAAAGCTAGAGGTTAGCATTCGAATGTCCATAATGTTTTTGATGAAAAAATTCTGTCTGTATTTTAATTGTTTTAATTTTATAGAACTTTTAGAAAACCCTTGGTAAATATCATTAATTAGATCTGGATATTTCTTCTTGAAATTGGCAATGGAATCAAAAAGAACTTTTTTTGTCTTTAAAGCATGTGGGCTTTTTTTGTCTTCGCCTGAATGCCTTAAGTTATCATGTTCCTGTAAGTGTTTTAGTATTTCACTGGCACTTTCTTGAGCATATAATGAAATTCACTCATTACTTTGTAAAATATTTCACTACGCTTCATTTAAAATACCAATTAATTTAATATAAAATATTATCTTATAAACTAATATATTGTTCAATTAATATTATCCACAATTAAAATTAAGCCACACCAATAATTATCTAATTTAGTAAATATAAAGTTATAATATTAAATAAATAATAATATTAAAGGTAATAATTATGATTAAATATTTTATTAGAAGAGATTTATTTTAATGAAGTTTCCCCGAGACAGATTCTCAGAGTCAAACCCCAAGTGGATATCCATGACCGCTGGTGAAAAAAATAAAATAAAAAGATTAGTAGCGATATTAGAAGAACGACACTCTAGCTCAATCGGAAGAGTTGTTGATATTCGAAGATTGGATGGATTAGAAATAAATTCGTCAAATTTACTTATAGACGGATCTACTGGATCGTTAGTGGTGAAACTTATGGATTTTCAAGATGCTTATAGCCTCAATTTTCAGAAGTATGTTTATAGGCACATTAGAAACTTACGGTTGCCTGGTCCCTATATTCTTAGTAATAATAACGGTGAATTATTAGGCCAACCGTTTATAGTGATGGAATATATCCCTGGCGATTATTTTTCAGGATCTAATCTGGACTTATCTTTAGTGAGCCATGCAATACGACAATTACATAACGGTTTTTCTAATTTAGATGCATTATCGTTTGCCGAAATACCAGTACTGCAGAGTAACTCGCATCAGATTTTGACAGAATTTTTAATAACCAAAGATGGATGGGATTTAAAATTTGGCGCTGACCTAGCGCTTTTTTTGCGGCAAAACATCGACCTTATAATCGACACGGAAGCTAAATGTTCAGTTAATTTGCCGACTTTGTTAAAATTAGAGAAATCTATTTTACACATAGATCTTCATCCACATAATATTATTGTTGGATCCAATAAAGTTACCATTATTGATATTGACTCAATAAAATCAGTTGCATGGCCCTCAGCTATAGGGTTTTGCTTTTATAAGTTGGCAAGACAAGTAATAGCAGAAAGAGGAGCTAACCAGAATAACTTTTCTGAGTTGAAAGATTTTTTTGAAATAATCGTATCTGATTATGGTGTTAGTGAAAGTAGAGTTAATCTTTGTTTTCTGGGTGGGTTGACTGAAGTTTTAAGGCGAACACTTACAGTGATAGAGGGTAATTTAAACAATAAAGTATCCCCTTGGAATAAAGTTTTAGAAATACAGATACGGGCCATTTCTGAAATACACTTTTTGTATAAGAAAGTTTTTGGAAATCCTATTAATTTAGATGTTTATAAAAATAAGTCCTAAATAAATTCATCAATAACATTTATTTAATACTATAATTTGATATAATTAATAAAATATAATTTATTTTAATTTGGGTAATTATGATTCACGATAATGATAAGTTAAGAATGAAAGGCTATAAAATAGCTGATGATATTATTTTAAATAATAACATTAAACCTCTCACTGTGGGATCACTAGTGCCCTATGACGATCATAATTTGGCGGCAAACTTAGGCATCAGTAGTCAAATTTATGATGCTCAAGACTCCATCGTTTTATTTAAGGCTAAGATTGTCGAAATCGCTATAAAAAGCGGCGCGATAGAAAGCTTAGAAATAAATCAGACGTCATTGATTATTGACGGTTTAAATATGGCATCAGGTTATTACTTGATGCGAGAAAATTTTGATGTCCAAGGTCAAAAAGAGCTAGTCGATTCCATTGAGGATTGCGACGTTGAATTTGATTCAGAAATTCATGGTCGAATTGATTTTTCAGAGGCGCATCGAATCATTGTAGGAAAGAAGTACACGAGCCAGGCCCCTGTATTGTCCGCCTAGGCTCTTAGAGCACTAATGGGTGGTATCGTTACTTTTTATTACGAAAATCTTTGCACCAGGCTTTTTATGGCCTAATTCAGAGACAATCCGCTGGTTTTCTTCTTCACTTGATTGAATTTTTTTGATGATTTTAACTTCCAGTGGCTTAATGGCTCTGGAAATCGATTCTAAATCATCAAATGGATTAACTGACTCCTTATCCCTGTAAGCTAATTTAAGACTTGCTTTTACGCTATCTAGTGTTGTTTTAGCTTCATGATAATTTTTATAGGCGCCCTGCAGTTTTGCTAGGTTAATTCCAGCAGATAGGCACCCCTTATTAAGGGATATTCTCAAGTTTTTTAAGATAATCCCCTTGTGTTTTTGAGTATCGGTTACCATAAGGCATTCAGCAAGAATTGCATGCAGCCTAGCGGTTGAGTGCTGATCAAGGCAGTCTACTTTCGTAACGTGCTCCAACCCTTTGCTTAGAAATGGAATGGCCTCTTTATGTTGTTTAGTTTGAAATAAAATCATTCCGTAGTTAGTTAGTGCTTCGGGGTGTGATTTTTTTGCAAGATTTTTAATAATATGGATGGAATCTTCTCTGTAGTCTGGCTCGTTAACCATTTTGTTGGCGAAAATAAGTGCTGCCGTATTGTAGTGTCCTTCAAGCCTGTAACATTCTATGGCCACAGTGAGAGCCTTGTCATAAGTTTCTTTTGAGTCGTGGTTTGAAATCAATATGGTGATATATAAAGCCGCAAGCATAGGTTCCTCTTCCCAGAGCACCTCACATATGGATTCAGCTAAGCATTGTTCTTCAATGGCGTTTATCTTTTCTTGAGGCAAAAAATCACGAATACCTTCGTAGACCGCATCATTTAGATTGCTGTAATCAATTATTTGAGACAATCTTTTGTTAGTTGTGGAAATAATGTGGTCTTTAATGTGTTTTTCCTTGATCTTATAAACTTTTAGAGCCCATAAATCTTTACCCTTATGACCATTATTAATAATGTCTGAAAGAAGTTCATAAGAAAAATCAAATGGGCTTTCTACTTTAACGATAATGGATACAAGGAACTTACTGACATCCCTTAGATCTCTATCTTTATTGGGGTCTTCGTGCTCTGAGTATTCATAAGATTCTCTAAAGTCCATAAATGCATTCTTGTAATCATCTTGTGTGATTAATCGACTGTATTGAAAGCAGCCCTTGAGATAGTAGATATCGGAAAGTATCGAGTGTGAATGATCTGTTTCCTCGTTTTTATAACCCTTTAATGCAATGTTTAAAAACGATAATGAGGTTTCCTCGTGAATAATAGCGCTTGGGCCATCATTTGCTTTGTTTGTATGTGGGGAGGTTAGCATTCCCATTATGTATGACGCCTTTCGGGCTCCTTTGCTTGATAGAAGCTCAAGTAATTCGACGAAATCGTTAAAGCCAATCGAAGTCTTGTGAATTCTTACTAAATCAGAAACCTTGTCAAATAATGAGGGGTTTTTGGTGATTTGATCTTGTGCTTCAATATAAGAAATGTGATTTTTGAACCATAGGGTAGTGAATTTATCAGCTTCGGTCATATAATATCCTTTTGTCTAAGTGGATTATAGGACAGAATCAGCTAAGATTTATTCCAATATCAAATTTTCTTTCAGGTTTGAGTTTTTCCTCAAATCTTAGTTTTGATTCAGCTAAATTAGATTTGACCAAAATACCATTTTCGTTGATGTATTTCACTCTTTTATTTTTTTCTTTGTTAGTGGACTTTATGTGTGATTTAAGAGGGCACGCTTTAAGGTGATCTCTAAATAATTCATTGAAAAGCTGTATTTTGTCCACTTCTTCAATTTTCCCATAACGATTTGTGATTCGATTGAGTAATTTTCCATATCGTAACATTGCGGTTGTCGTTTTGCCTTCTATGATAGTGCCATTAGATTTTATCGAAATATAGCTTTTACCATTCTTTCTTTTTTTAAAAGTAGTTACAACGCTACCGCCTTTTATCATTGCGCCTTGTAAATCCCTTGAAACGCCATTTAATCGGTTTTGAATTTGTTCTTTATAAAGTGTTGTTTCATCAATTTTGATTTCAAAAGTGTGAGCAAAGTTTAAATCAATTTCATTGTTAGTCATGTGAACTGTAGAGTTTTTCGTCTTTATACCAAAATTATTGGCACCAAATTTAGCCAATTTGTCAGCTAGCTCATTACCAGCAAAGCCTCGGTGACCGTAAATGTGTTGAATAGTTAAATCTAATTTTTTCTCCTTAAGGACAGATTTAAGCTCAGACCATAAAGAAACAGCCTCACAGTTTTGGCGCTTTTTCTCTTTTTCCACTACTAGATCAATATTGGACATGTTGTACAGTACATAACCAGCATTATCAGTCATTAAGTGAACATGGCTATTTTTTTTAACCTGTTTTAATGTATAAACAACAGCAGACAACTCCATAAGGGCAGGGAAGTTTTTGTTAACAAGGTCTATTTTTGCGCATTTTTTTTGACCACCAATAACGTATTCTAATTCGGGTCCAAAATATCCGTCTAGGTCGTCTTCACCTTTGCAGTCAAAGACCTTATTGCCCTTAAGGATAACACCAGCATAGCCGCCACCACTGCCATAACGACCTGAGCTACCGTCTGTATAAACCATAACAATGTCTTTAGCGGTACGTGATTTAAGATCTCTAACGAAGTTATGCTCATCAACCATTTCTTCTTCATCATTAGGAAGAATCTTTACAATCGAATCATTAGATGTCTTTTTTGTTTTATATCTTTGCATAAAGTCAATTATAGCACATTAAACGAAAATATTTAATTGTTTGATTTTAGTGTTTAAAAACTCTTTTTCCTCTACTTCGAACTGATCAACAAAAATGTCGTACTTCCCGTGATCCATCATAGATGACCTAAATTCAGTGCTGTTTTTAGCGTCATCATTGTCTAATGTGTGATGAATGTATATGGGAAAATGAGAAAATTCTTTAGCTAGTTTTTCAGAGTTTAAGTAATCAAGATTACCTGGATTAATTAAGCTGGATTTCTGGATTAACCCATCTGAAAATGAGGAGTAGTGTAGCATCCAGCTTGCCCCAAGCCCCGTTCCAATTGATGAGCCAGATATTTCAATCGGATAAGTGGCCGTTATCTCCGTGATAACAGTCGTTATTTCTTTAAAAATAAAAGGCCATTGGTAACCAGGGCAAGAAGGTACAATTAGAACAAACGGTTCTACGCTCATCTTATCTAGAAGGGCGCCAACACCAGGAATTTTATCATAATCAAAGATGTGTTGATTCCCTCTATTATCTGTAGTGATTAGATTCTGAATAACACCATGGAAGAAAACCACAAAAGGAAGTCTATTTTTCCTTTTTTCATTGTAAAGGCTTACAGGACCATACATCTTCAATTCCATGCCTTCTTTTTTAAATAATTTTGAATCGATAACCAACTGAAACCCCTTTTAAATCACTTTATTTATCAAAAATATACCAGATAAATAGACAACAAGCAATTTAAATGTTATAATAAGTAAACTATATTACACAAGGTAATGCTACATGATTGATAAATGGGCCATTCGCGATTTTAACGTTGCTGAGCAAGTAGAAATTGACAAAAAAGTACATCAACATCCAGTTCTAGACGCTGTATTTAAGCAGCGTGGAATTAAGCATGCTGAGGAATTGGAACTCAACATGGCTAACATACTTGACCCATATCTTATGAAAGGAATGGAAGAGGCCACTGATTTACTGCTAAAGCATATCGATAAAGATAGTAAAATTATTGTGATTGGTGATTTTGACTGTGATGGCGCCACCGCAACAACCATTGCCCTTTCAGGGCTTAAAATGTTGGGGGCAAAAAACATTTCTTTCCTTATTCCTGATCGTAAAGAGCACGGTTACGGTTTAACGGAACAGATTGTAGAAGTCGCTGGAAAAAGTAAGCCTGATCTTATTGTTACTGTTGATAACGGCATTACTAGTATTGATGGTGTTAATGCAGTGCACAAATTAGAGCATCCTTGTGAAATTTTAATAACAGATCACCATCTTCCATCGGGTGATAAGCTGCCTTCTGCAGAAGGGATCGTTAACCCAAACCAGCCTGAGTGCGAATTCCCTTCAAAGGCGTTAGCGGGTTGCGGTGTCATGTTCTATGTTGTAGTCGCGTTGCGCTCCAAAATGCGAAAGCTGGGTTACTTTGAAAAAGCAAACAATAAAGAACCTTCGTTGGCGCCTTTATTGGACGTTCTTGCCTTGGGGTCAGTGGCTGATTTGGTGCCTCTTGATTACAACAATCGTATCCTAATTAAGGCAGGCCTTGATCGTATCAATCAGGGGCGGGGAAGACCTGGCATATCAGCGCTTGCTGAGGCCCGTGGTAGGGTGATTGGTAAAATTGTGTGTAGTGATATAGGTTTCTCTATAGCGCCTTGTATTAACGCTACAGGACGTATCAGCGACGGTTCACTAGCCGTTAGACTTCTAACTGCTTCGCCCGAAGAAGCTAAAGAATTAGCGGTGCACCTTGTTGAGTTGAATGAAGAGCGAAAATCAATTCAGAAGGACATGACTGAAGACGCCATGGCGTTTGTTGAAAGTACTGAAGTCGATGAAAAATTTGCAATTACCCTGTTCTTAGAAGATGCTCATGAAGGCGTTGTAGGTATTGTTGCTGGCCGAATTAAAGACTCATCGAATCGACCTGTTGTTTGTCTGGGCCTGAGTAAAGATCCAGATATTTTAAAAGGATCTGCTCGATCTCGTCACCCCGTAAATATCCGTCATGCGTTTGATAAAATCGCGTCTATCGACCCAGATATATTTGTTGGGTACGGTGGACACGCTATGGCAGCTGGGCTGGCAATCCATAAAAACAAACTAGAAACATTTGAACGATTGTTTGATGAAGTGGTACGTGAAGATTTAACGGCAGAAATGATCAAAGGAGATATCAACGTTGACATGATTTTATCTCCTGAATATTTAAGCATTGAAACTGCAGAAGCCATTCGGGAGAATGGTCCCTGGGGAATGAAGTTTGAGGAGCCCGTGTTCGGTGGGCAATTTATTGTTAAAGATTACATAGTACGTAAAGAAGTGCACCTAAGTTTAACCCTGGAGAATCCTGAGACGGGAGCTGTAGTTCAGGGAATGAATTTCTTTGGAGTTGAAAATGGTGAAGTCCCCGTTCAAAAGGGAAATTTAATTGATGCAGCCTTTACTTTAGATATTAACGAGTTTAGAGGTAAGCGAAATCTGCAGTTGCTCGTGCGTGATTTACAGGATCCAGAATTATGCAAAAAAATGCAACGTGGTGAAACATTTGAATCAGAAGCTCCTAAAATAAAGCAAGAAGCTATTTTTTCAAAGAATAAGCCTAAAACAACTAATTATAGAATAGGTAAATAACTGTGAAAAAAATGATTACACTAAGTGGCATGAGTGCATCGGGCAAAAGCACCCTTGAGCAAGCTATGGTGTCATCAAAAGAGCATTCCTTTAAAGCATTGATTAGTTGCACAACCAGGCTACCAAGGCATGGTGAATCTGATAGCGTTGAGTATTTTTTTAAAACTAAAGAAGATTTTCTTCAAATGCTGCACGATAATCAGTTAGTCGAGTACATGATGTTTAACGATGCGTATTACGGCGTTCCGTTTTCTTCTATAGATAGCCTTCCAGAGGGCAGCACGGGGGTGGCTGTGGTCGACCCTGTGGGTGTGAATGCGATCCAAGAGTATTGTAAGAAGAATGGCCATGAGTGCCTGTCGGTGTTTATCGATACATCCACTGAGGAATGCGTCAATAGAATTTACGGTAGAGTGAATGATATTCACACAAAAGGTGAATTAACTCCAAAAAAAGTAACTGAAAATGCACATCGAATTATTGGCATTATGGGCCCTGAAAGAGAGTGGCGTAACATGGCCAATTATCACGTTATTTTAAAAGGCGACAACTACATCAATGATTTTAGTAGAATGATTAATGACGTTGTTTCAAATAATTCAGAAATTGGATTTACTAAGCAGGAAGATTTTATTGTTAATTTAAATAAAGTTAAAGGTAATTTAAGGTTAGCAATTAATAAAGAAATCACTAATTTTTATAAATTTAATGTTGAAAATATTAATATAAATGAAAATGAAGGAGCCTCTTTTCAATGATTTGTAATGTGATTATTAGTTAATAAAATGTAAATATGATATAATATTATCAATAATAATAATAATAATAATTGGGCTGAAGGTATTATGAATCTAATTAAAAAAATGTTTGAAAAGAAAATAAATAATCCTGAAAGTAAGCAAGTTATAGATGCGCTTAATAATATTGAACGGTCGCAAATTGAAAACCTAGGTATGTCGACAGAAAGAGGATCTGAAGATTGGAATACACTATATTTTTATCTTGATCATGAAAAAGAAAATTCAAATAATACGAAGCCTGGATGGCCACTCGATTGGCGCAATAAACAGTATGCTTGCGCAATTTTTCAGATGGTTGTTGAAGGTGGAAATTATCCAATGTTTAAAAGTTTAGTAGATGATAAAAAAATGTCTATTAATCATATAGATAAAAAAGGAAATAACTTTGCTCACCACCAAATGAAGCTTGGAAATACAGATCTTCTTGAGTGGTTTTCTTCCAATGGAGGAGACATAAATAAGCTTAACGATGAAGGCAATAGCCCTGCTAATGAGTACATGATGAAAAACCATAGGGGGTTGGGAGCAAAACTTAAGAGCAGATCGATAGAAGATTACTCTAAAGCAAGAAAAGACTGGAATATTTTAATTGAATTAGGATATTTAAATAAAAAAGATTTAAATCCTGATTCAAAACTATCTTCTATTGTGGATAGGTTTTGGAGTGAAGATGCTAAAGAAGATATTTTTAATAATATAAGGGCTAAGAGTAAAAAAGATCATAGTGTGGAGTTATCTAGAAATTAAATCAAAATAAAAATAAAAATAATGAATAATAAAATTGATAGAGAAAAAATTAGAGAAGGCTACATATCAGTCATAGAGGGAATATCTTATAATTTAACAAAAGAAACATTGGATAAAATTGACGTTATAGATGTTTGCCTAATCGGTAGTGGATCCCTAGCTGAACAAGGGGTAAATGTGCACCCTAATGATTTGGATTTTCATGTTAAATTTAATTTCCAAGATGAAAAGTTGTCAAAAATATTAGAAAATACACTTGCCTCACATTCACAAATGGGAAGTTTAACTGAGAGTGATGTCGATTATTTTTCAAAAAGTCCCCCTGAAATAAAGCTGGCAGTTAATGAAATTGTTAAATTTTTTTCTAAAACCCAAGAATCAATTAATAACACAATAATGTCGGTTAAACCCATAGGAAATTATGTTGATATCACTGCCGACAAGATGATGTTTAATTCGACATCTTTTAGTATGAATGTTGGTAGAGTGGGCGATATAGAATACACCCAAGAAACTGGAAAAAATATGAAATTTAATTCTTGCTTAATGTCTCTAGAGAAAAGCTTCATAAGGAAGCTGACCTCTAGTCGGGATAAGGATAGTGCATCTCTCTCAATCTTAGCTAAAAATATTGATGTTGACATTCTCATAGCCACAGTCAGGCAAATGCAATCATATAACACCACAGACCTTATGTCTGAATTAGGACAAAACCTTTTGAGCACTGCTCATGAGTCCACAAACTCATTAGAAGAGTGCCTCATTTTGCATAAAAGGTATCAAGATCTAATCAGTGATATTACCCAAGCCTATGTTCATGAATCTGATGTGGATTGTTTTAGTGGCTTAAGTATAAATGAAGAAAATATTTTAGCTTTAAACAAAAAAAATAGTGAGACTTATTATACTGAAGACTTAGACTTAAGCTTTTAGTAAGACTCATCCACCTACTAAAGTGAGGACCTTCGCCCAAAAAGGAGTGGAGTATTTACTAAGTCTAACTGCTAACAATTAAAAAAGGTGGCCTGAGCCAACTTTTTGAATCGCTGATCTAATTATTCAGATAAGCCTTGCATGTAGCTTGCCACAGCTTCAATTTCTTTGTCGCTTAAAAGGGCAGAAACCTGATGCATCAACTTAGCTTGGCCGTTAGTGCGGGTTTCTGTGCGGTATGCTTTGAGCTGACTAATAAGATAGTCTGCATGCTGGCCACCCACGGCTGGAAAACCAGCTTGGGC
>Ga0115005_10002592_pt1 | contig 14394 bp, 10 predicted proteins | sample ArcOceMetagenome_FD_87163 | JGI IMG/M metagenome (GOLD analysis project Ga0115005, IMG submission 87163) | Marine eukaryotic phytoplankton communities from Arctic Ocean - Arctic Ocean - Greenland ARC118M Metagenome | ecosystem: Environmental > Aquatic > Marine > Oceanic | place: Arctic Ocean... | reverse complement strand
GGGATAATTGAAAACTGTATTTTCGAATATACTGCTGGCATAGGCCCTCAGTATTATATAGGTGGGATAGATGCGCACCGCGCCCATAACTGGATAGTCAAAAACAATACGTTTAAGAACATTGCTAGCCCCTCAAAACACGTGGCTGAACACGCTATCCACTTCTGGAACTACAGCAAAGACAATCGAGTCGTGGAGAATAGAATAATAAACTCAGACCGAGCAATTGGGTTTGGAATGAACGACAGGCCTCATCAAAATACAGGGGGCGTTATAGCAGGTAACATCATTGTACATAGCAATACTAGCCACCCGTTTTCTGATGCTGGGATTGTTTTAGAGAGCAGTCCTGGAACAATTGTGAAAGACAATCAAATTTTCATGGATACTCATTACCCAAACGCTATCGAATACAGATATGAAAGCACTTCAGGCGTCGTAATTCAAAACAATGACACTAATCGACGAATTGTTGCTAGAGATGGCGCTACTGCTGTTTTAGTTAACAATAACCAAGCTGATTGGTTTGAAGGGGTTTTGCTTAATTTGCGGTATCTATTTTTTCCAGCCTACGGATAGCGTTTTTACAATTGTGGTAACTTGTGCTGCTACTTTGGTTTCTTTAAAAGCAAAAAGCGCAGAACCAAGACCAATTAACAAAGGCACAAAAAAGCTAATACCCGCCGTTGCGATGTATAGCACGATTTCTAGTAATGTAGTCTGTTCGCTAAGATTAACCAAACTGTTAGCAGTAAAATAAGCAAACTTTGCGCATGCTAACGATAGAGCTAAAACACATGCTCCCCACATTGACACAATAAACCCTAGTGTTTTGTGTGATAAATACATCACTAGAAACAACAGAAGCGTGGTTATAGAGCCTGTAGTAACTCTATATAAAGCAATATCTGACACGTTCGCAGAGATGGCAGCTGCATATATAAGTGCCCCCACAATGCAAAACAGAGAAAACGAATCAAACACAAACAACGCTTTTACTTTACCCTGAGCAATTAGCGAGATTTCTAACACATAAACTGCCCCCCAATACACAACGAGCCATGCAAGACAGCTCAATAATAACCCAGCCATATCCCACTGCTCTCCTAATAGCAACAATGTGATTGGTTGTGCGAACGCTGACAGAAACATTGCGGCGGGTATAGTTATAAAAAATGTTATCACAAGTGCTGTAGCGATTTGCTGAAAAAAGTAATCCCTTATGTGCACTGTTTCACGTAGCGCTGAAAGAATGGGCTCAATAGCGGGAGCTAGAAAGTAATGACCAGGCATCATTGCCAGCTCTCTTGAGAGATTGTATTGACCTAAACTGTTGGCAGAAAATAAACGAGATACAAAAAAGGTATCTGCTTGAGAGCGCAGATACCCGACCATATTTTTACCTAGCATCCAGCCAGAAAAACTCAATTGTTGTCGCCAATCGACAAAGGTGAATCGAGGTGATTTTTTGAACCATGAATAGCTTAAAAGAACGCCTGCAGCAGTCGACACGAGATCGGCAATAATAAACGACCAAAAGCTTTTAAAAAGGATAGCTGATAAGATAACGACAACGAAGGCAATCAGCTTTTCGGTCACGCCCAACGCAAAAATTCCTTGGTAGCGCACCATCCGCTTTTGTTGTAAAAGTGACGAGGATTTCAAGGCATTAAGTGGCAAAACAAGTGACACCACCAGCAGCCCTGTTGTTATCTCAGGTTTGTTAAGTACGCTTGCTACTGCACCTGATAAGCAAATTAAAAGAAGACATATCAAGCTTTTCAAAACGACATTGATAGACCATGCAGTATTTAACTCACTGATGCGAAGCCGCTTCTTTTGCATGATGTATTGTTCGGTAGCCACATTGGCGAACACATCAAAAAAGTAAAGGACTATGCTTATCGCAGCGATTATACCGAAGTCAGAAGGAGTCAATAGCCTTGCAAGTATAAGCGTGCTGATAAGCCCTATAAACTTACTAAGTAATTTAGCACCAGCAGAGAGCAGTGCCCCTTTTGATAAATCAGATAGTTTGGTCACTATTTAAAAAGACGTTTCGCTTTTGCCACATGCTGATCCCAGTTGAATCGGTTTTTTGCATAGTCGGCTATGTCAACTTCGCCATCAACAATTTCGCGGTTTCTAAGAATAGGACTAAGCCCGTTTAATAGGTTTTCTGTAGAGCTACAGTCGATAATATGGCCAGTCTTACCTATATTCATGGTCTCACGCGTTCCTCCGGAGTCTCCCGCAATTACAGGCTTACCGCAGACTTGCGCCTCAACAAGTACCATACCAAAACCTTCAATATCATTGTCTATGGTTCTATTCGGCAAAATGAAAATGTCACATTGCTGATAGCATTTGATAAGAGCCTCATCATCTATGTCGGGATATACACATACGTTGTCGTGCAGCTTGTACTCGTCGACAAGCGAAACAAGCTCGTCGTAACACTCTCCCCTCCCGACCACAGCGTAAAATAAATCAGGAAACTCTTTAAGAAGTGCCGGCATCGATTTAATAAGGAAGTCTTGCCCTTTTCTGCGCTGAAGCCTGCCAACAGTCAGTAATACCCGTTTACCCGACCATCCCATTTGTTGCCGGAATGACGTATCAGGGGCCGCGACTTCAAAGCGACTCGTGTCTACTCCGGGGTGCAAAACCTCACACTTACTGCCAGAATCAAACCCTAGCTTGCGTACTATATTCGCGGTGTTTTCACTATTACAGATAAGCATAGCCGCGTTTTTGCACACGTTTTTTACAAGCAGGCTGTGCTCACGACTTGTGGCTGCAGTTTCTACATCCTCGCCATGAACAAAACAGTTGTATCGCGCTCCCGCTAAAAGCTTTAGTGCTCTGGCTATCACCCCCTCAGGAATAACTCTTCCACAGTGCACCTCCTTGATATCATGCTCTTTAATGAGTTTAAGTACTTTGCGAATGGTTTCCCAGTAAAACCCCAGCCCTTTAGTGCTTGCTAGTCCCCATTCGGTGCTTTCAAGCTCAATGCGAACAATATCTAGCTCGTGAGTATTATCAAATTCGCGACCTTCCGGTGTATCATTTGCAACTATAAGCACTTTGTCATTAGGGAGACGCGAATAAAGCTCCCAAAACCATCGGCCACTCCCACCTTCCTTAGGAGGGAAATTCTCAGTTAGCAATAACGTTTTTTTCATTTTTTATTCTTACTTGTGATACTCGCAATTGACTTTCTCAACTGCTCTGCGTCTTGACTTAAAGTAGCTAGGATCCAAAGGTTGCCACCGCTTTCTTTACCGAGAAGAACCCTTCTTACTTGGAAAACTTTAGCCGGTATTTTACTGGTAAAAAGGTGCTCATCTATCTCGTACCATCGAACTATTTTTACCTTTTCGCCCCTAAGAGATACCACATTAAAGACAGTAAACGTATTTCCTGAAACGTTTAGTGTCTCAGTTCCTTCTAAAGAAAAACGTTCTGGGTCAAAATTGCGATGCAAGTCACTAACTAATTCGTTTTCCTGCTCACTGAACCATGCAGAATAAACTTTAACACGACAATCATTGATAAAGCCTTCTCGTTCATCATCGGGATTGATGACTAGAGGTGACCAACTGATGGTGCTACAAGTGTTTTTTTCAACATCGTTTAGCAGTGCAGACGAAGTAATTGCTGCCGAGTGGTTAGCGTTGGCTATGTTGATTTTCCATGCACCAAAAGCCACGAATAATACAAGTGTCAAAGCAACGGTTAGTCTGTGTATTTGAAACTTAGGATTAACTGTAGCAGGAGGGTTTTCGAGGGGCGCGGCATCTCGCATAAGCTCGCCTATTCCTAAAAGACAAACAATAACGAACGCGAAGAAAAACCACCCATAAATTAAATGATCTGCGCCAGCCGCGTGCTCCATATCAGTCCAGTAGGCTATCAAAATAATTCCGTAAACCCTTACTATGTTGGCCAGAACAGGAAATATAAGCGAAATTACCACAAACGAGACTTTTCTCTTCACTGAATTCAGATTGAGATATGCGTACAAGCTTCCAATCACAAAGCTAGCTATAAAAAAGCTTACTCCAGAGCACGCTTCTGCGACTAAAAAGCGGCCTTGAGGAATATCAATGTAGAGACCGCTGCGAAAGAGCGGCACGCCCGTTAGTCGTAAAAGAGCTACTGAGCCGTCTGCGGCAATCTCCTGAAGATAAGGAATTAACTGTTCGCCGACAGGTATACTGAACAGCATAAATGTCAGCGGAAAAAGAATAGTTTTAGCCGCGCTAGAGCCTATTAGCAACCAGATGAGTGCGGGTAGTAACGTAAATGTAGCAGTATGCAAAAAAAGTTGAATGTCACCTGCAATACCAATCACATACAAAAGCAACGCGGGTATAACAACAAGAAAAGCTAATGGCGTTGTTTTGATGGGCTTAGCAAAAAGCATATCACGCTTTAGGTAAATTAGGTAGATAGCACCTGGAACGATAAAGAACCCGTGATTAAATATCTCGTTTCCGTACCATATTTGAACAACAGTGGTGAGCCCCTGCCAACAAAAAGTAGTCCATAAACAAAGCAATAAAAAGCCCGAAGTGAAGAACGTTTTATTTTTACCAAATGAAAAACTTGTAAAACCGCTACCCTTATCGCTTTGTGTATCAATGTTATCCATATGCATTTCCCTGCCCTTTTATTCTTATTTTGATAGTTACAGGCTTATTCTATTTCGTACGCTTGCTGCATAGTTACCCAATTAAAGTCTTTAAGCAGCTTTTCAACTTTACCTTCCATTTTTGACAAGTTGATGTAATGACGAGCTTTTGACTTCCATGGAGCTGTGGAGAACTTTGGTTGCTCTGCATCAATCTCCCAGGGGTGAAAATAAAAGCTGTAAGGTTCGTTTTCAGCTTTCATGAATTCAGTGATGCGGCGTTTCGAAAGCCAATAGGGGTACAGACGGAAATATCCACCACCTCCTATACCAACATTAACCCCCTTTTTACGAACGGTAGGGATAGGTATTTCAATAAGGCCATTTTCACGTTCGTACTTAAAGCGTGGCCATTCAGGAACGCCATAAAGGTCGTGATTGATTGGGTACGTACTTGATGAATAAACAAACCCAAGGTCTTTGAGAATGTCGTACGCCCAAGTATTTGAGTCATTGATAGAGAAACTCGGCGCTCTATATCCCTTCAATGCCACACCGCCGATATCTTCAAGAATGTCTTTACTCTGCTTTATATCGTGGTAAAGCTCTTTTTCAGACATCGTCGTGGCGCGCTGATGTGCTAAGCCATGGCTTGCCAACTCATGCCCTTCATTTACGATTCGTTTGATCACGTCCGGACAGCGCTTCGCCACCCAGCCTAGTGTAAAAAATGTGGATTTAACATTATTCTCTGAGAATAAATCCAATAGCCTATGGGTGTTGTCACCCACTCGAAGGCTGATGTTACCCCAATCTTTTTTATCGACTACACCTTCAAAAGCAGAAACTTGAAAGTAGTCTTCCACATCTACTGTCATTGCATTAAGACGATTATCTAACTTCATAATTATCGCCCTTTACCAAACAAAACAACTTCAACGGTACGAATTAAAATAAGAATATCCAACAATAAACTCTGGTGCTTAACGTAATATAGATCGAACTTAAGCTTTTCCATCGAGTCTTCAACACTTGCGCCGTATGGGTAATTTAGCTGCGCCCAACCGGCCAAACCTGGTTTAACGTTATGACGTTGATTATAATAAGGCACCTCGCGAACAAGCTGCTCTACAAATTGCGGCCTTTCAGGGCGAGGGCCGATAAACGCCATTTCGCCTTTAAACACATTTAAAAGCTGCGGTAATTCGTCAACGCGGTATTTTCTAATGAAGTGGCCAATACGGGTCACTCTATCGTCATTCTTACTAGCCCACTTTGCTCCGTCTTTTTCGGCATCTGGTCGCATACTTCTGAATTTAATAATTTTGAAAAGCTTACCGTTTAAACCCACGCGCTCCTGTTTGTAAAACACAGAGACACCTGTTCTGCGACCATCGTCGAGGTAGATTATTAATGCTGTTGTTAGCATGATTGGCCAAACAAAGAGAAATATGAAAAATGCTAATATCGCATTAAGCGTGTAATCTAACGCATCTCTTAAATAGTTCTGACTTTGGAAACCGTTCGAATAGATGACCCAACTTGGATACATCAGATTAACTACGATTTGCCCTGTCTCGCGCTCCATGAAATCTAAAAGTTCTGTTACTTCTATACCACGCAATCTGCAGTCAAACAGAACTTCTACCGGTAACGTTCCGCGTCTTTGGTCGCAGGCAATAACAATTTCTTCAATTTCGTTATCGGCTATAAATTGTTGAAAGCTTTCATCGACTTTAAGGTGAATAATTTTTTCTTTCCTAATACCGTCTTCACGGTTGTCACCTGGGATAGGTACAAAACCCACTAACTCAAACCCTATTCGGTCAACATCTCTTCGCATACGTTTTTCAATAATTGATGCTCTTTCTCCAGCACCAAGCACTAAAATACGCACTTTACCTAGACCCAACAGCCCTAGTCGATTAGTGAAGTATCTAAACACTACTAAAGTAATAATTATTGAACACACTGAAGCAGGTAAAAAGTACGAGTCCATGACTAAGTCGTCGAAAAACGCACGACTCAGTACCTCTACTAAAAAATAGCTAAGGCCAACACTCACAAAAATGCGTCGAATAATGCCGCGAAACGTTTCTCTTAGTTTGGCTTCATACAAGCCGACAGATAATGAACAAAGTAATATGGAAACGGTAAGCATTCCCACATTTATGACAAGCTTCTCAACCGAAACATTTGGCGACATTCCGATTTGTGTGAGTATAAAATGAGAAATATAGCCCATGTAAGCTATGAGCAACGCTTCTGTTATTACTAGTATGTTTGAGCGTTTATTTTGATTGCGCTTGTTTACTGCCACCCCTGGCCCCCTAAAACTGCGGCGTTTTTCCCATCATAAAGGGATTTATTCCAATAGACTACAATTGATATTGGCATTATAGTGACATTTCCCGTAGGGTAAACGACAAAAGCCATATATTAACCATAATGAGTGTAGGATGATCTCTTATGTTCCGCTTTAGAACGCTAATTACATGCTGTGCCCCTATTTTATTTATTGGTCTTAACGGTTGTAGTAATACCGCGGCATTGCCCGAAGCGACCACGCGACCTTCTCTGACCACCGACGTGAACGATTACCAGTATCTGATAGGCCCAGGCGACTCGTTAACTATTTTTGTTTGGCGTAACCCAGAAGTGTCAGGAAACTTCATTGTTCGTCCCGATGGCAAGGTTACTACCTCATTAGTCGAAGATATCGATGTGGCCGGCCGCACGCCAACAATGCTAGCCAGAGAAATTGAAGAGCAACTCTCGACTTATATCAACAATCCTAGAGTTACTGTAAGTGTAAATAACTTCACAGGCCCATTGAGTGAGCAAGTTCGAGTAATTGGCGAGGCCACGAACCCCAGCGCAGTCAGTTATTCGGAACACATGACCCTTCTTGATTTAATGATAGCCGTTGGCGGTCTTACTGAATTTGCTGACGGAAACAACGCGAAACTTGTAAGGGTAGTTGAAGGAAGACAAAAGACCTTCGAAATCGATATCGACGACCTGATAAGAGATGGCGATATCTCTAAGAATGTAGATATGTTGCCTGGTGATATTGTAATTATTCCAGAAGCTTGGTTCTAGTTGTTAAGTAGTAAACGGAACAAATAATAAAATGCAGGACTTACAACAAACGTTAACCCAAATTCTTGACTATGTGAAAGGAGTTTGGATTAAAAAGCGTTACGTAATTATTTTTTCTTGGCTCATATGCCCTGTCGGTTTTTTGTATGTTGCCAGCCTTCCCGATGTTTATTCCTCGAAAGCGCAGGTATTCGTTGACACTCGCTCGGTCTTACAGCCACTGCTGCGAGGCCTTGCTATACAGACAAACCCCGATCAAGAAATTCAAATGATGGCTAAAACCTTACTTAGCAGAAGTAATGTAGAGAAAATAGCCAGGGAGAGCGACCTTGATATCACAACGAATACAGAAGATGAATTTGAATCTCTTGTAACATCACTTTCTAAAGAAATAAAGCTATCTTCGACTGGACGAGATAACATTTACAACATTTCGTTTTCCAACAAAGAGCCGACCGTAGCTCAGAGGGTGGTTCAAGAAACCTTAGATTTATTCGTTGAGGGTTCTTTAGGTAACAATCGAAAAGATACAGATACTGCCGGACGCTTTTTAGACGAGCAGATTGCCGAATATGAATCACGCCTTACAGAAGCAGAGCAACGTTTGGCTAACTTCAAACGTCAGTACAACGACATTCTGCCGCTGGCGGGCTCGTATTATTCTAGCTTGCAAAGCTTGAATGATGAGCTAGAAGCTACGCGCCTTCAGATAAAGCAAACACAGCAGCAAGCTGAAACGCTTACTAAACAAATAAGCGGTGTGAAACGCAACGATAGTTTTGGTGTAACAAACCAAGACGAACCGGTCCTTCGCACCCGCTACGATGAACGTATACGTGCGTTAGAAGAAGAGCTCGACAGACTTACGCTTCGCTTTACGGATTTGCACCCTGATGTGGTAGAAACTAAAGCACTGCTAGAAAGTTTAGAAGATTCTAGAGACAAAGAAATTGAGGCTTTCCTAAGCGCTGACGAAGGCGATAACAATCAACCCCTGTCTGAACTTAACAGAGAAATTAAATTAGAGGCAAGCCGTTTGGAGAGTCAAATTGCTTCACTTCAAGTTAAGGAAACAGATTTATTACGCAAAATTTCTGAACTCGAAAGCAAAGTTGATTTAATCCCTCAAATTGAAGCAGAGTCGTCTTCACTCAACAGAGAGTACGGCGTAACAAAGCAAAAATACGAGGAACTATTGTCTCGCCGTGAGTCTGCAGACCTATCAAGAAGAGCTGATGTTTCGGCAGAAGACCTTCAATTCAGGATAATAGAGCCACCGTTACTGCCTAAGAGACCTTCCGGGCCGAACCGCTTGATTTTTTACACTGCTGTATTAATTTTAGGCTTTGGCTCAGGTATTGGCATAGCATTTTTAATTAGTCAGCTTAACCCGATTCTTATTAGGCCCAAGCAGTTACTTAACGTTTCTGATTATCCTATCTGGGGCACGGTTACTCACTTAAATATTGAGCAAATCAACAAAACTAACAGAACTCGACTTATCGTGTTTTTACTCTCTAGTGGTACTATTTTGGCTATGTATGGAGCGTTAGTCGCGGCTGAAATTATGAATATAGACTTATTTGGGGGGCTTCTTTAATGAAAAACACCATTGAAAAAGCACTTCAAAAGCAAAAAGAAGCTAAAGCTGCAAAGCAAAATAATTTATCAGAAGACAAACTTGAAGAACCGAGTGCTTCAAGCAAAGTAAAAGAATCGGAAGTTTCCATTGAAACTTCATCTACTAAAGATGTGCCTGCTGTAGAGATTGTCGCGGAAGAGAAAGAGTTCGTTAATCAGCGGCCGCCACTTGATGAGTTCACCATAAATTTTGATAGGCTCGATAAAAACGGACATATCTCTTTGAATGGTGAGCGCAAACAAATAAACGAAGAGTATCGAGAAATTAAGCGTAAGCTTTTAGCTAACGCTTTCGGCTCACTTTCAAAAACGTTACATAACCCTAATATCATTATGGTTACCAGTAGTCGCCCTTCTGAAGGGAAAACCTTCACGGCGACGAATTTGGCAATGAGTATAGCCTCAGAGCAGGATAAAACGGTACTTCTTGTGGATGCTGACGTACTTAAACCTAACGTATTAAATACATTGGGCTTAGAGCGCAGAAAAGGCTTGATGGAGTACCTTACTGGCGATGTAGGCGACATCTCTGATGTGCTGTACCCCACTAATATCGACAAACTAAAAATAATTCCTGCTGGAAAGTCGCACCACTTATCTACGGAGTTACTTGCTAGCCAAAAGATGCACGAAACCGTAGATGAATTTGCTAACAGATACCCTGATAGGATCGTAATCTTTGATACTCCACCACTCATTGGTATCAATGAAAGTGCGATACTCGCAAATTTCGCTGGTCAAGCAGTGGTTGTAGTTGAAGAAGGTAAGGCAAAAATAAGCGATATAAAAATGTCGGTAGAACGCTTGAACCCCGATATGGCAATTGGTTTTGTGGTTAACAAATCAGTACATAATGACACCGACGGAAGCGGATATTATGGATATTATTACTCAGAACGAAACGACTAAGTATCGTTTTGCGATAAAACCGCTTTGCGCTGTTATCGGCACATTGCTGTTTGGTAACGTAAATGCGGTACAAGCCAAGCTGGACATTACGGCAAACGCTTCTGTAGAAAGCATTTTTCAAGACATAGATTCCGAAGAAAACGGTACGTTTTCGTTTACAACATTTTCAGTGAATCCTAGTGTTAATGCAGCTTACCAATCGCGCACATTTAATGGTTTATGGCAAGGAAAGTTAACTCATCTAGAGCGTGACAACGATGACCTTAGCCGCGAAGACACTTACGGAGAATACAGTTACTCAGCTAACTGGGCACCACTTGATGAAGCGTTAGTTTTTCAAGCATCTGGGGCACTTAGTTATCAGAATGCTCAAGCAGGTAACTTTCTAGTTTCAGATTTCTTCACCAACGCCGACGCGCTTGCCAAGACTCGCTCGAATAGATTTGGTATTTCTACCACACTCTCACAAGGAGACTGGGTGCGCGGTACTGGTCAAGCATCTTACTCTGATGTTGCTTCAGAGAGAAACGCGTTGAATAACGGTTTTGCCTTAGATAACGACACTTATCAACTTTCTGGTAATTTGTTTAACGGCGATAGAGCTAAATATTTGATTTGGAATGTATCAGGTAGTTTTCAAAATACAGATAGAGCTTTAGCATCTGAGGGCGAATTTATATCGAGAAATGCATCTGGCTTTTTAGATATCCACTTTATTAAACACTTGGCGGTTAGGGTTACCGGCACCCATGAAGGCAACCAAATATCAGGTCGAAATGACACCGCCAGCTTAGTACGTAAGTTCAATTCTTATGGTGGCGGTTTAACGTATCGTCAAAGTTCCAACCGATACATATCGATTACCGCTAACACCACCGATTCAGATATAGAAAGCGATGATGGCGAAACCTTCGTTGGTTTAGATTTACAATGGGCTTTAAGCCCACGTACCAGTATTAACGCGAATTACGGTCGACGCTTTTTTGGTGAAACCGCTGGAGCGAATATAAGCTATAACTCGAAATATCTAAGAACCTCGTTTGGTTATTCAGAAGATGTAACCAATACGAGCAGGCTATTGGCAAACCCCGAAAACTTGGGCGTATTTGTTTGTCCGGTAAACTCTTCTGGCATATCTAGCTGCTTTCAGCCCAACAGTTTAAATTACGTGCCAAACGCTGATGAGCAATTCGTTCAAATAACATCCCAAAATTTAGAGTTTAACGACGACATCATTGTTCGTAAAAGCAGCAATTTTCAAATTGGGTACGATTTTTCAAGAGTAACTTTAGGCATGTCGTGGCGCTATTCTGAGGATGACGCGCTTGATCAAGACCGTCTAACCCGCACTTATTCTGTTGGTTCAACTTTGGCGTACCGCATTGGCAGCTACACAAATGTAAACGCAAGTGTAAACTACGCTAACATCACGCAGCGTTCAGAAGCCCTCGACAGCGGCGAGAGTGATAACTGGAATGCAATGATAGGTATTGACCGCACTTTTGGAAGATCTTTGACTGTTAACGCAGATTTAAACTACGTAGACAGAAGTGGCGACCTTGTAAACGGTGGCGGAATTGGTAACGGTTTTTTTGGTGCCAATTTTACTGATAGGCGCGTAACTCTTGGTATAACGTATACTTATCAGTAAAGCGTATACAACGATAAAAAGCGCCCTCATGGGTTGAGAGCGCTTTTTTATTTTCTGCAGTGATAATCGAGCAATAACCCTCACTCTCGCTTATCATCACTCTTCAACCGCACATAGGTCTTAAACTTTTTCTTCATAAGTTTATCAACGTATTGCGTCATTTTCACTTTCTGTGAAATAGCGTCATCTAATGCGTCTACTAGCTCTGCCAGCATATCCAAATAGTACTTGGTATCGCGTATAACATTTCCCTTAGGGGTCATGATAGTTTGACTTTCTGGGTGGTCAGCAAAGCCCATATGTTCGGTCACTTCTGCGCCCGTTTTATCAGGCTCGAACATCTCAGCTTTTACTTCTTCAATTACTTCGTTTACCGCGTTAGCATCAAAGCTTTCAAGCTCTTCTAGAAAGCCGTAGAGCATTACCCTATCCATAAGGGTGTTAATTTTACGGGGAATACCGCGAGAGAACATGTGAATGCGTTCTAACGCTTCGTCACTAAACAGGGCTGAACCGTTCCAACCGGCATGATGTAGGCGGTACTCGATGTACTCTTTGCACTCTTCTAGTGAAAGCGGAGCCAAGTGACACGATGCCACTATACGCTGCCTAAACTGCTCCATGTTCGGCGCACGCAAGATTGGCTGCAACTCTTCCTGACCGAGTAAGAAACTTTGAATAAGCGGCTTGCCGTTTAGCTGGAAGTTACTCAGCATTCTTAGTTCTTCAATGCTTTCCAGAGGAAGGTTCTGCGCTTCATCTACTAAAAGCAAAGCGCGACGCCCTGCTTTATTCAAATCGTAAAGGAATATTTCAAGAGCTTTAAGAATGTCCGCTTTCGAACGCCCTTCGGTAGGAACATCAAATTTAGACGCCACCATCTTCACCAGTTCATCTGGCGACAGCTTTGGCGTTACAATTTGGGCCGCGGCTATATCGTCTTCAATTTCTTCAAGTAGACTGTTGGCAACGGTGGTTTTCCCGGTTCCAATTCCGCCGGTAATAACAATGAACCCTTCAGCTTGAGAAAGTCCATACTGTAGATAAGACATGGCGCGTTTGTGCCATTTACTCGCGAAGAAAAATTGAGGGTCGGGGGTTAACTGAAACGGTTTCGAGTTAAGTCCGTAGTAACTTTCGTACATGCAATTTACCGTTATTCCATTAAAGAATGTGCGTTCAAAAAAAACGTAATAGTTTTGGTGCTAGACGCGGCGCGTAACTTTTGATTATATGGTAACCAACAACGCGCCATTCTCGAAGTGTTATCTCTTTATTTGTTAAACCTTGAATGCTATCGCAGCTTATTTTGCGTGATGCGTTCTATAATACCCGTGGTAGACACACCATCTTCAAAGGTAAGCACCTTAACTTCACCGCCATTAGCCACAACTTCTTTGCCACCCGCAATGTCTTCAACCTTGTAGTCACCGCCTTTAACGAGCACATCGGGTAACAATCGGGCGATAACGCGCTGTGGCGTATCTTCTTCAAAAGGTACAACCCAGTCGACAGCGCTTAGGCCTGCTAGTACTGCCATACGTCGGCTTACGTTATTTACCGGGCGGCCAGGTCCCTTTAATTTAGTGACAGACGCATCGGTATTGACCGCTACAATTAATCGGTCGCCAAGCTGCGCAGCCTCTTCTAAATAGGCAACGTGGCCAGAGTGCAGAATATCAAAACAGCCGTTTGTCATTACCACTTTCTCGCCTCGTGATTTCGCTGCTTTTAGCGCAATCTCCAGCTGGTCTTCTGTCATTACACCGCCGTCCAGATGAACTGACTGCTCGCCTAACGCTAATGCTAGCTCGGTGTTAGTGACGGTAGAGGTACCTAACTTTCCAACCACGACACTTGCGGCTAAGTTAGCAAGCACACAAGCAGCTTGAAGTGGCAAGTTACAGGCCATGGCAACAGCGAGCGTGGAGACAACTGTATCCCCTGCCCCAGTTACGTCGTACACCTCTTTCGCTTTTGCCGGTAAATGAAACTCGGTGTTGTCGCCGTCAAACAACGTCATACCATCTTCCGAGCGAGTTACCAAAAGCGCGCTTAAATTCAATGTTTCTTTTAATGATTGTGCTTTTTCCACTAGCACCTGTTCACTGCCTATCTCGCCGACAATGCCGCGAAGCTCGTCCATATTTGGGGTAACTAGCGCAGCACCAGCGTATTTTCCAAAGTCACTGCCTTTAGGGTCGACTACCACACGTTTATTTTTGCTGCGTGCCTTTTCAATAAGCTTGGCGGGGTTGCTCAAACACCCTTTAGCATAATCGCTCAAAATGACGATATCAGCTTCGTCTAGCGCTTTATCAAAAGCCAATTCCAATTCTGATTTATCAGCGTGTTCAAAGCTTTTTTCAAAATCCAAACGCAGAAGCTGTTGATTTCTGCTCATAACGCGAAGCTTGGTGATGGTATCGAAACCCTCTACCTCAAAAAACTG
>Ga0115005_10002591_pt1 | contig 14404 bp, 8 predicted proteins | sample ArcOceMetagenome_FD_87163 | JGI IMG/M metagenome (GOLD analysis project Ga0115005, IMG submission 87163) | Marine eukaryotic phytoplankton communities from Arctic Ocean - Arctic Ocean - Greenland ARC118M Metagenome | ecosystem: Environmental > Aquatic > Marine > Oceanic | place: Arctic Ocean... | reverse complement strand
AGATTTTCTGTTCTTTCCGTAAGAGAGATCTTGGCGTGGAAGGGAATGGCATTGATTCCAGCTCTTGTCAGTGCACCAGCAGCGCTTTCGACATCGTTGCCACTATTTACAAATACCATTACTTTCTCTCCTGCGAGTCCAACTTCACCATCACCACTAGAAGGCTCCTTTTGTAGAATTTGAATCAGCCTTTCCATCCTTGTCTTCTTTGGCGTATCGTCATTATCATCGTCCTGAATCCACAAAGTTTGGTCTTTCAACCCATAATGCCTCGCATTGTGCATTCCCTTCATCGTCACCTTTGTCGCGTACGGGAATTTTCTTAGCACATATGCTTCTGCACTCTTCAATCCCATATTGGGCAATGTAGCCGCAACGAGAGCATGCTGAGTCTTCTTCACGCCAAGGGAGGAATCAAGTCTATCTGCCCTCTTGAATCCCAAAAGGCAATCGTTCAGCGGGCGCAGATACCCACCATCGAATAACATGTCAGCTTCGTCAATCACCAATGTATTGATATCTGCAAACATATCTATATTTTTGGGATCAACACCAAGAGGTGCGAGTGAAGCCGGTGTTGTAATGATGAGATCGAGGGGGGCATTGTTCATTGGATCGTTGATTGCTACACGGATCGGCTTGTAATCTTCGGGTTTGTTCAGTCCACCGGGCATGACACCCAAACGGACAATTTCAGATTCATCCTGATCCTCTTCGGCGGTATCACCAGGTTCCATCATATTCTCCCCGTTTGTTCCCCACACAACGGACCTCTGACCACCGCACAATCTCATAGCCATTCGCTGGACCTGATTCGCCAGCTCCTTGTTCGGTACAAGGATGATCGCCCGTGCGTAATCATAGCCCAAATTCCCAACTTTACCAGTTTCTGCATCCTTGGCTTCCTTCTTACGTTGCAAAATATCATCAATAAGTGGAAGAAGGTATGCAAGAGTCTTTCCACTACCGGTCTCAGCACCGATATTAACATCCTTTCCAGAATTGATTGCAGTCATAGCTGCAGCCTGCACAGCCGATGGACGGGATTCTTCTCCATCTAACATATCATGCACTCGCTTTAGCAGGATGGGGCTTTGGATGTTGAGGGATTCGAAGGAAGGGAATTTATCGCTGGAGGCAAAGAAATCATCGTTGGATGTTGCATCGTCGAGGAAGGCGTCGAGTTTATCGTCTTCTTCGGTCCTCACGTAATTCATTTGCAATTTTGATGAGTCGTGTTTGTTTCTGAATGCAATCACTGGATTCTGGGAAGCGGATCTCTGTTTTTGAATGTTTGAATTGAGAGTGTGTACAAAGGCAGAAGGGATCAATGTTCTTTGGTGTGATGGCAATGAAGTGCGAAATCCCTCTGCAAAGAATCTTTGCATTATTGATCTCCTTGAAATTGCGGTGAGAACCATTGCATATTTTGTTATGGAGATGCTTGAAGATTTGCTTGAGTTCCTCATAGGGTGGAGAAAGGTGAGTTTGATTGATGTTTGTTGGATAGTATGATGATAGGCTGGAGGCTTGAATGTTGTGATTTCTGATGTTCCAGGATGTTCATGTGAAAAGAAAAGAAAAACTGCTTGGCTTGAGGGCCATGCAAAAAAAGTGGCGCAAGCGCGCCTGACGCACTGAGTTGAAACTATGACACCAGTGATGAATATCATCTTGAAATAGCAATAGTTTATACACATGTATTGCCTAACTTTAGGCTGTTTTCACTCCTTTTTCTCTGCCATTAGATCAACCTCCAAAACGGTACAAAACGAACACATCAAGAAGAAAAAGTTGATCTGGAAAAGACGAAGAACGCTGATCTTCTTTCAACTTGATTCTCGTGAAGTGCGTTGTGCACATCAAACAAACAAACAAACATCAACTTAATTGTTCACAACCTCCTCTTTCACCAAATTATAATTACGTCCTCAAATACGCTGCGCGGACTAACGTTTTTGATTGATCGATACGAGTGAGGGACAACATGAAATTATGCTTCGTTGAATGTGGCTATACAACCTTGATTATATCAATGCATGCTATCGTATTACTGCTAATTGGAAAGGTGGAATGTTTTTCCAGCATCGGACGAACATTTCGTTTGACACAAAATACACCTACACCTACCGATATTCGATCTAGAATAAGAAATGGGCATGAAATAGCTGATCCAGTCAGAGTTGACACAGTCTGCAGAGTCAACACTTTCTATGGAGATGAGGAAGACGATTACAATAAAGACGATGACGATGATATCGAATTGGAAAAATATCAAATAGATGCCAGTCTAATGGACAATAAAAAATCTATAGGGGGGGCACAACAACAACCAGTGTCGGATACTCAGTTGCAAATAGAACAGCAACAGAAACAAATAGATATGCTCATGCAAATGGTGAAGAATCAGCCTCAGATGCAACAACAATCACAGCAGCCGGAACAGCAATCTCCTGTACAATCATCACAGTCCGGTGGTCAGCCATTCGGAGAACCATTATCAAATACTGATGATATGCTACCTCCACCATTACCAGGAATGTTCGAAGAAGAAGGGGAGGAAGAATTATTAGACTACCAGAATGCTCCTCCAACTGCTCAAATGGGATCCACATCAGAAAGTCCGTCCTCCATGGTGGGGTTCAATGCACGGGGTGGCGTCGTACCAGTTGCTCCACTCAAAGCTATGTTGTTCATCGATGGTACTTGGCTTTACTATAGTTTGTACAGGAGAAAAGAAGAACAAGATCCTATAGTTAAAAAATTTGGGAAGGGATGGCCGTTTCGTTATAGATTTGATTGGAATGCTTTGCCGCGAATTATTTGTGAGCAAATAGTTGGACAGCAAAGGGATTTGGTAAGTGGAAAATATTTTGCTCTCACTTTACTACTACACGTACACGTACACGTACACGTACACGTACTACGATATGCACGAATATTGTTGGTCATCAGTGTGTTTCTAATTATGCTGTGCTTCAATCAATTCATTATTGTTTATCTGCTTAGGGATGGTCATCCACTGGTGTGGACGATAACTCATTGCAAAATGGAGCAGTAAGACCTGTCGAAATAGTTCGCGCGTCCGTTTTTACATCCTATAAGAAGACTACAGATCCAAAATCATTTCGAGCAAAAATGTACAACGAAATGGCAGATGCAAACTATGATATACATATGCTAGAGAGTACGAGTAACGGCCCTGAGAAGTGTGTGGATATTTCCCTTGCCGTTGAAATGTTACATTATGCAACTGTGCCTAATGCCTACGATGTCGCTATTCTGCTGAGCGGGGATAAAGATTTTATACCAGCCATGGTGAGGACTCGTCAAAAAGGTCGAAAAGTCGGTGTTGTATCAATGAAGACGGGGTGCAATCGCGCTCTTCATGAAGGGTCGCATATCAAAGATTTTGATGTTGTCTGGATTGATGATTTTCTTGATAGACTTTTAGTTCCACTGCCCCCGGACCAGATGGGGAAAAATGCTCAACGTGTTTATGATAGAGGAATGCTTTCTGCGTTCACTATTACAAAGGTTATTCTTGATTTTGCATCACAGTCACCATACGGGAAGGTGTCTTCTAGAGATGTCGGTCGTTACCTAAAGAATCTTGAATTGCCTGGTGGCACGAGTCTCCTGGACGATGTGAAAATTGGACAAGGCGGGCTACGACGGTTCATGCAAGATCGTATGCCCATGGCTTTTGAAGTCACCGACCGCACAAAATTTCAGTCGCGTGATCCAAATGACAAGAGTTATTGGTACGTGATAGCTCTCTATGCATTTCTATTTTCATCAGATGTTCGAATATGCGTATTCAATGATTGTGCTTGTCTTTTTTACAAATTAGGATTGCAAAGAAAGATGGCGCAACGAATGTATTATTGGAAGAAGCGAAAAGAACAAAATTCACAACAGAAGAAAAATCCTTCCTTGAAGACTATCAGTCAGGTGCGATTGACAGAGGTGCAGAAGAAGACATATTCTACTATACGGCAGAAGTGCTTGAAAAGGAAGATATATCAAATACTCAGAAAGGGGGATTCAATATTTTTCCAAGTGAGTCAACGCAACATACCAAAGCATCTGTTGACCATTCTAGTTGGACAGTGATACGCCTAAAAGACCTTTGTCGAGAAAAGGGGCTACCAGTGTCGGGTACAAAAGCGGCCTTGATTGAACGGATCGAAAAAGCCGAGGAAGAAGATTCAAAGAAACTCCCAACGGAAGCAACCAATGCAACGTCCGAATTGAGTGACAAAGAGAAGCTTGAAAAATATCTGATAGACTTAGTCAAATACTACATTCAAGAAAGTAGGGGCTATGCATCGTCTAGAGATCTTGGGCGTTTTTTGTCAACAAACAGTGCTAGTAATTCCGACTCAAATTCGGCGCTGCAAGAGTTGAAGAATTCATTCGGCGGAGTTGCGGCATTCTTGAATGAACGAAACAACATTTTCACTACGGTTCGTGAATCTAGCGATGGCGATCCAATGAATTTCAGCTTTGGAATCAAACTGAAAGATTCAGGTAATGTTCCCATCGCTGCTCCTGATGTACCAATATCAAGGTCGTCACCAACAAATACAAATACTCCACGTACCGGTAGTAACCATGCTCAAAATGTTCACCCAGAAATAACTGCTCACATTGAAGCATTGCTAAGAGAATATCTCTACGCGAGCGGCGGCGAAGCTTCTTCGAGGAATATTGGCCGCTACCTATCTGCGAACGCAGCACTGGAACCAGCGGGATCGTCTGGAGGGGGGGATCGAAGGAATACAGCCTTGAAACAACTAAAGAGCAACTATGGGAGCCTAGCTTTTTACTTAACTACAAAGGAGGACACATTTGTCAAGGTTGAAAGCGGCTTTCAGGGTGGACAGGGTGAAATGGATCCACCTTCTGGGCACTCGTTTGGAGTTCGTCTGAAATAGCTAATTATTTTACAAAAAAAAATCATGTTCCAATTATTTTTGCAGTACACTTTTCTCTATCATGACTTGTGGGCTCTACGGTACCCCGCAAAACCTCAAGTAGCCTAAAGTCAAATCTTAGTATCACGAGTTTTGATTATTTGAATCGACCTGCCATCCATGCATCAATCTGCACATCTAAAGAGCTGATAAGGACATCAACCAGAGCTCTCCCCTGTCTTTCAGTAGCACATAAAACTAGGTACACTATGTTTCGTTTGACATGTTATTGTTGTTCTTTCTTGTATATTCTCTGCTTTGTTTTTAATAAAATGAGCAATGCATTCTTTTTTCTACTTTTGAGAAGGAGAATTTGGGGTTCGGGTTTGATCAATCAGGATGTTCATGGTTGGGTAGTTCAAATTGTATTGGTCTTGGAACTCTAATAGAAAGAAAGTACATACTGACTGGACAAACAATAGATTTATGATTCTGTTGGGTCATTACCGTGGAGACGACGGGTCATACTCGTAGAAATGTGGTCTTCCCTGTCTGTTTATCCCTTTCTTATGACGCAGCGCACTTTTGTCGTAGAATTGAACCTGTACGTTGGTAGTGTGTAGTATACGCACGTACCGACGTGGTATGTACGTATTTTCATGAAATCTTTTGAATGACCAGGAGTGTTGACGGACAGACGGCAATAGGTTTTATTTTGTGGAGAAGCTTGCTTGCTTCTTCCATCAAAACATTCCATCGCTTCTGCGTACTTTGAAAATGCAATGGCAGCAGCTTGTTTGTAGCTTCTCGTTTTCTCACTCCAATCGTTTTCGTACTTACTAAAGTGGCACTATCTGCAAAATCGTAGCACCTTTTACAATTCGCATCATTAATCTTTTGTAATTAAACTCAGGACCCATCCTCATCTACCTTGGGAGCCGTTCATGCATAAAAGTGACGAAAAGAAACTGTAATTAATTCATAAAATGGGAAGTTGCTCTAGCAAAAATGCCACTGTGGTCAGTGCTCACGACACTGTAAAAGACGAACCCGCAGCAAGAACGGCACAAGCACCAAAATCCGTTCCTAGAGAAGCTGCAAATCCTAATGCCAATAGCAATGGCAATACGACTTTCAGACCACCCGCTCATCCTGCATCGGGAACCCGAAGCAACAAAGAATACACCCCTGGCTACTCCTCTGGAGCATCCACTCCCTCTGCCCTCGATCGATCTTCTCACAGCAACACCGGTCTCGGAAACAGCACTCACAATCCCAAAATCCTCACACAATCCTCCTCCGTCCTCGGACTCGATAAGATGATTAGCGATCGTAAAGAGCTCGGAGATCTAAAGAATAACATTGTGCACATGGAGGTACCTTTTGGTAAACCCATTGAAGAAGTGTACGACGGGGTGCACGACGGTCCAGTTCTCGGATCTGGTATATCGGGCCTCGTCCGTCTATGCGTGCACAGGGATACCAAGGCCAAGTATGCTGTCAAATGCCTCGATCTCGGTCTTGTGGAAACAGAAGAGGGAATCCAGCAGCTCCGCGAGGAGATTGCCATCATGTGTCAGTTGGATCATCCCAATATTGTAAGGTTGGAGGAAGTCTACGAAAGTCGGAGTGAGATTTATCTCGTTCAGGAACTTTGTGTGGGTGGAGAGCTGTTTGATCGATTGGATGAACAGCCGGATTATCATTATACTGAGTCGCAGTGTGCGCTTCTTGTAAAACAGATGCTTTGTTCGGTGAGGTACTGTCATTCAAAGGGGATTATTCATCGGGATCTCAAGCTTGAGAATTTCTTGTTCAGTACCAATAGTCCGGATTCGGAGTTGAAAATGATTGATTTTGGTCTTTCCAAGCATTTCAAGTATGGAGAGACGCATCATGAAGCCGTTGGTACCCCTTATACGGTTGCTCCCGAAGTCATTGAGGGATCCTATGACGAACGCTGTGATGTGTGGGCTATTGGCGTCATTACATATTTGCTTCTCAGCGGTGACCCACCATTTGGAGGATGTGGTGGTCCAGAGTCGCTCATGGAAGTCCGTTCCAACATTCTTGCGGGCCGCTTCAGTTTTGAACCAACGGACATTTGGGATCATGTCAGCCAGTGCGCCAAAGACTTTATTAAAAAAATGTTGGTGACAGAACCTACCAATAGACCTACTGCAAGAACGTGTCAGAGAGATGAATGGATCCATCTGTGGGCGAATAAGGGGAAGAAAGAAGGGGATAACATCCTGAACAAGGAAGTTGTCAAGGCACTTGTGAACTTCAAGGAATACTCAGACATGCGCAAGCTATTGTGCGAAGTTCTTAGTTTCACTCTACTCCCTGATCAGATTGCGGATCTTCGGAAAGAATTCTCCAAGCTTGATATTGATGGTTCTGGAGAAATTTCTCTCAAGGGGTTGAAACAGGTTTTGATGCGAGGAGCTGGAGCTGGCTCGTTGGGTGCATTGACCGAAGAAGAGATTGAGGATATTTTCAATGCGATGCGTGTGCGCAAGAGTGAGACTCGCATTCACTGGCACGAATTCATTGCTGCTGGACTCAGTCAGTGTAAGGTCGACGAACGTAACTTGAAACTCGCATTTGACCGTCTTGACGCCGACCACAAAGGCTATGTCACATTTGACAACATTATGGATATGATGGGAAAAGATGGGGCTGAAAGTGAAGATGAAATGAGAGACATGTGGGCCAGCTCCATGAAGGCTTGCAAAGTCCTTGATTCTCAAGTAACCTACCAAGACTTTCTTCTTTTGATGAAAGGCCAAACCATGCCAACCAGAGACCATTCTCCGCGCACGAGTCAAAGTGGTGCTCCACTTCTAGGATTAATACCCATGTTACCAGGAGCGACAATGCCTTTGATACAACCATCTCTCTTGCAGAATGGAACTATGCCTTTGATGCAACGAACTGTCTTGCAGAATGGAAATCTTGATGTTCTTCATGAGTTATCTGACAGCAATGACACTGACGAGGACACCGAGATGGAACATCAAATGAGAAGGAACAGTGAGCCTAGCGAAAAACGACTTTCAGCTTCTTTCCCCATGCCTACAAGTGCAGATCCTAGCTTTGACAATGATATGCCGATAACAATGGACGACGATGACGATAAGCTTGATGAGATAATATCTGAAAATGCAGATAAAGCAATGGCATTGAAATATAGAAACTTGACTCCTCCACAAACACCTGTTCGAGGCCCAACAGACTTCATTACACCAATTTCTGGAGAAAGATTTAAGATCTCACCTGAATCCTTTCAGCTTAGTCAAACTTTACCTTCGTTGCCAGATACTAGAGACTTCTCCCGTCGCCGTTCTAAATCTGTGGACGATCAAGACTACATGACTAATGATGCAGATGCAGGTGAACCTGACCAAGATGCCGAGCCACAAATCACTTCTGATATTCGTCGTGCCATGATTTTGCCTGAACACACCCATATGATGAAAAACATCGATGCTGCTATTCAAGACGAAAATCTAACACCACTCGTTGTGAATCGCAAGCTCTATCGTGCACATAGACAAATGCGTCTGGCTGTGGTTGAGGCTAGTAAGAGGTTTGAAGATCAACAACTGATACGAACAAAGGAAGAATTGCAGGCGAAGCATGACGCAGATGCCAGACCCTTTGTTGGCGCTGGTCTTGTGATGAGACGCGGAAATAAGAAGGAAGTATCTTCTGGCGAAATTCGACATTTGATGTCCGCAAGACAAAAACAGACAAAATCCATCATTGAAAGTGCAGCTCGGAAAGGAGGACGTGGTAGGCGCTCTCGCAAAAAGACAATTTCTGACATGTCAGGAATGCTCTTGGGCAGCGCAAGTCCTCCTCCGTCTCAAGCAGCAACTTCCCCGCCGCCAGAAACAAAATCTATACCTGAAGAACCACCTGAGAAGGAATTGAAACTTCACGACATCACCAAGCCCGAACCGACCGTGCCTGGAGTCTTCAGGAAAACGAATGATCCGTTCCGTTGGATGGGCAAAATAGCAGATGCAATGGGAGAGGCTTTCGACAAAGATAAATCTCAGTATACGAAACCCGCAGGTGCTTCTGGAAGATCGGCTTCGATTGATATTGGATCTTTGCATAAGTCTAATAGCAACATTAAGGTATCAGTTTCGGATGGAGAATTAAACACTATGACACCAGCAGAGTCCCCTTAAACAGCAACTGGAGGATTTTGGACGCACTGCATTTTTTTAAAGTATCAAACATTCAAAATATACGAATACACGTACACGTACAGAAATAATTATAAATACAATTCATGATGCTACAGTACCAATTCGATTGTACGAAACGCAGCTACACGTAGAAACTGGTTTGCTGAAAGATACCAATTACCGCATAACTGAGGACTGCAGCATTTGACAGCCTCCTATTGGTTGGAGCACTTAAACTGCATAGAGCTGACCAATACTAGATTGGTATGAAAGCAATCATGAATAATGAAGAAATTAAGAGGTTCATCTTATACATGTAAAAACTAAAACTATCATCCGCTGATAATCAATAATTAGGCCCTTACTCTTGGCTGCTGAGCTTCTTGAGCATGAATATGCCGCTTAGAGAATCCTGCACGGCTGCGTCTGGGGTAGAAGCACCAGAAGTGACTCCCATGACAACATCCTTGCTCATATCCAAAATAAGGGGTTCGGTGACAATTTCTCCAGCCATGGTACGGTGAGTAACGGTATTATCCGCACTTACACAATCCGCACGGTTGATGTGGAAAGAGCGAATGCCTGCTTTTTGAGGAATCTCAAGAAGGTGAGCAGTGTTGGAAGAGTCCCATCCTCCGACGACTAGGATGAAATCAAGACCAAGCTCTTCGGAATTTACAACGAGATCATGAACTGCATCTTGTCTCTCCTGAGGTTGCATTTTGTAATGAGTGAATGAGTTGGAAAATTTTGGTTAATCATGTGAAATGGGTGCGATTGATAACGGCGGCGGCGGCGGTGACGAAGTGAAAGTGCCTAGATCATATTACTTACCTGTGTGGCATCACAAATGGTGTCAAATTCCATGTAATGATTCCCTGTGGGTCCAAACTTCTCAATCATGGTCTTCTCAAACATTCGTCCAATAGCACGAGTCTCCTTCTTGTACATAGTAGTCTGATTAGCCAAACCGACTTTAGTCAACATAGTATCGGGATCGAATCCGTCAGAAACAGCGTTCTTGAAGTGTTCCATGAAGGCGGCCTTATCCCCACCGTTCGAAATATAATCAGCAACCATCTCTGCCTCTTTCATGTTCTTGACGCAAATATAATCTTCGCAGAAAGAAACAGTAGCAACAGTTTCTTCGTGCTCATACTTTCCATGAATGATGGAAGTCAAACCCTTCTTCTGGTGCGTATCAACGGTATTCCAAACCTTGCTCACCCAGGGGCAAGTAGTATCCACAACGTCAACATTCTTCTTATCAAACAACTCCATCTCCTCAAAACTAGCCCCAAACGCGGGCAAAATGACAACATCATTATCATTGACAACCGAAAAGTCCTTTTGTCCGTCTCCGACCTTTTCAATAAAGTTCACATCCATAGCATGGAGATTGTCATTCACCTCAGGGTTATGAATCAATTCATTAGTAATGTGGACCTTGCGATCAGGGAAATGCTTGACAGCCTCATAAGCGAGAGCGATGGATCTCTCCACTCCCCAGCAGAATCCAAAGTCGGAGGCGAGGTGTACCTTCACCCCTTCCCGTTCGATGACGTAATTATTTTCTTTCAGTTCGTCCACGACGGTAGATTTGAATTGTTGATCCATGACTTCTTCAACTGCGGTGCGTTCCGCTTTGAATCCGTTGCGGTAGAATTGATCGGATTTCATCATATTGAGGCGTTTTTGCTTTTTGCTGATTTTTTTTTCAACGTCCTCGGTCTCGGTTGCCTCAGACATCTTGAGGGGGGAAACATATTGGGTTACTTGAGTATTGACATTGGCATTGATGGTGAATGCTGATGCTGTGGAGGCAGCAGCGAGGAGGAGTGCGGCAGAAGTAAATTTCATGATGGGTGTTTTGTATGGTTTGTGTTGAAGTAACGTGTGGGTGCGTAAAAGATTCTGGTTGTTATGATCTTTGACTTACAGTATGTAGGAAGTCTTAGGAAGTACATACGATGTTGAAAAACCGGGTGTTCTTGCCGGTTGTTGCAACTGCACCTAAAGGGTGGTAAAGATGAGTACAGCCCCCAAAAATACGAAACGTCGTTGGTGACGCAGGAGATCTTTTTACACTAAAATTCAATCCCAACAGTACATGTGATGTCACCAGACGAAAGAAACCTCCAATCAATTCTTCAATTTTCTTTCTTTATGCCGTGCTTTCTCGTCCCACGCTCGCACGCGCACGCGACGTACCAAAGTACGTTCTCACAAAACTAGAAGGCCCAGGCCACGTTACTGGTACATAAGTGCGTTTCATTCACGTCAACAACAGGGTGTTTACAAAACCAATAAAAAATCTATGCGAAGAGCAGCACAAAGATCCATTTTAATCACTGCAAGCAAAATAGAATCAAAACAAATACTAAATGATCATGAAAGAACATAATGAGCAGTTTGGCACGATAGGAACAGTCCAGAACCATTATCTTATGCCTTTAAGCCAACAGAGCTGCAATAGTGATGACCAATACCCTTCCTCCTTCACTGCCCTTCATAATCAAGAATTACAAACAACAAAAGTACAACGGCATCAAATGAATCTCCAATCAGATCAACAACAATCACCAGTTGGGTTTGCCGAACATACTCAAGAGAATGAACGAAAACACGATCGACTACCAATGAATTCCAATTGCAATGCAACTCCCAATGGGCCGGCTTCGGGGCTTCTTCCAAGAAGTGCCGTGGCATTTGAAGATGATGATATCGGATTTGATTTTGAAAGCTCAGATGAATGCAGTGTTACAAATTACAGGGACCTTCCCATTCACAAACATGCAGATAGTTTCACATCATCGGATGGGGAACACCATCATGAAGGTTCCACATGCTCAAGTTCGTTTTTTTCAGATGAAGACGATTATCATGACCATGAAGACGACAACAACAATGATGACGAGAATGTTCATTCTCAAAGAGAAGAATGTGTGCTGGCTACATCCGCATTATCCATAAACATCCCCATTGATGAAAGTAGGTCCAATATCTACTCACAAAGAAAGCGAATCGTACGATTTTCCTCGTGTCTAGTCACTGAGGTTCGCACGAGACCATTTACAAGAGATGAAGAATGGCATCAATGTTATTACAGCGCTCATGAGCTTCAAAGAATGATTGATGAAGCCACTGATTTAGAGCGAGATGCGGTGGAGCCTGATAGGGAGAAGAGATGTATTATTGCAGAAGAAGAAGATTTGGATCTCTAAATTTGTATACGAATTTGAGGTCTACTCTACTCTGCGCCTGTACACCACGTACCCATACTCCTGTAAAATAATAGACAATCTTTTGAAATGATGTACCTCCATGCATTGAGAATTGAATGTTTGTGCATCAGAAAATTTCTTCTATATGCATGGATCGACAGATGTTGTAAGTGCAGTGACAGTGCAATAGCTGTCGAAACACATTTATTGATTGATATTTTCATCAGCCTCAAGCTAGTATGAAGTAATTCAGTTCCATAGGTCTGCCGAAGTCACATGACTACACTTCACGTACCGTACATATCATGAACTTCGCAACAACATCTGACCGATAAATAATTGACTTTTGAAGGTTTTCACGTGGTCCTGCAATTTTCACAAACGCTGCATCACTGTCGACAGCTCTTGATATTCTATCTCTTGACTAGAATTTCGAACCTGACTACTTCTTTGAAGATGATTGATTGTCAAGACGAAATTGTAGAAACAATTGCATCCCCAGTACGTGGTGTGGTGATGGTGACAAATAAAAACTATTTCTCAACCACGTCCTTGAAAAAACGTTTTAGCTCACTCAATGCCAAGGTGAAACTACTTGCAGTTATTATTCATTTGCACAAAAATACTACCAAGTACGAATGACATCACATCTTTGTGAACTTTATGGTTTTGTGGGTCGTTGACACAACGACAGACAACGACAGCACAAAATTGTGACTTTCACCCCCTTTTCAAATTACACGTACACGTAGATACACTCGTAGTATTTATTCATGTGTAAACTTTTTATTTTTATTAATAAAAGTACCTGTATAATAGTTTTAGCTTGATTTTTGCAAAATAATCCCCTTCCCCATCGATGTACGTGAATGAAGGAAACATTCTATACATCATCTCAATGTTTAGTGGTTTCCGATTCATATTAGAAAATTAGCAGTGGTCGTAGTAGTCCAGTTTGATATGGTGGAGTTGGACGCGAATGTTGAAGAAGAAGTGCAGTAACAGGAGAAGAAAGAATCCCTATTCCAGAGCGTGGTAATATTGTCGGTGGCATTTACTGAAAACATGATATTTATCACGAAAAGGAATCACTGCGGAGAGTATCAGTATCATCTCTCATCTCCTCTTCAGCTCCTCTTGTCACTTGCTGGTTTTCGGCGGCATGTATTCTCTCGTCCTTGACAAGATGTGAAAATGAAGAGTCCTTCCTTGGAATCACAGTCGTGGGTGTAGCACTAGTACGAGTGACATATGAATTCTCCAGCAAGTAAAGTTGATCATAGCTCGTGCTTCGTTTAGACATGTGTGCGAGCATCACTCTGGCTCTATTCAGCATCAATTTTCCTCCTGCAACTGAAGAATTACTCTGACATCTGATCCTCAAACATTCCTCCACTCTCTGCACAAAAGTGTCTCTGTCACTTTTGGATACCAAGCTATCGTCAATCTCATCCAACACATTCAATATGGCTCCGAAGGCAACGTGAGATGGTGACATACATTTGAAAGATAGATCCATCACTGAAAGCTCTGCTAGGAAAAAAGTCTTTTGAATTACGAACTGTCCTAGCGTGTCTCTCATTTTCAATGGCAAAAAGTTATAGAACGATCCAATAAAAAAATGACACGTTGGGGGGCATAGATTGTACGAAAGCGTCTTTAAGATCATAGATTCCATCCCTAGGATATCTTGAACAGTGATCTCTCCCCTGCTAAGATCGGCGAGGTCTGATGGATTAACGATCGTGCGGTTGTGAACTTTCAGAGCGATGTTTAGGCATGTGATGGAGGCAAGCTTATAGGCAAACGTAGAGTCACTATTTGTTGTGATGCAACGGATGGAAAATAATTAGTATACTAGAATATTGGAAGATCCATTTAGATTCGTCGTTTTGTCGCAAGCAACAGCAGCCTCTTACCATGTGAATTTCTCAAGAGTTAGAAATCGATCTAAATAGTTGAATGCAATGGCAACGATTGCTCTGCTTGCGCCCAGGTAATCGCATATCTTGTAACACCATTCGCTCATTCTCAAGCGACATATTTCATCAGCCACCGT